>Ga0126373_10000481_pt1 | contig 26333 bp, 21 predicted proteins | sample PanSoiMetPlot_11_FD_92545 | JGI IMG/M metagenome (GOLD analysis project Ga0126373, IMG submission 92545) | Tropical forest soil microbial communities from Panama - MetaG Plot_11 | ecosystem: Environmental > Terrestrial > Soil > Tropical forest > Bulk soil | place: Panama | collected 2016-02-17 | reverse complement strand
CGTCATCAGCCTCGGGGTGATGCTCGGACTCGGCTTCGCCTACGATCCCGGGACTGCGTTCGGCATGATCGGCACCGCGCTTGTCATCCTGCTCGTCGGCATCTACCTGGTCGTGAACGTGGCCTGCATCGGCTACTTCGCCCGGCGGGCCCACGGTTTCAGCCTGGTCTTGCGCGTGATCGTCCCGGTCATCGGGATCGCGGCCTTCATTCCCGCCTGGCTTGCTGGGGCGGGCATCAAAGCCCCCCACCTCAACTTCATCACGCCGCTGAGCTCGCCGTATTCCTACATGGGGCCGGCCGCGGCTATCTGGATGGCGCTCGGCGTTCTGTACCTGATCTACCTATACGTGCGGGATCGGCAGCGCGTCATTGACGTGGGCCTTATTCACCTCGACGGCGCGCCGCTGGAGCAAGTCGCTCATAGGTGACCTCGCCGGCGTACGTACCGGGTGATATCCCGGCCGGGCGGGCTGAAGGAGGATCGGCATGAACGCAACGGAGGAACGCTCGCGAGGCTCAGCGGCTGACGTTTACCGGGGCTTCATCGAAGCCGTCAATCGGCAAGACTTAGATGCCGCCGCACAGTTTGTTGACATCGCGCGCTACCGCGAAAACTGCGTCGGCTTCACTCGGGGCTTCGTGAACTGGGAGCAGGCCAAAGATTCGGTCCGCCAGGTGTGGAAAGGCCTTCCCGATCTTCGCGTCGAGCTTGCGCACGTCCTTGGCGAAGGCAACGTCGCGGTCGCCCACGGCGTCGTCCTTGGGACCGCCACCGGCCGACTGTACGGGGCGCCGGCCACCAGACGCGCATTCGAGGCCAGCTTCTTCGACTTCGTGCGAGTAGACGGTGGCCACATCGTTGAGCGGGTTCAGCAAGCCGACGTCCTCGGGCAGATGCGGCAGCTCTATGGCAAGGCACTGGGCCTTGTCGGCCTCGACGCAATGTTCCTGCGGCTGTAACCGCTGCCCATATAGCGTCGCCACGATATTGCGTCCGCTGGTTCGATAACTTCGCGCTCATGGCTAAAATTCGCTAATCGACCAAGTCGTTCATACACGTTGCGTAATACGTTTGACACGGATCTCAGTCGGCATTCGGATGGGCCGCTGCTCGCCCTGGGAAATCCCTGACACAGGGTTGGCCGATTCCACCAAGTCCGTTATAAACCTGTTAACGGTCTTCTCATGATCCGGGGGCAAATGCTCTTGCGGCTGTCTGCCCCCTTGCGATTTGATGAGGGCGAATCATTAAGGAATCGTTAAGACGTTCGCCTGTATGTCCAGGTTAGGGACTATATGGGGGTAGATCTTTTTTCTGAGTAGGGGCGGGGGGTCCACGTGCTCAGCTGGCTTACTTTGGCGAGCGTACGGTTCCGCTATCTCGTGGTTGCGATCGCGGCCGGGTTGCTGGCTGTGGGTGTCGCCCGGCTGCCAGACATGCCGGTCACAGTGCTGCCCGAGACGGCACCAGTCGTGGTTCAGGTACAAACCGAGGCCCTCGGACTGTCAGCCCCTGAGGTCGAGTCCCTGGTCACGGTGCCGCTGGAGAAGAACCTGCTCGAAGGGATCCTCGGGGTGACCGACGTGACGTCGGACTCCATCCCTGGCTTGTCCGACATCAACTTGCACTTCGCGCCCGGCACCAACCTCTACCAGGCGCGCCAACTCGTGCAGGAACGCTTGAACGGCGCATTCATCCTGCCGAACGTCTCCAAGCCGCCGGTCATGCTGCAGCCGATCTCGTCGTCGCCGGACGTGATGGTGATCGGGCTGACGTCCAGGACGCTCAGCCAGGTGGACCTGTCCGTGCTTTCCCGGTGGACGATCGTGCCGCGCTTGCTCGGTGTGGCTGGGGTGGCCAACGTCTCGACTTTCGGACAGGCGGACCTCCAGCTCCAGGTCCAAGTGAACCCGGCAGTCCTCGCCGCTCATCAGCTGGCGGTCGACGACATCGTCGACGCGGTCGGCAACTCCCAGCTCGTCACGCCGCTCAGCTATCTCCAAGGCTCGACTCCAGGCGCGGACGGATTCCTGGAGAACTCCAACCAGCGAATCACGATCCGTCATGTGTTGCCGTTTGGGACGCCCCAGGACCTTGCGCAGATCCCTGTCGTGACGCAGGCGCTCGGGCCCTATGCGCCTGGAACGAAGGTCCCCAAGCCGCCGCTGCTTGGCAGCGTGGCCACGGTCGTCGACGGCCACCAGCCGTTGAACGGCGACGCGATGGTCGGGACGGATAGCCACGGGCTCGTGCTCGTGGTCCAGAAGCTGCCGAACGCGAGCGTTACGTCGGTAACCAACGGGCTTGACGCCGCAATCGCGCAGCTTAAGCCCTCACTAGGCCCGGTGACCGTCGACTCGACGGTGTTCCGGCCCGCGACATACCTGACCAGTGCAGGTAACAACGATCGTGTCGCCTTGATTGTGGCGGCAGCTCTGGCCGTTCTGGCCGTGCTGTTGCTGCTCCTCAGCCTTCGATTCGCCGTCGTCTGCGTTGTTGCCATCGCGATATCGCTAATCGCCGCGATCGTTGCGCTCCAGGAACTCGGCTATACGTTCAGCTCGATCGTGCTGCTTGGCCTGTTGCTCGGACTGAGTGTTGTGGTGGAAGACGCCGTCAGCTCTACCGCGGGCCTCATGGCCGCGCAAGCCAAGAGCGCGGGCGACGAGCAGCTGCCGATCACCAGCCGAGTTGCCGTGGCCTACCGCGAATTCGGCCGGACCTTCGCCGGAGCATCGCTGGTGGCCCTCGTATGTGCGGCGCCGCTGTTCGTAGCCTCCGGTCTGACGGCCACGTTCCTGCGGCCAATGGTGCTGGCCTTCGGCCTCGCCGTGATCGCATCGATGGTCGTTGCCCTGGTGGTCAGCCCTGCGCTCGCGGCGATCCTGTTGACCTTTGGTACGAAGGGGGAGACGCGCGGGCTGATCGTGACGCGGTGGCTTCGGAAGGTGTATTCCGTAGGCCTTCGGCGCGCGCTTGTGCTTGGCGTCTGGCCGCTGGCCGTGACGTGCATTTTGGCGGCGGCCGGCCTGGCGATTACGCTCCCGATATTGCACCCGGGCCAGCCCACATTCCAGGATCGCGACCTCAACGTCAGCTGGACTGGTGAGCCCGGGATGTCACTGCCAGAGCTGAACCGGATCACGGCGCTCGCCGACACCGAGCTGACGGCGCTGCCCGGCGTCCAGCAGGTCAGCGCCACGCTCGGCCGAGCCGCAACATCGAACCAGATCGACAACACGAACGCTGGTCACATCTGGATACGGCTGAAGCGATCCGCGAACTATGGCAAGACGGTCGCAGCCATTCAGGCGATTGTCGGCGGCACCCCGGGCATGACGGGCACCGTCAGCACGTACGAGAGCGAGACGATGACCGGCGTACTGTCCGGCCAGCCCAGCCAGGTTGACGTCCGGGTGTACGGTCCGAACCCGCCCGAGGTCCAACGGCTCGCCTACGGCATTCGGACGATGATGTTGCGAGTGCCGGGTCTCGGCGCGCCGCACATCCAGGCGCCGCCGACGCAGCCTGCAATCAACGTCGAGGTGAAGCCAGACGCCGCCAAGATCTACGGGCTGACGCCGGGCGATGTCCGGCGCGAGGCCGGCACCCTCATCCTCGGGCTCACGGTCGGGAACTTCTTCCAGCAGGACAAGGTCTTCGACGTCGTGGTGATGGCCCAGCCGAATCTGGTCGGCAATCTGGCCAGCGCCCAGCACCTGCTCATCGACGACGGTAGCGGCGGCGAAGTCCCGCTGGGAACGGTAGCTACGGTCAGTCTCTCCGCTCAACCCGAGGACATCCAGCATGACCAGTTCTCGCCCTTCCTGGATATAACGGCGCCGGTGGCACGCGGCGACGCTGGATCGGCTGATGCGGCCATCAACGCGGGACTGACTCAGATGAACTTCCCGCTCGAGTACCACGCCCAGCTCGAGGCACAATCCTCGAGCGGGACATCGCGGCTCCAGCTCGTCAGCTACGTACTCGCGGCTCTCCTCGGCATCGTCCTCATCACCCAGGCAGCAGTTGGCAGCTGGCGACTGACACTGCTCACGATCGCAGCGGTGATAGTGCCGGCGGCGGTCGCCTCCGCGGTCGCGCTGGGTATCGGGTCGACCTCGCTGAGCGCTGCGGCAGGCGTGCTGGCCGTCGTGGTGATCGCGCTGCGGCAGTCGATCGCAGTGGCCGGACGAATCCGGCGCCGGCATACTGCCGATGGCGGGGAGCTCACGAGCGACCTGCTGGTCACGGGCGCGGGCGAGACCTTCGGATCGTCCATCATCTCCGCGCTCGTCACGCTGCTTGTGCTGTCCCCCTTCATCGTTATAGGCGAGAGGGCTGGCAGTGAGACGGTGCACGGCGCCGCCGTCGTAATCGTTTGCGGCGTAGTGGTCGCGACGCTGGTGAACCTGCTACTGCTGCCAAGTGCCATCCTCAAAGCCGGGCCGATGGCGCCGGTGCCCCGCGAACAAGAAGAGCCCGCCACCGGTGACCTGGCCTGGGCCGCCGCGTCGCAAAGCCCGGCCGTTTAGATGGCCCCGGCGATACAGAAGGAGGTGGCCGGTTCCGTGCGCATGAAGATCAGACGACTTGGAGCGTCACCGCTTATCGTGGTCGCTGCCGTGGCGATGCTGGCCGGCTGCGGTCCGAATTCAGCGAGCGCCGGCCGACCTGCGCAGACATGGCACTTTCGGGGGGCCGGGCCCGACAAGAGCATCGTCTTGACTCCGGTTGGAGAGGCACGAATCGGCCTGCAGACCGCGGCAGCCACGTCGGCTGGCGGCCAGACCATCGTTCCGGTGGGGGCCCTGCTGTACGAGGCCAACGGGCAGACAGCCGTTTACACGCAGACCAGCCCGCTCGTCTACACCATCAAGTTCATCACTGTCGCCACCATCAACGGCAATCAGGTCGTCGTCAGCAGCGGCCTGGCACCAGGAACAGTGGTTGTCACGCAGGGAGCCGAGGAACTGCTGGGCGTGCAGAACGGCGTCAGCGTTGAGACATAGCCAGAGTCGGGTCACTTCGGCCCTGGCAACTGCTGGCGCTGCGGGTGGGGGAAGGTAGACAGTGCGCTGGATCGTCGCGACGAGCCTGAAGTTCCGGTACCTGGTCATAGGTCTTGCTGTCGTGATCATGTACTTCGGCGTGCAGACAATCGGTCATCAGAAGCTCGACGTGTTCCCGGAGTTCGCACCGGTATCCGTTGAGGTCCAGACCGCTTGCCTCGGCCTGTCGCCGACTGAGGTGGAGCAGCTAACCACCGTGCCGCTGGAGGCCGCGCTGCAAGGTATCCCTGGTGTCTACGACATTAGGTCTGACTCCGAGCCGCAGCTGTCTGCCATCTGGTTGTACTTCAACGCGGGCACTGACGAGCTGCACGCCCGGCAGCTTGTCCAGGAGAAGTTGCAGATCGCGGCGCCGACGCTGCCGACTTGGTGCGATCCGCCTCAGGTGTACCCGATCGTCTCGGCGACGAGCCGGATCATTCAGATCGGGCTGACGTCGACGAAGGTCTCGCCGATGGATCTGTCGATGATCTCGCAGTGGCTGATCAGGCCGCGGCTGATGGACGTGCCTGGCGTCGCCAACGCCGCGATCTGGGGTCAGCGCAGAAAGCAGATCATGATCGAGGGCGATCCGGCGGAGCTTGCGAAGTATCACCTCAGCCTCGACGAGGTCATGTCGGTGGCCGCCAACGCCGTGGATACCACCGAGGTCAAGTACGTCACCGGCGCCAAGGTTGGTTCGCTCGGATACGTCGACTACCCAAACCAGCGCGTTTACCTGCGCGATCTCCAGCCAATCAAGACTCCTGCCCAGATAGCTGCCATTCCGGTCGCGCCGCATGGCAACGGCTTCATCCGCATCGGACAAGTGGCCAACGTGGTCTGGGGATACTCGCCGCTGATCGGCGATGCAGTGATCAACGGCCAGCCAGGAGAGATGATCGTCGTCGAGAAGTTCCCGGGCGCGAACACCCTGCAGGTAACCAACGGGGTTCTCGCGGCGCTCAAGCAACTATCGCCTGGGCTCAAGGGGATCAACGTCGACACCAGCATCTTCCGGCAGGCCTCCTTCATCGAGCTCGCCATCCACAATCTCAGCCTGTCGGTCCTGCTCGGCTGCATCCTCGTCGTGTTCGTCTTGTTCGCCTTCTTGTTCCAGTGGCGCGGAGCGCTCATCAGCCTGCTGGCGATTCCGCTCTCGCTGGCAGCGGCCGCGATCGTGTTCGAAGCGACCGGCGCGACAGTGAACACGATGATTCTCGCCGGGTTCGCCGTAGCGGTCGGCGTGGTGGTCGACGACGCAATCATTGACATGGAGAACATCATCCGTCGGCTCCGGGCATGGCGCGCCGCGGGCAAACGGATAACTCCATTGCACCTGGTGCTGGCTGCTTCTCTCGAGGTCCGGATCGCAATCTTCTACGCCACCCTCATCAATATCGTCGCCGTAATTCCGGTCATGCTGGTCGGCGGGCTGACCGGAGACTTCTTCCGTCCGCTCGCGTTTGCGTACGGCATCGCGGTCCTTGTGTCCATGCTGGTCGCGCTCACGGTCACGCCGGCAATGGGCCTGGTGCTGCTGGCGAATGCGCCGCTGAAGGCGGCCGATCCGCCGCTGATGCGGATCCTGAAGAAGTGGTACGGCGCGGCTCTCAAGCCGGTGCTTCGGGTGCCAGTGGCGGCCCTCGCCGTCGCGCTCGTTGCGGTCATCGTCGGCGTCGTGCTGTACCCGCAGCTGGGGTCGGACCTATTCCCGTCCTTCAAGGAGCCGGACTTCCTCATGCACTTCGTGACGAAATCGGAGACATCCGTCGGGGAAATGGACCGCCAAGTGACTCAATTGCAGCAGCAGGCGCTCAAAATCAAGGGCGTCACCCAGGTCGGCGCCCACATTGGCGTCGCGCCACTGGGCGAAGAAGTAAACGGTGTAAACTTCTCCGAAAACTGGATCGCCCTCAGCCGCAATGCCAACTACGACAAGGTGCAGAACGAGATAAGGGCCCTGGCCGCTAGTCATCCCGGTGCGTACAGCGACGTTCTGACCTACCTGCACGAACGCATCGATGAGGTGCTGACCAACGGGACAACCGAGGACCTCGCGGTCCGCATCTACGGACCGAACCTGGTCACGCTGGCTAATCTGGCAACCCAGATGACACGCGCATTCGACAAGATCCCCGGACTCGTTGATGTGCAGCCGGCTCCGCTGGAGTTCATCCCAGAGGTCGATATCATGGTCAAGCCCGGCGTCGCCAACCAGTACGGCCTCACACCGGGGGGAATCCGGCGTGAGGCCGCGATCATGATCTCTAGCGAGCCAGTCGCCGAGATCCCCACCGACGGGGAAATCATCCCGATCGCGATGTGGAGCACGCCGCCGACCCGGGCGAACCTGACCAGCCTCTATCAGCTTCCGCTCAGTACGCCCAGCGGTGGCCACGTGCCCCTGGGCACCGTTGCTTCGATCGTCCTCAAGCCCGCGCCCAGCGTGGTCTTCCGGGAGAACGGAGAACCGACGGACGAAGTTGACGCAGATGTCAGCGGTCGTTCTCTTGGGTCCTCGATAGGCGCGGTGCACGCTGCCCTCGCAAAGATCAAAATTCCAGCTGGCTACCGGATAGCCATCCTCGGTGAGGCAACCGAGCGCGCGGCGGCACAGAAGAAGCTGGTGGAGTACGGGATCGGCGCGCTGATCCTGATTCTGCTGCTGCTCCAGGCAGCGTTCCAGAACTGGCGGCTGTCGATCCTTGAGTTCCTCACGCTGCCGATGGCCCTAGTCGGCGGCGTCATCGCCGCGTGGGCGGACCTCGGAACGATTACCTTGGGTGCGCTCGTGGGCTTCTTCACCGTGCTCGGGATCGCCGCCCGCAACGGCATCCTCATGATCAGCCATTTCCGGCATCTTGAACTTGAGGAGGACGAGAAATTCGGGCCAGAGCTCGTTATGCGCGGGGCCAGCGAGCGGCTGTCACCAATTCTGATGACCGCGCTCGCTACGGCTCTCGCGCTGGCGCCCCTCGTGTTCTACGGCGACCGGCCGGGTCAGGAGATCGAATACCCAATGGCGGTCGTGATCCTTGGCGGCCTCCTCACCTCAACTCTGCTGAACTTGTTCGTGCTGCCGTCGCTGTACCTGCGGTTCGCGCGTCCGAAGCACGCACCGCCAACCGAACCGGAAGCCCAGCCGGAAGTTGTCGAGGTGATGGCCTGACCGGCCGCGAAGCGAGCTGGCCCGGTTGTTAGTCGGCGATGGCCGGGTACACGAGCGACTTGAGCTGCCCGCGGAAGTTGAACGTGGCCGAGGGAATTAGCTGCGTCATGAAGACCACGGTGAGGTCTTCGGCCGGGTCCACCCAGAAGATAGTCGACGCCGCGCCACCCCATTGGTACTCGCCCGGCGAGCCGATGATTTGGGTGAGCGCCGGAGCCTTGGCGACTGCGACGGTCAGGCCGAAGCCCATCCCCGCGAAACCCACTTCGCCATATCCGCCGGGGAGAGCTACCGATTGCAGGTCGCCGTCGCCTGGCAGGTGGTTCATCGCCATCAGCTCGACAGTCTTGCGTCCGAGGATGCGCACGCCGTCTACTTCGCCGCCGCCGAGGAGCATCTGGCAGAAACGCAAGTAATCGGGGGTGGTCGAGACGAGCCCGCCACCACCTGACAAGAACGATGGCTGCTCCCGGAAGCCGCTGCGCTCCGGATCATCCAGCAGGACGAGTCTCTTGCTCGAATCGCGGCGGTAGCACGCCGCAAAGCGGGCCAGCTTGTCATCGGGCACGACGAATCCGGTGTCGGTCATGCCGAGCGGCTCGAAGATCGTCTCGCGCAGGTACTCGTCGAACCGCTGGCCTGACATGATCTCGACAAGCCGCCCGCAGATGTCCGTCGACACCGAGTAGAACCAATGCGTGCCGGGATGGAACTCCAGTGGGTAGCCGGCGTAGTGCTCCACCATGCCTTCCAGCGTGGCGCCAGCGCCACGCCGGAGTCCCGGCGCGAACCCCCTGCTCCGGGCGGCATTGTCAGCGGCGAACAACTGCTCAAGCGTCTGGCCGCCGCCGAAGCCCAGGCCGGACATGTGGGTCATGAGGTCGCGCACGGTCATTGGCCGCGCTGGCTCGACGAGCCGTTCCGTGCCGTCCGGGGCCTGCTCACGAACCTTCAGGTCTCGCCACTGCGGGATGAAGCGCGCGACTCTGTCGTTGAGCTGGAACATCCCTCGCTCGTACAGCGTCAACAGCGCGACGCCGGTGATCGGCTTGGTCATCGAGTAGATCCGCCAGATGGTGTTCTCTTCGACGGGTAGCGAACGCTCACGGTCGCGGAAGCCGAGTGATCGGAAGTAGCCCACGTGCCCGTGACGCGCCACGGCCACCTGACAGCCCGCGATGCGCCCGGCGTCGATGTACCGGTTCTGGAGATGCTCGGTGATGTGCTCGAGCTGACGTTCGTTGAGACCCGCGCCAAACGGGTTGACCTTCATGGCAACCACGCTATCTCCGGACGGGCCGCGGCGAAACAACTGAATTCCGGACACCGACGACATCCCGGCCTGCAGCGTCCTATACATCGGTGTGTTAGTTCGGCATGCTTCTGCGTGATGGCAAGCCCGGCCCGATGGGAAGGACACGTGATCGAGCTATGACCGCCGAGGCACCAGTGGCCCGCCGCCAGCCAGGCTCGCTGCCGTACCCCGACTTGCCGGCCGGAACGGACACCATTCCGAAGATCGAGCACATCGTCGTTCTGACGATGGAGAACCACTCGTATGACAACAAGCTCGGCATGCTCGGCCGCCCGGGTGCGGACGGCTTCCGCCTTGGTCCGGACGGGAAGCCCACCGCCACCAATCCGTACGCCAATGGCAACACGCAGCACGCGTTTGCCATGCCGACAACCTGTCAGTTACTTGGCAGGCCCAGTCAGACCTGGCAGAACAGCCACGTCCAGTTCGCGGGCGGGCGGAACACCGGCTTCGTCGAATCTGGCAGCGGGCCGGTCGCCATGGGTTATTGGCAAGAGGTCGATCAGCCGTTCTATTACTCGGTCGCACGCCAATTCCCCATCGCGGACAGGTATTTCTGCTCGCTCCTGGGCCCGACGTTCCCTAACCGCCGGTACCTGATCTCGGCCACCTCCCTGGGCATGATCAGCGACGCCATCCCGTCCTTTGATGCCTACCCGCCGAACGGGACTATCTTCGACCGGCTGGACGACGCCGGAATCGCCTGGCGGGACTATTGCTCGACGCTCGGCACCGCCATCTCGATCACAGAGCTGTATCCAGAGCTCTACGCGAGGAACGTAGGAAAGAATGTCGTCGGCATCGACCAGTTCTTCAACGACGCCGCCACGGGCAGCCTGCCAGGGTTCGCGCTCGTCGAGCCGAATTATCTACTCGGATCGGAGGAGGATCCGCAGAACATCGCCGTAGGGGAGCACTTCGCCGCCAGGGTCATCAACGCGGTCATCGACGGCCCGGCTTGGGAGCGCACCCTGCTGATCTGGAACTACGACGAGCACGGCGGATATTACGATCACGTGCCGCCACCAGCGGCCATCCCGCCGGACAGCATCCCGCCGGACACATCGGCAGGCGAACCTGCGTACACGGGCTTCGCCCAGTACGGCTTCCGGGTCCCGTGCGCGATCATCTCGCCCTGGGCCAGGCCACACTACGTGTCACATCAGATCTTCGATCACTCCAGCGTCTGCGCACTGGTCGAAGCCAAATGGAACCTGCGGGCGATGACCTATCGCGACGCGAACGCCAACGTCATGCTCGACATGCTTGACCTGCAGCAGCCCGCTTTCCTGAGGGCTCCCGCGCTCGCGGGGTCGTTCCTCAGCGCCGACCCGCTGAAGGCGCTGGCCTGCGAGATAACGGGGCCAGGGACCATCCCGCCAGCCGACTCGGTTTCGACGCCGCCTCGCTGACCGCTGCCAGGGTTGGCCGCGATCAGTCCTGGCGGCCGGCCCACGACCACTTGGGAATTGTCATGCCCGCAGGCACGTCGTCGGCGGACTCGTGGTAGCGGGCCATGGTGGTCGTCGTGGCCCAGGCGAAGTAATCGTGCAGCACCTGCCGGAGGTGCTCGGCTCCGGCCAGCCCGACATCGTGCAGCGCCTGGTCGAAGCAGTCGATCGCCCGCCGGTCCATCTCCTCGTGCGGGCCGTTGCCACTGTGGATCCGCAGCACTGACGCTTCGTCGCCATAGTTCTCCGAGTAGCTGGCTGGGCCACCAAGGGCTTCGCCCCAGTACGCGGCCAGCCGCTCAGTGTGATCCGGGCGAAATCCGTGGCTGAAGGCGTGGCTGACGATCTCGTCGGCCATCACCCGGGCATGCCAGGCGTCGGCGAGACGCCAGAGGCCCTCGCTGCCTCCTGCGGCCTCATACACGCTTTTCATGCCTCCAGAGTGCCAGGCGGCGGGCTGGGTATGTCCAGCCAAACGGGAGGACGGCCCCGCGGCTTTCGCGAGCCTATGACCCGGAACGGCAGCATCGACGACTAGCGACCGGGAGTGTCGTGACGGCGCCCGCGCAACCAGACCGAGGCAGCCAACAACCAGAACGCGCCGGCCAGGAACCGGGCCGCGGCGGCCAGGAACCAGGCCGGGGTGGCCATGAACCAGGCCGGGCCGGTCGACGGCCGGCCATGGCCGGCCGTCGGATCGATAACTGGCTGCTCCTGTTCGGGGTAATCGCCCTCGCCGCCGCGCTGGACTGGTACGCGCATCTAACGACGACATCACCTGGCATGTGGTCGTTCCCGCTCGACCTGGATGTCTACCGAGGCGCCGGGCTCATAGTCCAGCATGTCCATCCCTATTACGACGGGCATCTCGCTAGCCCGCTCTATGACTGGCCAGGACCGGCGGGATTCGCCGGGATCAAGTTCATCTACCCGCCGTTCGCCGCGCTGCCGTTCGCCCTGATCCCGTCGCATCTGCCGCTTCTCCTGGTCGAGCAGGTATCCAGCGTGATCAACATTCTTGCCCTGGGGCTCGCCGCGGTGGCTGCGGTAGTAGCGCTCGGCCGGGGGCGAGGGCTGCCGGTCAAGCGCGGCATCGGAATCGTGCTGCTCGTCACCGCGATAGCGCTCATGACCGAGCCCGTGCAGCGGACCGTCTACCTTGGCCAGGTCGAGCTGGTGCTCATGGCGCTCGTCATCTGGGACGTGTGCCAGCCGGACGGGCGTTGGTGGATGGGCGCCGGAGTCGGCATAGCAGCGGGCATCAAGCTCGTTCCGTTGATCTTCATCCCCTACCTGCTGCTGACCCGCAGGTTCCGAGCGGCCGCCGTGGCCACGGCCACGTTTGCCGCCACGGTGGCGCTCGGTTTTGTCGCCTTGCCCAGGGACTCATCGCGATGGTGGCTGCATGGGCTCTTCCTGCGCGGCAGCTACGACACCAACATCTTGTACGGCGGCAATCAGTCGCTACTAGCCCTCATCGAACGCCTGGGCGGCACCGGCAGTCATTCCGTCTGGCTAGCGGCCGCAGCGATACTCGCGATACTTGGCCTCGGCGCCGCCGCCGTCCTCGACCGGAACGGCCATCGAGTTCTCGGCGTCGCTGCCTGCGCGCTTACTGGCGTGCTCATATCCCCGATCAGCTGGGACCACCACTGGGTCTGGGTGCTGCTAGCCGCCGCGGTGTTCCTGTACTACGGCCTGGCGGCTGGCGGCTTGGCCCGGTGGGCATGCTTTGCCGCCGGCGCCGCCACTATGGCGATCTTCGGCGCGTGGGCCACGACCTTGTGGGGGCAACGAGCAATCCTCGCGGGCTGGGACCGGGGTGTCATCTGGGCCGCGCCGAGCGGCAACAACCGCGAGCTGAACTGGCACGGCTCGCAGCTGATCGTGGGAAACGCCTACGTCTTGACCGGCCTTGCGCTGTTTGCCGCGCTCGTCGTGATGGCTGCGCGTCTCTCGCGCAGGCGCGATCGGACGACGATCGGGCCGCCAGGCACCCGTAAACCCCAGGTGCAACCGACGATGTCGCGCCCCGGCTGAACCGGCGCAATAGACTACGCCGAGCGACGGACGAGTCGGCCGCCTCCCGCGGCGGTCCAGCCGCCAGATCCGTGACAGCCCGATAAGGTCAGATTGTCGTGACTCAGATAGGAACTGTGCTAGCAGGCAGGTACCAGCTCGGCGACCGGATCGCGGTCGGCGGCGCTGGCGAGGTCTGGCGGGCAGTGGATGTCATGCTGGACCGGCAGGTAGCGGTGAAACTCCTACGCGCGGAATATGCGCAGCACCCGGAGACGCTCGCCCGGTTCCGGTCCGAAGCAAGGCACGCCGCGTCGCTGACGCACCCCGGGATAGCCCAGATTTTCGACTACTACGACAACGGCTCTGACCATTTGCCGTTCCTGGTCATGGAGCTGGTCGACGGGCCATCGCTGGCCGACGTGCTTACTCGGGGGCCGCTGGCGCCGACCGATGTCATGGACATCATCGCTCAGGCGGCAGCCGGCCTCGACGCGGCGCATCGCTCGGGGCTCGTCCACCGCGACATCAAGCCAGCGAACCTACTCATCACGCCCGCTGGCGTGGTGAAGATCACCGATTTCGGCATCGCGCACGCCGCTGGCTCGGCGCCGGTGACCCGGCAGGGGACGCTGATCGGCACGCCGGCCTACCTTGCGCCGGAGCGGGTGGCCGGACAACCCGCCACGCCGGCCAGTGACCTGTACTCGCTCGGCATTCTTGCCTATGAGTGCCTCGCCGGGGCTAGGCCTTACGCAGGTACGCCCACCGAGATCGCGCTGGCTCACGGCCAGCGGGCGCTGCCGCCGCTGCCAGGTCACATCCCGTCCGCGGTGGTAGCTTTCGTCGCCGATCTGACGGCCAGGGACCCGGTCGGCCGCCCCGCTAGTGCCAGGATGGCTTCGGCCCGGGCAGCGGGGCTCCGCGACGCCCTGACGGCCGAGCGTCGTCCGCGGCATGGATACGCGCCGCACGAAGACCCAGCGCTCGCCGCGACGGCCATGGAGCATCCGGCCACGCTGGCCGACATCAATCCCGTGTGGCACGCGGACGCCACAGGGGTGTTGGCGACCGATACGCCGACGTGGGACCGTGGCTGGTCCCGCCGTGGCGTCGTGCTGGCCGTCGTCGCCGCCTCGATTGTCGCGGGCCTGATCGGCTGGGGCGTCAGCTCGGTGACAAGTCCAAGCCCGGCCCCGACGCCGTCGACACCTCCGGCCGCGTCCACGAGCCACTCGGCAGTCACGGTAGCCGTTGAGGCGAACGCGCTGGTCGGACAGCCTGTCGACGCTGTATACCAGCAGCTGCAAAGCCTTGGCTTGCGACCTGTGATCGTCTGGGAGCAGGGCGGCCAGTCGGGCGGAGACAGCCAGCCGTCCGGTTACACCCCGTCACCTGGCTACACCCAGTCCGGGTACACCCAGTCCGGGTACACCCCGACGTCCGGAAAGGGAACAGTCGTCTCCGTCTACCCCAACGGCCAGGTCCCGGTAGGCCAGGTTGTCACCATCTACGCGGTGCCAAGCCACCGTGGCGGAGACGGCGGGTCAGGCGGCGACCATGGCAACGGCAACAACGGCGGTGGTTAATCGTGCGCCTCGGCGCTAGCTGCGCCGTGGCCGCCCGCCGACGGCACGTCCAGAGTCGGATTGCGGTCGAAGAAACCTGTCGGCTTGAGCGTAAAGCCGCACCGCGTCACCGGCATGACCGGCCAGTCCTCGGGGCGCGGGAAATGCGTCGGGCCGAACGTGTGCCACAACACGATGTCCTCGCCGTCGATGTCGCGGTCAGCAAGGATGAATGCGGGCAAGCCCGCGCCGCCCGGATGCTGGTTGACGAAATCACCGGCCGAGTAGCGCTGTGCCGGGTCGTATCGAGTCACCCACAAGTGATTCGCGGCGAAGGCAGCGCGGCGGGCGACCGATGACGACGGATCGGCAAGCAGCGCGGGCGCGGCCTCGGGGTACAGCGTGTAACTGACCGGCTGGCCGAACTTGTTCGATCGCTGCGTGCTGAGGACACGCCAGGTGCGCCCGCGCGCCGAGTTGGCCCGTCGAGCGCCCTGGGATTCCGTGCCGAGCCTCGTAACCCGCTGGGCGATCGCGTTGCCGTAGGGATTGTTCGCGCTTACCGGCGGACCTATGAGGTCGACTTCCTCGACGGCGTTCGCCAGGCCATCCACCATCATGTCGAGCCTGGCGCTGAACAGGTGCTGGTGCACAGGCGCCCCGAGCCCGGGCGCGACCTCGGCGGAGTAGGGGTGATCGCCATCGCGGTAGCCGGCCGTGAACAGCGCGCCGGTCAGTTTGACCTCGCACTCGATGGTGCCGTCCAGGTAGAAGTACCAGTAGAAGCCGTAGTCGTAGTTGCCCACCGTGGCGAAGAACGACACCACCAGGCGTCGTTGCCGCCTGACTTCTGACGAGCCGGTGAAGATGTCGACGTGCTTCCACAAGATCCCGTGGTCTTCCTCGTGGATGCAGATCGCGTTCTGGATGACGGTTGGCTCGCCGAAGTCGTCGGTAACCGTCGCATCAAGGTAGGCGATCTCCCCAAGGCAATCACAGCCGAGCTCGAGCGAGTTGGCGTGCTTTCCGAGCAGGTATTCCCCGGTGTCGAAGTAGGTCTGCCAGTATCGGAACCTCGGATCGCCGTACGGCACGACCATCTCGGGTATCGAAGCCCGGTAGATGAGCGGCCGTTCCCGGCCGCCATCGGCGATGGTGATCTGATGCAGCGTCAGACCTTCGCGGCCGTCGAAGCCGATGCGCATCGACCAGTTCTGCCAGCGCACCAGCGAGCCGTCCAGCGTGAAGCTCGGACCATCCGGCTGAGTGATCTCGATCGGCCGCAACCCGGTACGCAACGGCCCGCGGGCCGCCGGGTCGAGGTAGTACCCCGGCTCGCCCGGTACTGGCAGCAGGAACTCATCCACGATCTTGAAGACCTTGCGCTGGATCAGGTCAAAGTACGCGACGACGCCGTCGACGGGGCGCGCCCACACGTAGTCCAGGGGATTGGCCTGCACGAATGCAAGCACGCGCACCATGCGCCGGCCGTCCTCGTCGGCGGCGTCAAACGCCCCGGCGGTCAGGGCGCAGAGCCTGACCTTGCTGACGTCGTGGAGTCCGCGCTTGGCCATCGCGGCTCGCCATCGCGGGTCGGCCCGGACGGCCTCCTCAGTGACGGCGAAGTCCTGGCTGAGGATCGGCAGCTGCCCGTCGGCGCGCGAGTCGAGCACCCGCCTGCTGATCACCTCGTGCTGCCCGAGCGACACGACGACGTCGCTTGACTCGCCCGAGTTCACGTCGATAAGGAGCGCGCGCAGGCGCCGGTCCGGTGCCTGCCCGCTCAGCACGGAGTCCTTGGGCGCCTCGTCGAGCCCGTAATACGCGAACCGAACGGAGTCGTTCAGCAGTCCAGCCGCGGCTATAACGTGCCGGCCGGCGGTGTACTCGGCCGCGCTCACCGGGTCCAGCGGATGTCCAGGCCGCGACGGCGCCTGGCTGTCCGCACGGACTGCAATATCAGTCATGCCACCGCCACTCCTCAACGTTGCTCGCCTTCGGGCGAAGCAGTACTTGCATTGTGGTGCGCCGGGCGTTCAGCGGGAAGGCGCTCACGATCCGAATCGGCAATGATGTGCGCACGCCCAGCGGGCCCAGGCTGGCCGTGCGGCGGCTGCCCGTCGGCGGGCGCCGTCGTAGGCTTGAAGACCAGGCGAGGAGGTCGCGATGGATTTCGAGCACGTCCTGGTGGACAGGTCAGGCGAGTTCGCCACGATCACGATGAACCGACCGGCCCGCAGAAACGCACTCTCGCTCGCCCACATGCGTGAGCTCATCGCCGCGTTCACGCAGGTCGGCGACAGCGACGCGCTCGGCGTCGTCCTGGCTGGCAACGGTCCCGTCTTCAGCTCCGGTCACGACTTCGCCGACGTGGCTGATGCGGAGCTGACGGAGGTGCGCGCGCTGCTGGTCACGTGTACCGAGTTGATGACGCTGATGCAGCAGGTACCCCAGCCCGTGGTGGCCCGAGTGCACGGCCTCGCAACCGCCGCCGGCTGCCAGCTCGTCGCTAGCGCCGACCTGGCGGTCGCGAGCGAGGACGCTGGCTTCGCCGCGCCAGGCGGAAAGGGCGGCTGGTTCTGCCACACCCCGATGGTGGCGATCGCCAGGAACGTCGGCCGCAAGCGGGCCGCGGAACTGGCGCTGTCCGGGGACGTGATCGACGCGCACACGGCCATGGAGTGGGGACTTGTCAATCGGGTAGTTCCGGCGGCTCAGCTCGACTCGGCGGTCGCCGACCTGCTGGAGCGGGTCACCCGGGGGTCAGCTGACAGCAAAGGCGTCGGTAAGCAGGCGCTGTATGCGCAGATCGACCTGGACCAGCCGAAGGCGTACGCCTATGCGATCGAGGTCATGGCGGCAACGAGTCAGCTTCCGGACGCCCGTGAGGGCATGCACGCGTTCCTCGAAAAGCGCAAGCCCCGCTGGCGGCGCGGTCGCGAATAACATCGCGAATAGGCGGTCTAGAAAGCGGCGACCTGGCTCGATCCGCCCGGGCTGCCGGGATCACCTGCGGCCGCAGGAGCTGCCGGGTGGCCGGCTGCCGCGGCATCGCCGGCCGGAACTGGTACGGGGCCGCCATCGGCGACTTGGCTTTGGGCCGGCTGCGGACCGTCGACAGGCTGGGCAGCCGTCGGCGTAGCAGGCTGGCGATTGCTGGCTGGCTGGCGAGAGTTGACCCGCCGCCAGGACACTTCGAAAAGCGCGCCGCCCAGGTCGGAATCCCCGAGCCGCCACTGGCCGTCTGTCGTGCGGACGATGGAATCGGCAATCGCCAGTCCGAGGCCTGCGCTGCCGCCCTGCTCGGTCGAGCGGTGGAACCTGTCGAACAGCCTGCCCCGATGCTCGGGCGCGACCCCAGGACCGCTGTCCTCGACGGTCATCATGACCCGGTTACCGCGCTGGCCGACGCTGACCCGGACTACGCCGCCCTGGCCTGCGTACCGGCAGGCATTGTCAATCAGGACCCCGGCCAGCCGGTCGATCCACTCGGGCGGGGCGCTGATCCACGCCGGGCCTGGACCGCGGGTGGCTACCTGGATTTCAAATGCCTGGGCGGCGGCCAGCGCGCGGAAGCGGTCTGCCCCGGCGGCGACGATGGTGGCCAGGTCAAGCGGCTCTTCGCCGGGCTCAGGCGGAGCCGAGTCGAATCTCGCGAGCCATAGCAGGTCTTCGACGATCCGCCGCAGCCTATTGCTCTCGCCCTCAATACGGGTCAGCACCGCGCGGTACTCCGCGGGCTTTCGTGGCGCGCTGAGGGCCACGCTCGTCTCGGCGCTGATGACGCTCAGCGGGGTGCGGAGCTCATGCGAGGCGTCGGCCGTCAGCTCAAGCTGCCGCCGGCGAGACTGCTCCACCGGTAGCAGCGCTCGCAATCCAATGGTGAGCGCGCCGCAGAACATGGCGAGCAGCAGGATCGGTGCCGCGAGCGTCTCGCCTTCGCGCAGCAGTGAGGTGAGATGATCCACGCTGCTCAGGCTCTGGCCCGCGATGAAGGTCACGCCGTCCGACTCCGACGCCATCAGCCGGAACCGGCCAGCTGCCAGCCTCTTGGTAACCGCCCGGCCTGGTCTTAGCCGGAACGCGGTCGGGAGCAGGGGCGCGGCCACGGCGCCCTGAACCGCAGGCCCAGCGCCGGTCTGACGCCAGAGGTAGACGGGAGTGTTCCCGACGTCGTCGTCGTCGCTGTCAACACCGCTGGTGCCCACCTCCTGGGCGTCTGCCAGCCGCTGTTCGAGACGTTCGTCGACCGACTGAGTAAGCCTGGCGGTCACGACCTGGTCGAGCACAGCCGCGCACCCTGCGTAGACGATGCCGACAAAGAGGCTGGCAGCTAGCGCGACCTTCGCCGCATGGGCGATCTCAGGCGGGATGCGGCCGCGCAGGCGAGGCATGCCTCACCGTCCGACGATCCGATAGCCAACGCCGCGAACCGTCTCGATCCGCACCATCCCGCCAGCGAGCTTTGAGCGCAGCCTGGCCAGGTGTACATCGATGGTGTTGGATCCCATCGCGTCGGCCTCGTCGTCCCAGACATTCATGGCGATCGACCGGCGCGCCACGACGGCCGGCGACCTGCGAACCAGTAGCTCGAGAATCCCGTACTCGGTGGCGGTCAGGACTGGCTCCTGCCCCCCGACCAGAACCTTCCGCGTAGCGGGCTCGAACCGGAGATCCCCGACGACGAGCTCGGGCAGCTGGACGGTCTGCGGGCGGCGCTGGAGAGCGCGTAGCCGGGCCAGCAACTCCGCGAAGTCGAACGGCTTGACCAGGTAGTCGTCGGCACCCTCGTCCAGTCCGGTGACCCTATCGGCGTAGGCATCTCGCGCGGTCAGCATCAGCACCGGCGTCGGGCGCTGATGACGGCGTATCCAGCGCAGGACATCGAGGCCCGATATCCCCGGCATGCGCCAGTCGAGGATCGCAAGCTCATAGTCGTAGCTGCGGAGGAACCGGATGGCTTCGTCCCCGTCGGCGACGGCGTCCACGACGTAGTCCTTCTCGCGGAGCCCACGCGCCAGCACGTTCCGCAGCCCGGTGTCGTCCTCCGCGACCAGCACACGCACTGCTTGTTCTCCCGCCTGGTATCGGCTTGCGCCTTCTGGGCGCCGCCTAGCGGCGCAGCGTGCGCCAGAGCGGACGCGGGATCAGGCGCATCGCAACCGCGAGCATACCGACTGACCGCGGCACCCAGACCGATCCTGCGGTGCTCGCCAGCGCCGCCGCGACCCCCGCGCCCACCTGAGCTGGCGTCGACGCGAGGGGAGCCGGCGCCATTCCCGAGGTCATCCGCCCGATGACGAATCCCGGTCGGACCAGCAAAACGTGGACCCCTGTTCCGTGCAGCGAGTCCGCGAGACCCCGGCCGAACGCGTCGAGGCCCGCCTTCGCGGCACCGTAAACGAAGTTGGCCTTGCGCGGCCTGACTGCCGCTACTGACGAGAGCACGACGATGGTGCCGCGGCCAGCCTCGCGAAGCCGAGCCGCGATCGCCAGCAGAACGGCGACGTGGCTAGTGAAGTTCGTGTCGATCAAGATCGCCGCCTTGCGCGGATCTGCGTCCAGCTCCTCTTGCGGCGTCAAGATCCCAGCCGCAGAAATCACCAAGTCAGGCGCCCCGGCAGCGAATACAGCCGCGACCAGGTCCGCTTGAGCAGCCGGGTCGGTCGCGTCGTAGTTCATTGTCGTGATGCGAGTCCGCAGGCCGGCTGCCGCCGCGCGCATTCGCTCGGCGTCCCGCCCGGCTAGCACCACCTCGGCGTCGGGTTGGAGGTCAAGGGCCGCAAGGATGGCCTGCCCAATCTCACTTGTCCCGCCGATCAGTAGCACCTTGCCGGGCTTGGCCGCTGGCTCGCCAGCCGCGCGGCCCGCGGCTTGAGCAGGCCGCGATGATGTCCTCAGCATAGGCAGACCCTACTTCAGAGACCCATCGTCAAGACTTTAGAGGCCCACCGTGAACATCGTGAGCCAGGTGAGCTCGTAGCAGATCATCATGGGATCCCGGACGATGAGGTCCTCGACCGGCCGGCCCTCGGCGAGCCCGGTCAAGCGATCGAAGCGAGTAAGCGCTAGCGCCAGGGGCACGACGCTGGCCACATGCCAGCCCCGCATCCAGCCGTCGTGCTCCGACAGCGCCCAGAACAGGTAGGCGGCCAGCATGATGACGCTGGCGGCACGCTGGCCGGCGCGTAGCAGGCCAAGGCTGTACCAGCGCATGACGGGCCGGTGAGCAATGGCCTCGTGGCCCAGGGAGGACAGCTCGGTATAGCGCTTGCCGATGGCGACCATCAGCGCGCCGAGGCTGCAAACGGTGAGGAACCACCCCGATGGTGGTACGTGGGTGGCGGCCGCACCGCCCAGTGCCCGCAGCACAAAGCCGGACGCGACGACCGTGAGCTCTAGGCCCGGAACGTGCTTGAGGAACATGCTGTACAGGAACGAAACGCCGATGTAGGCGCCGATCACTATGCCCAGCGTGGGCTCGCCGACCAGGTACGTCGCGAGCGCGGCGACTGCCAGGCATCCCGCCGCGAGCACAGCCGCTGCCGATACGGGCAGCCGGCCAGACGCGATCGGTCGCGACCGCTTGGTCGGGTGGTTTCGGTCTCGCTCCACGTCGAGGATGTCGTTGACGACGTACACCGCCGATGCGGCGGCGGTGAACGCCACGAAGGCCAGCAGCGCGTAGCCGAAGCCGTCGTCTCGGCCCAGCGTCGCGCCCGCCAGCGGCGCGGCGAAGACCAGCAGGTTCTTTGGCCACTGCCGGGGCCGGACAGCCTGTAGCGCGGCTAGCGGAAGCCCTCTCACCGTCGGCGCGGCCCTTACAGCACGCGCCTCCGGTGCGACGGGAGCTTGCTCGCCCGTCTCGTCAGCTTTGGTGGTCATTTAGTATAAACCGCGGTGAAGTCGCGACTCGATGGATAGTAGTAGCGGTCGGGGGAGTTCGCTTGAGTCGGGAGCAACGCCACCGGCTTCGGATTCGCCGACCTGGAGTTCAAATAGTACATAAATGACATCCACGCCGGGTTGATATCCAACTCCATGCCGGTGACGACGCCGGCGTGACGCATTAGTTCGGCGAGTTCCCGGACATTCAGCGCCGGGCCATAGACGAAGATCACGCGTCCGTCGGCGGTCAAGCCGATGCCAGAGCGCCAGACGTAGTAGCCGCCGCCCAGGGTCGCGCCCCAGCTTCCTTCGACATTCTGGTCCACCGTCGATGGTACGTACCCATTCGTGACTATCAGATGGAGGTTCTGCCGGACTCCTACTACGTCCGGGGTCATGCGCACGGCCCCGTCCCACTTGCCGATAGCGATGTGCCCGTCCCGGTAGTACACCACCGATGCCACGCCCGGAGTCAGCGTTCCCCGACTCACCCCGTTCAGGTAGAAGCCACCGCCCGACGAGGCGATCTTGAAGCCACTGTTGAACGTCGCCAGCAGTCCGCGTCGCGTGCCCGGGAGGATGTAGGAGGACGCATGCCAGTTACCCGGGCCAGGGTCTTCAACCCCCGGCCTGAGCTCGAATCGCACCAGATTCTGATTCATCGACACGATCCCGGCCACGTAGGACGTATAGACGCTGCTCGGCCGCAGGTACGTGCCGTAAATGGCCGCCTGCCCGTGTGCGGTGTCAAGGACTCGCCAGACGCCCTCGCCAGCCAGAGGCGTGCCGGCCATCGAGGTCAGCCGCTGGGGCGGCGGGTACATAAGGACCCTCGGTAGCCTCCTCAGCGGTGGGGCAGAGGGCCCGGTCAGCGCGAAGGAGGGCTTGCCGCCCGCTTTGGGCGGCTGATAGGTGAGCCATTCACCGAAGGTGACGACGAAGCCGAGGTCGTGGTCACGGGCCCACTCGGCCATGCGCTCTGACACGGAGCCGCCGCCTTGCATGGTCATCGCGTGCCCTACTGACCAGAAGACCGGCACTAGGAGCGCGATGATCGCGACGGACGATATCCGCGACCACGGGCGGCGCGGCAGGTGGGGCGCCCAGTTTCTACGGGGACGACGCCGGCGGTGCGGGCTGCGGTGGCCGCCTGAATGGCCAGCAGTTCCACCGGGTGCTGCAGGCGTGTAATGCGAGCTTGGCGTGCTCGGGCTCGGCACCAAGTTCCCCAATCGGCAGTCGTGCGAAGTCCGCCTTTGGACGGCCAGGCCACAGGTCTACCCAGGCAACGTGAAGACCTCATGACGAGGGTATTCCCGGCCATTCGCTAGCTGAAGGGTTTCCTGGAGGCGCATCCTGACCCTAACTCCGGGTACTCCGGCGGACTCCTGGCGACCCCGGGACTCACGCGACCTCGCGCTCTACCTCGGCCAGGCGGCTTCGCTGCTGCTCCGCCACCATGTGGCGCTCGGCTGCCGTGGCCAGGTCACGCTCGTGGCGGCGCCGTCGCCGGCTGAGCAGACTCGCCGCCTCGCTTGGGGAGACTGTTCCGGCCGCCACCCGGGCGTCGAGGGCAGCGCGAGCCCGGCTCCGGTAGGCACGGGTCAGCGTGAGGTAGAGGCCGGCAACAATGCCGAAGTTCAGCGCGACCTTGATCACCTCGGCTATCTGCGGCGCGTCGAAGGCGAGGTGCATAGCCATGGCGGTCAACAAGCACGCGACCGCCGCCAGCACGCTGCCGTGCTCAGCACCGCGGCGATGGGCAACGAGATAGCCCACTCCGGCACCAGCAACGGCGCTCATTGTCCAATGTGACCCGAGCGCCGTCACGCCGACGCGAACGGCGAAGGAGTTGACGACGGCCCGGGCCGGATCGGTCGCGCCTGAGAAGACGATGCTGTTGAGGCCGTAGGTGACGTTTTCGGTCGCCTGGAACCCCAAGCCAACGAGCGCACCGAAGATCAGCCCGTCGAGCGGGCCCTGTATCACCGCCGGCGCTGCCAGGACCACCATGACGACTCCGCACAGCTTCAGCAGCTCTTCGTTCAGCGGAGCCGACAACGATGCCGACCAATCGGCGGCAAAGCGCGTCCCTGCGCCCTTGGCCCACAAGCCGATCAGGCCCCTATTCGCCAGCAACGCGCACCCGGCGGCGGCGGTCGCGCCCCAGACGACCGCGGCGGCAGACCAGGCGAGGGCCGGCGGACGCGCTGGCCGCAGGCGTCGCAAAACCGCGAAGCCGATCACTACCAGCGGAATCTCGAGCGCCGCCGCGACCAGTGCCGGGCTGGGGAACACGACGAGGAAGCGGAAGAACTGCCAGCTCAACACCGCAGTTCCGAAGGCGCAGGCGAGGATAGCTGTCACCCGGACCAGGAGAATGCTCTCGTCTGAACTGATCCGCGATGTCCCCCTCGGCCGGGCTGAGATCATCGGCCCGCGGAGGGAAACATAAGGGATATAACGATCCGGTGGGCCGCCGCCAGCACCGTGCGGCTCGTGCCACGAGGGGCAAGCACGATCATGCCAATGGCGAATTCCCTCGACGGGCCCGGCACAATCGTCACCGTACCGAGGAGCGCCGGTCCGGAGACCGCGCCGGTAATGCCTGGCCAGCCATGAACTGTCGTGTAACTTACCGGTTCGCCGAGACCGAACCCGGGGTCAATGACTGACAGGATCTGCCGCATGCCTCGCCACACGAACGCGACTTGGTGACGGTCAACGAGCGCCACATGCCTGATGTCGAGTTCAACGGCGCCGTTGCGCAGCACGTACTGCTGCGTCGGGTTAGTCTGCGCGGGCTGGACATACCAGCCGTGGCCCACCCTGAGTACGCCTGAGCTCGCCGGCCCCGCGCCGATCGTGATCCTGGCTCCGCTCGGAAGCGGCTGCCGATTGGCTATAGCCGAGTTGAGCAACGGCCAGCCGGCGGTGAGCAGGGCCATGATGGCGACGACGATCGCTAGCCAGCGAAGCCTGACCTTAGCCGCGCCGGCCACGGCGCGGCGTGCCGTCTCGTCAGCGACCACGAAGCAGCTGCCCCAGGCTGTCGGGGCTGTGCCCGAAGAGCGCCACAGCGAGCGCGGCAAGCGCGACGATGACGACAGTGCCAGTGACCATCCGCAGGTGCGGCGGCGAGAAAGCCACGGGATCGGCGCCGCGCCGGTGGCGGGCTGTGGCCCAGATCGGCAGGCTGAGCAACAGCACGACGAGGCCTGCCACCAGGGATAGCTTGAGCATGGCCCCGCCGATCGCCGCGAAGGCAAGCGCGGTACGCGTCCACGCGAGCCTGGTTCGGTTATCCGGATCGATGACGATAGGCTCCTGGTCTTCTGGAGGCATCGGAGTCACCTCGTGGCGGAGACCAGGACGACTACGGCGGCGGTCGCGGCGACGCCCCCGATGGTCGCTGCCAGCATCCGCGGCAGCAAGGACCTCGGCAGCGGCAGGCGACGTCGCAGCGCTCGCTGATTGCGCGTCATGTCCACATAGGCGGTCACGGCGATGACCGCGCCGAGGATGATGAGGGGGATCCCGACCAGGTGACGGCCCAACGGAACACCGGGGAAGGGCGGAAGCAATTGCACGATGCCAAGGCCCGCGGCGACGAGCGCGAGGGCTGTCCGGCTCCAGGCCAGGAACGTGCGTTCGTTCGCCAGAGTGAACCGCGGATCCGGCTCTGTCTCGGACAGACCTGTCTCGGACAGCTCTGTCCCGGCGCGCCCGGAACCAGGCGACGGGTCCCCGTTGCTGTGCCTGTCATGGGGGGATTCATGCCCATCCCCCGCGCTGGTCATAGCTGCGGACCTCGTCTACCTAGGCCGGTCATACCAAGACTCACCCGCGGGCAGCAATGCGTCAGCGTCGGTCGGCCGCCAGGAACCTGTGGCATTCGGCCTGACCGGAGGTGCTTCGTCCATCGGCAATGCAGCCCGCTCCCTCCGGCTGACGTATTCAGGCAAAGCCTCGCACGTTAAGCTCCACAGCGATGATCGTGGTAGTGGCTGGCGTGGCCGGCAGCGGTAAGTCAACAGTCGGGCAGCTCGTGGCTGCACGCCTCGGCTGGCTGTTCGCTGACGGTGACTCATTTCATCCGCCAGCCAATGTGACGAAAATGCGGGCGGGACTGCCACTGACAGATCAAGACCGGGTGCCGTGGTTCACCGCGATGACTTCCTGGATGGATGACGTCATCGCTAGTGGCCAGTCGGCTGTCCTGGCATGTTCTGCGCTCAAGCATCGCTACCGCGACGAGCTGCTCGGCGACCGAGAGCAGGCGGAAATGGTGTTCATGCGGATCAGCATGGGCCAATGCGTTGCGCGGCTCTCGGCCAGGACTGGGCACTTCTTCCACGAGCCGTTGCTAGCCAGCCAGTTCGATGACCTTGAGATGCCGCACGAGGAGCCTCGCGTGCACGTGATACCTGTGGGCGAGCGGCCAGCCGGGCAGATTGCCACGGAGATCATCAACCTCCTCGGCCTCGAGCCTGCGGGACGGCCACAGGCCTCCTGAAAGGATCTGCGATGCGCCTCCGTCTGACTCTGCCGGATCTGTCGGTGGCGCGTGAGTAAGCCAACGGACCCGAAGCGCATCGTCGTCACCGTCGCGCTCATGGCCGCGGCAACGACTGTCTACGCCGCGATACCTGTCCCTGGCCAGATGCACGAGAGCTCCTGGGCTTTCATGTTCGGCGCCGGCCTCATCGTGCTCGGCCTGCTGATCCTGGTGTCAATACGCAGACTGCTGCGGGCTGGCGAAGAGGCCAGGATTCGAGGCCTCGTATTGCTGCTGACACTGACCGTCCTGTTCTTCTCCTGGGCTGATGAATCCGTCGCCAAGTTGCCTGATCAGTTCGCACAGCT
>Ga0126373_10000480_pt1 | contig 26394 bp, 22 predicted proteins | sample PanSoiMetPlot_11_FD_92545 | JGI IMG/M metagenome (GOLD analysis project Ga0126373, IMG submission 92545) | Tropical forest soil microbial communities from Panama - MetaG Plot_11 | ecosystem: Environmental > Terrestrial > Soil > Tropical forest > Bulk soil | place: Panama | collected 2016-02-17 | reverse complement strand
CTAACCAGCTGAACTACGCCCCCGCATACAATGCTCGTCTGATACTTTCCGGCTCCTTCCGATACCCTCTCACGCCCTTTCATTCCTTGAGGTCGTGCCGTGACAGGTCAGCGTTGTGAGGTTTTACAAGAACTTAGAAGACCGCGGGGACTGCCAAAGTACGCCGAAGTCGTCTAAGGCATCGCATTTTGTGGGTTGGGTTGTGGGCTGGAAATTGGCCCGATCAAGCGAGGAATTTGCATCAGCCTATGCAACACGGGCCGAGCATTTTCTCGATGGCCTATGGCTAGACAGTTGGCGCATCCTATATCCCCTATTCCACCTAGCTGGTTCATCTCATTCCTTTTTTGTGTCCACGCGATTGCTCTTGTTGTACTTTTCCTGGAGCTCCCGTTCCGCCTGCAGCCACTCGTCCAAGTAATCGTCCAGATCCCAACTGTGATCGCCACGTTCGATGTGAATCTCGAGCGCTCGCCGATGGATTTCGTCCAGAGTTGGCACGACCTTGCCTCTTTCTTCCGCAATGTCCGAGCGAAAAATGATTCGTGGGGAGTTCTGAGTATTCGTTTTCAGGTCTTGCGATCTCACAGTCTTTTCTCCTCTCAAAGGATTTCGTTTGATCACGACGAGCCGCCCTTTAAACCACGGACCCGATGGGGGAAGCCAGGACCGTGGCTGCCGGGTGGTGTCGCCGTTTAGAACCGAACAACGATGCTGGCGAAGAGCGGAGCTGCGCGCGTTGTCGCACCCGGATACAGCGTTGCTGATCCTCCAAAGTCAGCTCGGTGATGTACGAAGTTGACCTCAACTTCCGCCCTCCAAAAAAAGCTTTCGCCTCCAAGCTCGCTCCTGTAACTGATCCTCCGCAATTGCCGGAAGCGGGCATTTCTTACTCGAGGGCCGCATCGATAGCTGCCCCAAGTTCGGCGGTCAGTAAGACCAGAAGCAGCGCCAAAACGAGCGCCACGATGCCGGTCATGAGATAGCGAAACGCGGCCAGCGCGTACTTCACTACAGAAAACCGTGTCCAGGGTCGACATGTTGAAGCCCCGCCTTCAGCTGCGAGCAAGCCAAAAGTCAAAACGAATTGTTGCAGGGATCGCACTATGCAGCGGCCCGCCCGCTTTGCTGATGGAGAAGTCGCTGCGCCCGCTGGATCACGTTGTCGACGTTAAATCCCATCTTTTCCATGACCACTTCGCCAGGCGCAGACGCCCCAAAATGATCCAGTCCGATAACGTCGCCGGTTCGACCTACCCATTTGTACCAGCCAAGAGTCGCGCCAGCCTCAATTGCCAGCTTGGGGATGTTGAGGGGCAAAACTGAATCTCGGTACTCGGCAGGTTGTTTTTCGAACAGCTCCCAACATGGCATAGATACGACACGGGCTTCTATGCCCCATTTGGCAAGGGCCCGCGCGGCCTCAAGCGCCACGTGGACTTCAGATCCGGTCGCGACCAGCACAAGATCGGGGTCGGGGCCGGGCCCATCGACCAGAACATAGGCTCCCCTGGCGACCCCGTTGCCCACGCAGAACCGCTTCGGATCCAGCACAGGCAAGGCTTGACGGGTCAAGACGAGTGCGACCGGACCGGTGAGCCCGATCGCCAGGCGCCAAGCATCTGCTGTCTCGTTGGCGTCTGCAGGACGGAAGACCGTCAGCCCCGGCATGGCCCGCAAACTGGTCAGGTGTTCAATAGGCTGATGTGTCGGTCCATCCTGGCCGAGACCTATGCTGTCGTGAGTAAAGATGAAAATGCTGTGAGCCTGCATCAGGGCCGCGAGACGTAAAGAAGGCCGCATGTAGTCGGAGAAGTTGAAGAAGGTGGCGCCGAACGGGATCAGGCCGCCGTGCAGGGCCATTCCGTTCACCATTGCCGCCATGGCATGCTCGCGAACGCCGAAGTGAATGTTTCTGCCCTGATTGTCGCCAAAGCCGAAATCCCCTCGACCCTTCAGTGTGGTGCGGTTGGAGCCAGCAAGGTCGGCAGAGCCACCAACAAACCCGGGCAGCGCGGCTGCAATGGCGTTCATTACCTTACCCGAAGCCTCGCGGGTCGCGATGGGTCCCTCGCTGGGCGAGAACGATGGAAGACTGGAATCCCAGTTTTCAGGGAAGAGTCTGCCCGTCATGTTCTTGAGTTGCTGACTCAAATCGGGGTACTTCTCGGAATAACGTTCGAACATGTCGATCCATTCCGTTTCCAGCACAGCTCCGCGCAGAATGGCTTCACGAAAGTGAGCCTGGACGTCAGCGGGAACGCTGAACGGCGGCAAGTCCGGCCATCCAAGATTCTGCTTCGTGGCGCGCGCGTTTTCTGGCCCCATGGGTTCGCCATGAACTTTTGGCGAGTCGTGCAGCGGGCTGCCATATCCGATGTGAGTTCGCACGGCGATCAGCGACGGTTTTTGCTTCTCAGCGATAGCCTCACGAATGGCAAGGTCAATGGCTTTGATATCATTCCCGTCCGGAAGAGAAATCACATGCCATCCGAATGACCGGAAGCGATCACACCTGTCTTCGGTGAAAATATGGTCGGTGGGCGCGTCAAGCGACACGTGATTGTCGTCGTAAAGGCAAATAAGTTTTCCCAACTGTAGCGTCCCTGCCAAAGACGCTGCTTCCGACGAAATTCCCTCCATCAGATCTCCATCGCCGGCGAGAACGAACGTAGAGTGATCGACCACCGGGAACTCGTCGCGGTTAAAACGGGCGGCGAGATGGGCTTCCGCTACGGCCATTCCGACTGCCATGGCAATGCCTTGTCCTAGAGGACCTGTGGTTGCCTCTATTCCAAGATCCAAGTCATATTCCGGATGGCCGGTCGTCTTGCTGGCCCACTGGCGAAAATTCTTAAGGTCATCGATGCTGATTTTGTATCCTGTTAGATGAAGCAATGAGTAAAGCAGCTCACATCCGTGACCAGCAGAAAGGATGAAACGATCGCGATTAAACCACCGTGGGTTTGTGGGATTATGCCGCAAGAACCGGTCCCACAGAGTGTAGGCCATCGGGGCGGCGCCTAGCGGCAAGCCGGGATGACCCGAGCGGGCTTTCTCGCTCATATCGACCGAGAGAACCCGGGCTGTATTGATGGAACGCTGATCAAGATCGTGGTTAGCTGTCTGATTCATTCTGATGCTCCCGTTTTTGCTGTACTGACGAACCCATCACACTAGAGATCTGAGAAAGGAACAATTGCACGAAGGTATCGATAATACCTTCGTATCGGGCGAGGCCAATTGCAGTCTGGGACTATTATCGATGTCCGTCTTGAGGTTGAAGTGTTGTCGCCGGCGGTTGATTCCTCAACAGATTTCCGGTGGCGAATTCAAGGCTGACTGCCTGTAGAAACAACTCCGATCGTGCAGAGACAATGGATAGCCGAGCTTGGGCCAGTTGCTTCTCCGCGGTAAGAACATCGACCAGATTCTTGACTCCATATTTGTAGGCATCGAGCGATGCCGAATAAGACTCGTTAGCGGACTTGAGAAGCGCCACAGCCGCATCGTGCTTTCGCAACGCTGTCCGGAATGCGATGTACGCGGTCCAAACCTCTCGCGTCGTCCGATCATGCTCTGCCGTGAGTTCATCCTCTGCTTCCCGGCGCTGCGATTCGGCGATCAACAGTTCGTTCTTGCGGGCGCCTCCGTCAAAAATGCGCCACCGGATGCCGAGTGCGGCGGACCAGGTAGGCTCGCTCGCGGAACCGAGCTGGCCGTAATCCGCGCTGGGCCATACGGAGGTCTGCGCAGCCGATCCCGATATAACAATCTGCGGTTTGTATTCTGCTTTGGCTCCACGAATGCGAGCCTCGGCGGAGCGGACACGCAGAGCTTGCGACATGAGTTCGGGACGATTGTGCATGGCGCGATCGATCAGCCCGTCGATGGAGATGGTGAGTTTCTCCGGCAGCGGCGCACTTCTCTGGCTATCAATCACTATGTTAGGGGAGGGATCAGCTCCAACCGCTTCCGTCAGCGTGACGCGCGCAATCTTTTCGTCCCCATCCGCGGATTCCTCGTCGAACACTGCCTGTGCCGTTTCGGCCCGAGCGTTGAGAACGTCGGGAAGAGTTGCAAGACCGTTGTCCAGTCTGTTTTCAGCCGCGTCCTGCGTTGTCTGCGCAGTTCGCAATATGTCCTGAGTAGCCTGCAATCTTTCCTGTGCCGTCACCAGCAGGTAATACGCACTGGCGACCCGAAACGCCAGCGCTTGATTTACTTGAATGACGTCCGCACCCGCGGCAAGCCTCTCTGCTTTCGCGGAGTCCACCCTTGCTTCGCGTTTACCAAAATCAAAAACGAGATATTGCAGTGTGACTTCAGGCTCGACCTTAGGCATCTCAACCATGACATAGCCGCGGGGAGCGAGAGGTTCTGGGAAAGGAAGCACAAATCTTTCGTCGCCGAAGACGGCTAGGCCCTCTAACTCGGGATAATAAGTGCTTTTTGCCAAACCGAGTTCGCGCGCTTTCTGCTTTGCGCGTTCCCAGATTGTGCGCGTGTCGGGGTTGTGATGCTCGGCAACGTCGATCAGTTCGGCCAGCGTGTAGGGGTGAACTGGGTCGAGAACCGCTGTTCCCTCACGAGGGATTTCGCGAGCAGCGCAGTCGGCCACAGCTTCCGGGGAAGACACTTTGCCGGCACATTGCCCAAGAGCTCGTGTCGCGCCGCAGGCGAGAAGCAGTGACAAAAACACAACATTTAACGATGTGCTGTACCGGGTGAGCCGAACCTTTTTCCGCCTCATTGCCAGCAACAAGTTGTCTATTGCTGGCCACGGTCTTCTCGTGTGAAGGTTTGGTTTCACAGTAATGCCTCTGCTTCGACGGGCCTTGAACCGCCACGACCCGAGTTAACCTCGGTGAGCGCATTACATCAGAACTCCAGACGCGAAATAACTAGACGATAGTATTGGCGACACCTTAGTCCAATAGATTCGGTTCCTAATCCTGTGGCTTGATGGAAGCGCAAGACTGGAGCCGTTCAGTGATCACCCAGTACGCGACCGAGCGCAACCAACGCCAAAAGACCTCACTCCGATACCTCGCCGGTTTATCTTTGGCGGTACCGTTGGTGCTGGCTGGTTGCTCGCACGCGCCCGAATACAGCATCTTCGGCTCCTTTTTCCCGGTATGGATCTTCTGCTCCGCCGGTGGTCTCGTTCTGGCGGCAGGCGCACGGGCCCTAATCGTTCGCACTGCTATTGCCGAACACCTGGCTGCACCTGTGCTTTTTTATCTCAGCATGGCGATCTTCCTCGCGTGCATGTTGTGGCTGGTGTTCTACAGCTAGGTGAGCGCGATGCCGAACCAAAACGCAGGCCAGCCTCGGCAAGACAGTCACACCGCAAAACTTCATTGGTACGGTCGCGTCTTCACCGCAGTCATGGTTCTGCTGGCGATGGCCGGCTTGGTTGTTGTCTTCTGGGTTTCAACTCGGCATCCCGAGACCGATGACGCCGAAATCTTCGCCAACTACATCGGAATTGCCCCTGTTGTCGAGGGGCCCATACTGCGCTTGAACGTCGTCGACAACCAGCACGTTAAACAGGGCGACCTGCTTTTCGAAGTCGACGATCGTCCCTATAAGTACACCCTTGACCACGCAGTGTCGGACCAGGCCGCTCTCGAAGGGCAGATCGTCGACGAACAGCGGCGCATTCAGGCCGAAGTCCACGCCGTCACCGCCTCCGGGGCGGCAACCCGGAGCGCCAGCGCCAACGTCGACCGCGCGCAAGCCTCGATACGCGAGGCGGAGGCCGATGTGGCCCACTCTGAGGCTGCGCTGGATCGCGTTAAAGCGGAGTCGGCCTACGCCGAAAATAACCTTCACCGCATCGAGCCCTTGCTCGCCAAACAGTACGTCACCGTTGACCAGGTGGATCAGGCGCGCACGACAGAGCGGGCTAGCGCGCAGTCCGTGCACGAGGCCGAATCGCAATTGGCTCTCAATCGAGCCCACCTCAACTCGATGCTCGCCGCCCTGGCGGTGGCCAAAGCCTCGGAGGAGCAGAGCACCGCGCAGCTCCATCAATCGCAGTCCAGCGTACTTACCCTCGATCCCCTTGTGGGGCAACGGCAGGGACGAGCCGCCGCAATCGCCAACGCGCAATACAACTACAACCAGTGCCGCGTCTACGCTCCATTCGACGCGCGTGTAACCAGCCTAGTCATTTCCGAGGGTGCTTACGCTCACGTAGGACAGGAGGTTTTCACGCTAATCGACATGCGCGTCTGGTGGGTGCTTGCCAATTTTCGCGAGACCCAGCTGAAGCATATCCAAGCGGGTATGACTGCGGATGTTTACGTTATGTCGGATCCCGACTTGCGATTCACGGGCGTCGTCGAGAGCACGGGGTACGGTGTGATACCCGATCCTTCGATCCTGGGCCGAATTGCGCCCGGGCTGCCTGACGTGCAACGCACTCTGAGCTGGGTACGCCTGGCCAGCCGCTACCCCGTCCGCATCCGGATTCAGTCACCGGCCTCCGAGGCCATTCGTCTGGGGGAATCGGCGGTAGTAGTTATCCGCGGATACAAACGGAAGCCTTGAAATGGCGACACAAGCCACTCAGCTCCGCCACCAGCCAGCCGGGCGAACTGCCTATTGGCCTTGGTTTCGCGAATTCCTACGCTGGGAAGTTGCTCCGTATCCCGGACGCGTGAACACCGTCATCCGCATGACGATTACGGCGACGCTGGTCATGCTGACCGTCATAACCTTTCGCATTCCTAACGCCTTCTTGGCCGGCGTCTTTTCGATTCTCCTAGCTCGCGAAAATCTCAGCGCTACTTGGCGCGGGGGACGAATGCTCGTCCTTGCATTTGTCGGCGCGAGCCTCTACACGCTGCTGGGGATGATCCTGTTCCGCGGTTATCCCATCACCCATTTCTTCTGGGTAATCGGAAGCCTGTATCTGGTCTTTTTCGTGATGCGCACAACCACGAACTACGCGGCCGCATTGGCTTTCGCCATTCCGATTGGTGTTGCCCTTCCGGTATGGGACCGCTACTCGCCCAGCGAACTTCAAGTAGAGGGCACTCTCTGGCCTGTGTTGGTAATCGCGGTTGGTGCTGGCGTCACGCTAGCAACCGAAGCGCTCTACCGCATCTTCGATCGCTCTGATCCGATCATCAGAGCGGTCGGCGGTTTGTTGCTCGCCGTACAGCAGGTAACCGAAAACCTTGCCGCTCACCATGTCCTGCCGAAGCCGCTTCTCGACAGAGTTCTCCAATACAATATGGTCGGCACTGGCCGGATCAGGCTGATGTTGCAGCGCCAAGGCGTGGACCCCACCCTCCGTGCGCAGCGCAGCGCCCTGATTGCGCTGGTGGGCCGGCTAGTTGGTTTTGCGGCGAATCTCGGGCGCAGTTCCCACCGCCCCAGCGATGAGGACGCGATCCGCCTGCGCGCACTTTCGGAGAGGCTCGAAGCAATTCGAAAGGAGCTCCGCGAGTCAGGGGTTATTTCCGCAACTCCTGCTGTGCTCGAGGGGCAGTTGTACTCTCGTTCACCCGAGCTTCGAGAGATGGAACGAATTGTTTCGCTCATTACCGAAGTCTTTCAACACAATGAGATCATCGATCCTTCCCGGAACGCGCCAGGGCGGGACTTGTGGCGCACCCTGTTTGTGCCAGATGCATTGCAGAACCCGGAATATACACGCTTCGCCCTTGCCGGGTGCCTGGCTGCTAGCATCTGTTACGTGCTCTACAATGCGCTCGACTGGCCAGGCATCGCCACAACAAGCGTCCTTACTTGCATCGTTACAGCGCTCAGCACCATTGGCACTTCGCTCCAGGCGCAGCTTCTCCGCTTTGCCGGCTTTGTTGTCGGAGGGCTGGTCATGGGGATTTCCGCGCAGATTCTGATTTTACCCGGTATCGACACCATCTTCGGGTTCGCTCTCTTCTTTGCGGCCGGCACCGCAATCGCCGCGTGGTTCGCTACTTCCAGTCCGCGGCTTTCCTATTTTGGCGTGCAGATCGCACTCTCCTTTTACTTCGTCAACCTGCAGGATTCTCAGATCCAAACCGACCTCACGATCGCGCGCGATAAGGTACTTGGCGTGTTATTGGGTATTCTCGCCATGGGTTTTATCTTCGACCGCTCCGGGACGAAGAGCGATGCGGAGCAGCTACGGAAACTGCTGGTGGGGAACGCACGGATGCTGGCACAGCTCGCAGTTTCTCCGATGGTACACGACAGAGCCGCGGCCGTTTCGTCGATCAGCCGTCTCCGCAGTCAGATCAACGACAACTTCGCCACTCTGGAATCACAGACGGATACCGTGCGGTTTGAGTATGAGTTTCGCCATCGGCGCGAGGTGGACATTGCCGAATGTGAGCGGATCCAGAGGGCCCAGCCAGCCCTGCGCTCGATTTACCTGCTGGAACTCAGTCTACTTTCGCATCGTGGGCGGCTCGAGGCTGCCTCCGAATTGACCGCGCGCCAAAATCGGGCGCTGGACCATTTTCTAAACGAATATAGCAATGAGCTCATGCGCATCGCCGCATGGATCGCACACGAAGAGGACGCACCTGCACCCATAAGCAATGATTCCATGCGGTTATTACGGCAAACCTTCGAGGACCACAGCTCCCCGAACTCGCGAGCTATCACGGATATCTGTCAGAAGATGGTCTCCTCGCTCCTTTTGCTACGGAACGAGTGGTAACGCGAGCGCCTCGAAACTCCACCCGCGAGTTGAACTGCTCAGGGCCTAACGACCTCGAATCTCCTTGCGGGGACCGCTAACGAACGGGCTGCCGGGTTCAAAGAAACGCAGCCGCCGGCACACCTCACGACTGATGCCGATGCGCACAGTTGTGCTAACGCGCGGGGTCTCTCGAATCGGAGCGCCAAGCCAAAGCGGACCTTGGGCACAAAGGTCTGTTCCATCCAGCCGCCGGTCGATTTGCAATGCAACCGCAAGGCACCCCGGCCCTCTCGCCAAATCCTGTGAGTTTGTCGGTTTTGCGGAGCCGTTTCATCAGGTCGATCCCCTCGAGAGGCTCAATGGCGCGCAACAGGACTCCTGCGCCAATTCCTGGCTCTTCAGACGAAACATTGAGCACGTATGATCTCCCATAGATGAAATACACATAAGCAAATCCCTTGTCCAGGAGTAGGCATTGGTTGCTGGCCGTTCGTCCGCGATAAGCATGCCCACTCCGATCGCCTGGTGGATAGGCCTCCGTCTCCACAATACGGCCGCTAATCCTATTTCGTCCGGCGTTGCGGACAATGGTCTTTCCGATGAGAAATCGGGCCAGCTCAACCGTATCACTCGGCAAGCTGGCCCGTGATAGCCGACGGACTTCGCGTGCGAGATGAAATTCGGTTCGCAAAGGGATAACCGCGACCATGCCTGTCAGGCCCACTTCACGCAAAAGTCTTCATCGCAGCGTCATTTGCTCGCAAAAGGTCTTTCAACTAGGCTCGGAGCCTCAAATTTGCAAGTGCCGATTCATTCAGGCAGTTGCGTGCTGTCCGGTGGGATGCACTTCCCGCAGCTGACCGGTCTCTACATCGAAAATGAGGCCGCGGACGGGGACGTCTTTAGCGATCCACGGATGCGATCTGACTTTCTTGATCTGCTCGCGGGTATTTTCCTCGGGGTCCTTGTAGGAGAAGAAGCGCATCGGGGCCGGCGAGCTATCTCCGGTAGAAGCGCTGAGTTTCGCATTCAGCTCTTCATCTGAAAATGTCGTAAACCCACAGCCGGTGTGGTTGAGAAGCAATATCTCTTTGGTCCCGAGCACACGGGTGGAAACGACAAGCTCACCGAGAACATCTTCTGTTACCGCAGGTCCGCCGGTTCGGATAACGTCGAGATCCGCGTGCGGCAGGCCCAAGATTCCAGGAAGATCTGAGAGACGAGGATCCATGCAGGTTACAACCGCGAGTTTGGGAGCAGGGCGTTCACCCAGCACTGGATCGTAGTTTTTTGCATAGTTGTGGTTCGCTTTTATTGCCTTATCAATAATACTCATTGTTGGCTCCATAACATTAGATGTTGTCTGACGTCATCTGAGTGCCGGAATTGACCGACGCGAAACGCATCGAGTCTTGCGGCGCCTGATGCACATTCGCCATCACATCACGCGCGCGAGGAGAAACCTATTGGACGAAGGTATCGTCGATACCTTCGTATGCCCCGGAGGCAGCCGGAAGAGGCGGCTGCGCATATTCTGTTTATAGAAGGAAGATGTGTTCCGCAACCGTCCGAAATCGGCGGAGAGGATCGGAGGCACGAGTAGGATTGCTCAGCTCGCGGTCTCGGCATGCTGCGGTTGGGTGCTGATTTTCTCAATGATGTGGTCGATGATAGGAGACGTCGTGGTTCCGATGGTGCAGACAAATTGTGCCACCTGTCAGCCCCGGCGGCCCGCGTCCCGCCCGCTTGGAAAATACCGATCCGTACAGTACCGGCGCGTGAGGCTAGTCTCCGCGAGGATGCCGAGGGTTCCCAGTGCGTAGTGACTTCCGGAGGTTCGATAATGTTAGCGGAGCGTGGCGAGCGTCGTTCGTCTGCCTACGGCGAGCTGATGTTTCTGGCCGGACGCCTCTGCCGGCTGAAAGGCGCGATTCCAAATGAACCCATTTCCTAAGAATGCCGAGAACGATCAGCGGCATATTTCGCTTGCCTATCTGCCGCTGACACCGCAACAGACGCGGTCAGCGCTCGTCGGGGGAGCAGTTTTGCTCCTTGGATTGGCAGCATTGGCTCCATTCGCGGGTAAACCGTTGCCGCAGGTAAACGTCTTCATTCCAGCTTTAGATGCGGTCATTTTTGTCACCGACCTCATTACCGCAAGTCTTTTTTTGGCACATTTTTCAATCACCCGTTCGAGAGCGCTTTTGGCTCTGGCGTGCGGTTATTTTTTTTTAGCGCTGATTGTCGTCGCCCACGGACTAACGTTCCCAGGAGTTTTTCCGTCGACGGGAGATCTCGGCAGAACTGCCCGCATCAATTTCATGATTTATCTGTTGTGGCATCTTGGGCTCCCCGCTGCCTTGATTGCCTACGTATGGCTCAGAGGTAAACACCGCTCGACGCCTGGTCCGCGTAAGCCAACAGCGCTCGTGGCGATTGGTAGCGTCGCGGGTGTATCCATCCTGGTGGGCTGCCTCGTGTGGCTCGCCGCCGCCGGAGACAAACTCCTGCCGTCCCCTCCGAGTACTTTCCACATTTTCCCCGGGTCAGTAACGCCCTGGCTAATTAATCTGACAATCCTGATATGCGGCGCCACGCTTTTCGTATTGTGGGCCGTCCGCCGCTCGGTACTTGATCAATGGCTCATGATTGTTGTGCTTGCATCGATGGTTGAACTGGCGATTACGGGCCGGCTTGGATGGCACAGCTTTGAGCAATCGCATGGGCTCGCGGGGCGCTTCACTCTTGGTTTTTATACCGGCCGCCTACTATTTTCGCTCCTTACCTCTACCGTCGTTTTGATCGCTCTGCTCGCGGAAACAACCAAACTATATGCCGGAGTTGCACGCGCGAATACGCTGGCAAGCGCCCTAAAAGCCTCTCAGGCTCTGTCCAGCGAAATCGAGTCGCCCAAGCTGATCGAACGACTAATGAGGATCGCGATGGAGAACGCCGGCGCGGATCGCGGCCTGCTGATCCTCCCACACGAGACCGGCTACCGTATCGAGGCCGAGGCGCTAGGGGACGACAAGGGCGTCCCCCTGCGCTCCCACGGCTCGGTTGATCCGGCGTTCCCGGAGACCATCATCCGCTACGCCACCAGAACGCAGGAGAGCGTGATTCTAGACGACGCGGCCATACCGAATATGTTCTCAGGAGATCCCCATCTGAGTCTTCGTCATCCGCGATCGGTCCTTTGCCTGCCGCTGATTCGTCAGGGGGCACTTGGCGGATTGCTTTACCTGGAAAACACGTCGGTTTCCCACGTCTTTACGCCGGAGCGTGCGCAGTTGCTCGAACTGCTGGCTTCGCAAGCGGCTATTTCCCTGGACAATGCTGCCCTCTATACCTATCTGCAACTCCAAGTTGGAATCTTGCAGCGTCTTCCTGTATCCGCTTGGACACTCAAGCCGGATGGCACACCGGATTTTGTGAATCAAGTTTGGCTTGAATTTTCCGGTCAGACCTTCGATTTCGTCCGGTCACATCCCGAGGCCTGGATGACCGCAGTCCATCCTGAGGATCGGGAGATTGCAGCTAAGACCTTTTGGGAGGGCGTGCGTGCGGGACAGGGATTTGCGTTCGAAACCCGGTCTCTCCGGGCTAAGGATGGGACCCATCGCTGGCATCTCCAGCAAGCCGTAGTCTTGCGCGATGCAGAAGGAAAAGTCCTCAAATTCGTCGGTACAACCACCGACATCGACGACCAGAAGCGAGCCGAAGAGAAGATCCGCCAAAGCGAGAGGGAAGCCCGGCAACTTCTCGACCTGTCGCCAATGCACATCGGCGAATTGGGGCCCGATGGAGCGCGACTCTACACGAATCGGGCGTCACTGGATTACTACGGCATTACTTTGGAGGAGTGGAAGAATGCCGACTTGTGGCAGCTGTTGCATCCACAGGACGCCCAATTCTTAACTCATGATCTTCCCGGCAAACTCCAGAGTGGATCGCCGTTTGAATACGACGTGCGGCTCAAGAGAAAAGACGGGCAGTATCGCTGGTTCCACTACCGCTTGAGTCCGGTGTCCGACGAGCAAGGGCGCATCACGCGATGGTATGGCGCCGGGACCGATATCGACGATCGCAAACTTGCCGAGCAAAGGCTGCAAGACGAGAACGTTTCTCTGCGCGAAGAAATCGATAAAGCAACCATGTTTGAGGAAATTGTCGGAACTTCTGCACCTTTAAAAAGAGTGCTTTCCCGGATCTCCAAGGTCGCGCCAACCGACTCCAGCGTTCTGATCACCGGTGAGACCGGCAGTGGCAAGGAACTTGTGGCGCGCGCCATTCACCGGCGGTCACGGCGTTCTGCACATGCATTTGTGAGTGTGAACTGTGCCTCGATCCCTCGAGACCTCGTCGCATCGGAACTATTTGGCCATGAGAAGGGTGCCTTCACGGGAGCAATTCAGCGTCGTTTAGGACGGTTTGAGCTGGCAGAGAAAGGCACGATCTTCCTCGACGAAATTGGAGAGCTCCCGGAAGAAACTCAGATTGCTCTTTTGCGGGTTCTTCAGGAACGCGAATTTGAGCGCGTCGGAGGAGCCCGACCCATTCGAACCGATGTGCGGGTGAACGCCGCCACCAATCGCGACTTGGAGCACACGATCGAATCGGGTAAGTTCCGCAGAGACTTGTTTTACCGGCTCAACGTCTTTCCCGTTGAGGTGCCCCCTCTGCGGAAACGAAGCGAAGACATTCCCTTGCTTGTTACGTATTTCCTCAACCGGTACGCACGGAAAGCAGGCAAACATTTTACGGCAATCGACAGAAAAAGCCTTGATCACCTGCAATCATATGCCTGGCCCGGTAATATTCGGGAATTGCAGAACGTGATCGAGCGATCCGTCATTGTGAGCGAAACACAGATATTTTCAGTGGATGAAAGCTGGCTTTCGCGCCGGCCTTCGCCCAATGATGTGGATGTCCGGCCGAACCTTTTTGAGCGCGTCCCTGCTCAGGAGAAGGTTGTCATTGAGGCTGCCTTGCGGGAATGCGGAGGCCGCGTGTACGGGCCCTCAGGGGCCGCTGCCAAGCTGGGCATTCCGCGTACCACGCTAGAATCGAAGATCCGGTCACTGAAGATCAACAAGCATCGCTTCAAGGGACCAGATACCTTCAAAGACCGCTAGTCGCCTCCCGGCTGACTCCCGTTTTCCATCTACAAGCTTTTTTGTTTGGCGCTCGTCAATTGACGATGTTCGTCAATGAAAGAAGCTGTCAACTTATTTAGTTTCAGTAGCTTCCTCTTGGCGCTTCGCTTGCTTGCCATACGGCATGGGACAGAATGCTAAGAATTCATAGGAAGGTGAACAAGGAAGTGCTCTTCACTCTCAGCGGCCGGCTCGACGAAGAAAATATCGCCGAGTTGGACGCGCTGCTCGGCGCGGAAGCGAAAGGTCGCCGGGTCATTATCGACCTTAAGGATATGACTTTGACCGGTCAGGATGGCATCGCTTTTCTTGCTCAGTGCGAAGCAGCCGGTATTGTGTTGGTGAATTGCGATCCATACGTCCGCGAGTGGATCACGAGACAAAGAACCGAAACGTAAGCCCGAGCTAGTTTCGGTCAGCGGAAAAGGGAACACATCTCGGGTGCATAGAGGAGTAAGGCTGTCGTCTGATACTCCGCGGAGTGGTGGCCGAAGTGGCGTGCGTCCCAGGAGCGCTTGTGACAGGCCAGATACTCTCGGGCAAACTACGGGGGTGAGATATGAGTTTGGGTGCAAAAACAGAAATTTCGAGACGATATGCCTTCGGTTTACCGCATGAGCTTGGCCACGATTGTGGATGTCCCTCTGGGTCGCTCGCGACGCCCATTGTGTTCATTGTTGACAATGACGTCGCGATGCGCGACTCGTTGGAGTTGATGATTCAATGCCAGGGTTGGATGGCTGAGACGTTCGCGTCCGCCGAAGAATTCTTGAATCGTCCACGAGCCCTTGTTCCGAACTGCCTCGTGCTTGACGTCTCTATTCCAGGCTTCGATGGCATTGAACTACAAAAGCGGATTGCCGTCGAACGCACCGGTACGCCAATTATCTGCATGACCAATCAGGGTGACGTGCCAACGATAGTGCAGGCGATGAAGGCTGGCGCTCTAGAGTTCTTGACCAAACCGTTCGACGATGACGAGCTGTTGAACGGCATCCGGGAAGCTCTCGAACGCAGCCGCGTAGCTCTTGCTTACGAGGCGGAGATGCAGATGCTTCGAGACTGTTACGCGTCGCTCACTGCTCGCGAACGGGAGGTCCTGGCATTGGTGGCCGCCGGCTTGTTGAATAAACAAGTGGGTGGGAAGCTTGGTATCAGCGAGATTACCGTGAAGGCGCACAGAGGCCAGGTGATGCTAAAGATGAACGCAAACTCTTTCGCCGACCTAGTGCGGATGGCCGCGCGACTGGGCCTCACAGATCCCTTTCCAACAGCAAAGACTGCATCGCCCGCTGTTTTCAGCGTGCCCCGGTCGCGTCTGAAAGGGTTTGGCAATTAACACTCAAGTACCAACGCTCCGCCATCCGTCGAGCCACTGGTTGATCTTGGGCAAGAGCTTCGCGGCCAATGCCGGACGCAGTTTGAGCGACACCTCCGCGAAATACTGATGAATCAGAAAGTTTGTCGTTTCCGGAGTCTTCAGGGTCAGTTCGAGTACTTGGTCTGGGACAAGTGGCGCCAACCGTGTCAGGAATCGTGATTGGTGCCAGACGCAATATCTGACTCTGCCGTTTTCCGGATCCTCTACTGGAGCGGGGGGCTCTTCGAAGAATCCTTCATGAAGCAAAGGAGGAAGCCGGTCAGAATCGTCAAGCTTGCCGAAAAAATGTCCCAAGACAACTTCATTATTGCGCAGTTGGGTCCTCAGGATTTGGGCGTCGTCATTCGTGGGCTTTGCCTTCTTCGCAAGATCTTCCGCCTTGGCTACAATTGTAGTCTTGAACTCCGGTCCTGACATGAACCGATGTATTATCAATTCGAAATCGATGGTGAGGGCATCCTGCACGTGCAGGGTCACGTCCGGCCGGACTAGCTTCTTTAATTCTGTTTTTCCACTTCGATTTGATTCCTCCCCGAGCGAATCGGCGCTCATACCTTCGTCCAATTGTGCCGTTCACTCAGGTCTGATTTCATCGAGTTTCTGCCACCAAGGAACAACATGGCGAAGATCAAGGAGAAAACAGGTGAAGATTTTGATGGTGTTAACTTCCCACGGCCTTCTGGGTGCCGCGGAACGGCCGACTGGTTTCTAGCTCGAAGAGTTCGCTGCCCCGTATTTTGTCTTCCGAGATGCCGGCGTGGACTTGACGCTAGCTTTGCCAGAGGGTGGGCGGCCTCCGATCGATCCGAAGAGCGATTTGCCGGAGAATCAAACACCTGCAATGGCGCGATTCAAGCAGGACCCACGGGCGCAAAAGGACTGTCCCAGACGGTCAAGCTCAACACAGTAAGAGCAGAAGATTTCGACAGCGTGTTCTACCCCGGCGGCCACGGACCCATGTGGGACTTGGCCGCAGATCGTCATTCGATCAGATTGCTCGAGTCTTTTTACAATTCGGGCAAGCCGATCGCCTTGGTATGCCACTCCCCCGGTGTACTTCGTCACGGGACCCACAACGGCGAACCTCTTGTGAAGGGCAAGCACGTAACGGGCTTTACGAACGGCGAGGAGAAAGAAGTGCAACTCACCGATGTTGTGCCGTTCCTCGTAGAAGATGAGTTGTTGCGGCTCGGTGCGATCTTTGAGAAGGTGAAAAACTGGCAGCCTTTTTCGGTGATAGACGGCCGTCTCATTACCGGCCAGAATCCTGCGTCCTCGACGTCCGCTGCCAAGAACCTTCTGAAGGTCCTCGGACAACAGGCATTTGCCGCAGCCTCGTAGCCCCCTGAACGCTGCGGCGCCGAAATTTGAACGGGAGGGAAATCATTGATTTCCCTCCGGATAGTCAAACTCAGCGAAGCCAGGTAGGAGCAGCATCGTCCCGTGGGATACTCGAACACAAAACCTAGATCTTTGGGAAGGCGGTTTTCGGCGAAGCGGGATCAGATCGTCAGTTCACATAACGGAAAAAATGGGGCATTACAGGAAATCTGGACAGACGGCGTGCTAACGAGAGTTTGGGATCATTGAAATCTGCTCATGACTAGTTGCTTGAGCACAGTGAGCCAGCATTTCTGCCACATAGGAATCGCCCCTCGCTGTATTAAACATTGCGTCATACAGCTGGCGGTCGGGCCAGTTCAGCTTGAGGAATTTCTTGACGAACGCGGCACGGTCGCTATCAATCGTGTCGACGTCCGCTATTGCCTTGTCTTGCGGTGTGCCAGCGATGATCAGGCGGTGGATCTTAAACGTGCGGGAAGCGTAAAGGAACGCCCGGAACACATCCTTGCGATTGCGAAGAAAATATTGCGAGCCCCGGCCAACGATTACGCATGGGCCGCCAGAGAGTGCGTGATCGACCACGTGTTCAGAAACCCTAGCAATGTGCCGCGCGTCCAGCAGCGCGAGCCGATCGGTGGGCGGTAAGCTCCCTTCGAATGCTCCCTTGAGAAAGGACTTAAAGACGCGATAAACCGCGGGATCATTTTTCCATTCGCGTTCTTCGACCGCCTGTGGGGTACTGTGGGTCAGCCGCGCAATTTCCTGGGTTAGTTCATGGTCCCATAGCTTCCAACCCAGAAGTTCGGCCAGCTTGGCGGCGATCACCGAACCGCCACAACCAAATTCACGTTCGATCGCTATGGCTCGAATCAGCATTGCCCTTTACCCAGCCGCAACCTGGCCACCCGCTCCGGGGTCATTCTTTTTCAAGAAAAATGCAAGAACGAACATGAGGGAGCAGAACGCGCCCAGAATCCAAAAGGTATCCATATAAGACAGCACGTGTGCCTGTTGATTCACTAGTTCGTAGAACCTTGCAACGGCCTGGTTGTGGGCGTCCTTAGCCCCGAGTCCAGAATGTGCGATTTCTGAGCCCAGGGCATGTAACGCGGAACGAAACGCAGGGGTATCAGGAGTAAGATGGCCGACCAGGATCTGCTGATGATACTGCGACCGCCGCGTAATCAGAGTCGTCACCAATGAAGTTCCTATACTGCCGCCGATGTTGCGCATGAAGTTGATCAATCCAGAGGCGCTGTTGCCCTTCTCTGGAGGAACTCCGATATAACCCGCTGCGGTGATGGGAACGAATAGAAATCCGATTCCGATGACTTGTGTGATCCGCAGCCACATTGCGAAACGGAAGCTGATGAATAAATCGATCTGGTGAGCCGAATAAAACAATCCGATAGCAAGACACAGCCATCCTGCAGCAATTAAATGCCTGGCCTGAATCTTTGACGTTAGCTGGCCAGTGATGGGCATCATTGCCAACAAGACCAGCCCTCCTCCGGATAAAACAAGACCGGCGAGTTCGGCTGTGTAACCGCTTAGTGTCTGTAGAAATTCAGGAATCAAAACCAGCGTGCTGAACAGCATGAAGCCCATCATAAACATCATCAGGTTTGCCGCAGCGAAGTTGAAGCTCTTGAACATATGGACATCGACAATCGGATCTTTGCGGAACCATTCCCAGATCACCAGTGTTATAAGGCAAACACCTGCGGTTATCGCCAGGGTGGTGATGAAATGTGAGGCCAGCCAATCGTCTTCCTGCCCCTTATCCAGAAGCACCTGAAGCGAACCAACTCCGAGTGCCAACATGGATATTCCGATGTAGTCCACGCGGATACCGCCGCGTTTCAGCCGAGCGAGGAACGGTGGATCTTCGACCAGCGTGTATGTCAAGTAAAGGGCAAGGAGAACTACGGGCAAGGTAATGAAAAATATCCAGCGCCAGGAGTAGTTATCTGTGATCCACCCTCCGAGCATCGGCCCCACCGTGGGAGCAAGAACCGCGGAGATGCCGTAGAGCGCAAAGGCGACGCCACGCTTCTCAGGAGGAAATGCATCGTTGAGAATCGCTTGCGCCATCGGTTGCAGCCCGCCTCCACCGATGCCCTGGATAGCCCGGAAGAGCAGCAATAAGGGCAAACTCGGCGCGAGACCGCAAAGCAGGGAACTCAGCGTGAAAACAACGAGGGACAGCATGAAGTAACGCTTGCGGCCGATTATTTCGGCAAACCATCCGCTAATCGGCAGAACAACGGCATTGGCCGCAAGATACGAGGTAAGTACCCAGGTGCTGTCATCGTAACTGGCCCCCAAGCCTCCAGCGATGTAAGGCAAGGCCACGTTGGCAACGCTCGTATCTAGAACTTCGACGAATGCGGCCATGGAAACAGTGGCGCCAACGGCCCAAGGATTTACCTTAGGACGCCAAACGACCTGTGGGGAAGGGAGAGCCAGCGCTTCGGAGCTCATCGTAAGTACACTTTCGCTTCGACGTTCATGCCGGGACGAAGCTGATGGTCGCGATTCTCCCCAGGTTCCAGAACAATCTTGACCGGCACGCGTTGCACGATTTTCACGTAGTTGCCGGTGGCATTTTCTGGAGGCAGCAAACTGAAGAGGGGTCCGGTGGCACCCGCGATGCTATCGACGTGGCCGTTGTAATCGCGGCCGTTCGAATCAAGGTGAATCTTTGCTTTCTGGCCCACGCGCATATGTTTCAGCTGCGTTTCTTTGAAGTTCGCGGTGATCCACACTTGATCCAGCGGAACCACGGTGAGCATCTGTTCGCCAGGTTCGACGTTCAATCCGACGACAACTTTTTTGGTAACTTCGCCGCTAACGGGAGCAAGTATTTTGGTGTACCCGAGGTTGAGCACGGCCTGGTCGAGTTCGGCCTGCTTCTGCCGTTCGTCGGCGACGGCTGAGAGCGCTCGGGCGCGCGTGGATGCCACGCGCTGCGGTCCGGCCTGGGCGGATTCGTCTCGCGCAATCGCTTCGCTTAAACGGCTGCGCGCCTGCGCAACATTCTGTTCAGCGCTCGCCTCTTCCGCTTTGGCGGCCGCTACTGCAGCAGTGTCGGTTTGGGCTGCGGCGATCGCGTGGTCGTAAATCTGCTTCGCTATTTCGTCTTTGATCAGCAGAAGGTGGTAACGCTGGACGTCGTCCTGAGCCTTGACGTTTTCCGCCTCCGCTTCGAGGATGCGTGCCTGTGCCGCGGTAACTTGTTTTTCACCGGCAGCAATGGCGGCCTTAGCGTTTTCAATATCCGAGGAAGTGAACTTGAGTTGACTGGTGGTGTCCACGGAGCTGATCGGCACATCGATGTTGAGGGCGCGAGCAGCGGCCTGCGCGGTTTCGAAGTTCGCCTGCGCCTTGGCCAGAGCAACTTGATAGTCTTTTGGATCAATCTCTACGAGAGTGGCGCCTTCCTGTACATATTGGTTGTCTTCCACGTGCACCGCTAGCACGTAGCCTGAGATCCTTGCACTCACCGGATAGAGGTGGACATCGACTTGTGCATCGTCGGTGGACTCGAAACCCGACAGGTAGTGCCACAGAAAGACGCCAGCGACAAGAACTACCACTGTTGCCCCGACAATAATCCAGCGCTTGTGAGAACGCCGGCTCGGATAGACGATGGGGGGCTGCGTGTCGGGGGTTTTCGTTGCACCGTGGGGCATCGAGGACGCTGGAATTTCGCTCTTCACCGTCTCTTGGTCGGGCATTTTATTTTCCTTTCAAATACAGCGCGTAGTTCGATTCGGCTACACCCACCGCTCGCGCCAGGGAGATTTTTGCGTTGTTATAGCGGTAAAGGCTCGAGATATACGCGTCGTTGGCATCCGCGAGAGATTCCTGTGCTTGAACGACTTCGATGTTGTCCGTTACTCCTGAGGCGAAGCGATCACGCGATTGCTGCAGGGTCTCGGTAGCGAGCTCGACGGCATGCTTCTCAACGGAAACTTCTTGGGCGGTATCTTGCAAGTCAAGGAAAGCGTCACGAACTTCCTGGTCGATGCTGGCACGGAGGTCTTCCAGTCGTTGTTTGGCACTCGTCAGGAGGGAATCTGCGACAAGGTTATCCCCGTGGACTCTGCCTCCCTGGAAAATGGGGAATCGAAGTACCGCGGCTGCATCTACTGTGCCCTGACTCGATGCAGGGTTGGTGCCGATGCCTCCATAATCCGCAGCGGCGGATAGTGTTGGGTAACGCTCGGCGGAAGCGGCCTTCTTTTGCAACTCTGCGGACCGCACTTGTTCAATTTGGCTTTTATAATCTGCGCGAGAGGTGTACGCCTGCTCCAATGCTTGATCGAGGTTTGAAGCCGTAAGCGGCTGATAAGGAACCTCCGTGGTGATGTCGAACGTCTGACCTGCGGGAAGTCCAATCGCACGCGCCAGAACCAACTTCTGCTTAGCCAGACTATTCCGCGCGACGATCAGGCTCTGTTCGCGTGCTTGAAGCGCGACATCGGATCTCAGTACGTCAACCGCAGCGGCAAGTCCTGCTTTCTTCTGGTCCGTCGTCTGCTCGAAGAGCGTCTTCGCGGTATCGCGCTGCGCTAGAGCGGCCTCGACTTGTGACTCGTCCGCAATGACCAGCAAATAGTTGGACACCACCACAAGAACGATTAGTTCGCGAGCGTTCTTGTAACTGTATTGGGCCGATTTCACTTGTGCAGCGGAAGACCGTGTGCGCTCAATGGATTCCCAGTTAAAAACGGACTGATCAAGGTACGCGCGTGTGTCGAAGACGCCAAACGGGCCAATGACCGATGGGTGGCCCGGGATATCAATACCTATGATTGCCTTCAGATCATTTTGCCGAACACTGAAACTGGTTGCTGTGGTCAAGTTTGGCAGCAGCGCGCTAAGTGCGCGCCACCGCTCGCCTCGCGCAGCTGATACAGCGTCGTTGGACAGCAGACCGCCGAGGTTTTGTCGTAGACCACGAGCCACGGCATCTTCCAGTGATAGTTGCAACGGCGTTGAGGTAGCTGTGCCGGTGGGGACTCCTCCCAAGTAGGGATTCTGCGACTGAGAGTCTGAGGCATAAGGGGCCCGAGCACTTGAGGTAGCGGTTCGTTGGTTCGGAGCAGTCAATTCGGACTGTCCGTAAAGCGGAAAACCTACGAACAGAGCCAGGCACAAGGCGATCAGGTTACCGCCAAACCATGCGCGACCTCCGATGAGCGTCTTCATAGGTACGAAATTCACCATCACTTCTCTGCCGGCTGCGCACAATCCGATGAACTCGGCTGCGATAACACCAGAGGCTCAGCAAGGAGTTAATTGGACGATGGCGCAAAGCGACAATACCGCCAGACAAGTTATCCCTCGTATGCCTTTTGCGGGCCTGGCATTTGCATGACCAATCCAGCGAGATTTGAGGACGAGAGACATACCTTTCTACCTCACTGTGGTTACTTTCAAGTGCGATCCGAGGGTCGCGCGACGACGAACTGTGTAATCCTCTTCGAGGTGTTTACGCAGATAGCGCCGTGCACGGAAGGTACGAGCTTTCACCGCGCCCACCGTCAAGCCAAGCCGTCGAGCGGTTTCCGCGTTCGACAACCCTTGCAGTTCGCGAAGCAGAGCAACAGTACGCAAGTTGTTCCGAAGCCGAGAGATGGCGCGGATCACAACCGTGCGACTTTCCTTTTTAACGAAGGCTTGTTCCGGCGTCGGGCCGTCGTCGGCGAGGTCGAAGGGCGGAGTCGCGTTAAAGTCATCGTTATGGCTTTCAAAAGCCGGAGTGGTTACACGCCTGCGCCGTAGCATCATCAGCGCTTCGTTGATTGCTATGCGGGTCACCCAAGTTGAAAATGTGGAATCCTCGCGAAATCGATGGAGGTGGGTGAATGCATGTTGAAAGGACTGTTGAACCGCATCTTCCGCATCCTGTTGGTTGCGAAGCACGCGGAAGACGGAACAATAGACTGTCGATCGATGGCGCTCGTACAGTTCTCCGAAAGCGACCGAGTGTCCGGACTTTGCTTTTAGAACGAGCACCTGGTCGTCCGTCAGTACGTCCTTTTCGCTGCAACGCAGCGTACCTTTCTGTGCAGTCTGTTGAATGCTCATCGCCATTCCTGCCCTTAGTTCTTTGAAATCCTGACTGAGCCTCGACCTGCTTCACCCGCGTGCGAGCCACAGGGCAAAGCGCAACGAGTCGAATAGTCCAAATCCCTTGCGGTAGCGCAGCACGCGATACCACTTATTCCAGCTAGCGGTGAAATTCAGGGCCGATGACATGACGTGCCTCCTTTCAACTACTCCTTGCTTTTGTTGACCATAAGTAACCTTAATTCGCGACCACAATCGCGATTAGGCCAGCAGCTCAGAAACAAAACAATTGGACGAAGGTGTCGCCGGCACCTTGGTATTGATCAGCTGAGCGAACGGCTTCCCAGTTCATTCGTGGCTCACTTGGTCGCGAATGCGAGGAGATTTACTAATCTCGAGGGGACGAAATTGGAGCGCGCTAAGAAAACTACATCCTTCATTCTTCGGAGCCATCTAATCGGCGAGACCAACAAAGCAATGAGCGAGTTAGGAGCAAAGCAATCCAGTAATGTGGCGCAAGTATGAACTCAATTTGAGTCATCAAAACCAGAGGCCTAGCTCCGGGATTTGTCAAATGCTCAGATACACATTGCGGACGGCGACCCACTTCGCGGAGGATACCGCTGCCGATCAGATCGCCGGCTCGTGAGGAGTCTCTCCGAGTCATCATGCCGGCGCGGCCCAGTCGGCGATGGCCGTCTGGCCCTTTGGCCACGAAACTTTAGAGGGGCTGCAATTCGCCGAGGATAGTGGGAATCAATTCAGACACCGTCGGATGAATGTGCATGGCCCTCTGCATTACTGTGTACGGAGCACGCGCATACATCATGTCCAGCACGCAGTGGATCGCTTCGTCGCCGCTGGTACCAAGAATGGTGCCTCCCAGGATCTCTTTTGAGTCCGCATCCACCAGCACTTTCATGAATCCCTGGGTTTCGCCCTTCTCCGCGGCCCGGCCGACACGCGTCATAGGCCGTGAGCCCCTGAGTACACGCCGGCCGGATTCGCGGGCGTCACGCTCTGTCATGCCCGCGCGCCCGAGTGGCGGATCAATGTAGAGGTTGTACGCAGTGATACGGTCGGTGACGCTTCGCTCGTCGTGATCAAGAAGGTTGGCTGCAACGATCTCGAAATCATTGTAAGAAGTGTGCGTAAATCCTCCGCGTCCATTACAGTCGCCGAGGGCCCAAATGCCCGGAACGTTGGTACGCAGCTGATTGTCCACCACGATGTATCCCTGGTCATCGCGGGCCACTCCGGACTTTTCCAGGCCGAGGTCGTCGGTATTCGGCTTGCGACCCATCGCCAGCAACAAGTGCGAGCCAACGACCTCCGGAGCACCGCCGGTACAATCTACGCGAGCGCCTACTTCTTCTTCCCCATGTTTCATCAACTCAATGCACCTCGCGTTGAGCCGCACCTGAATGCCTTCCCGTTCAAGGATGGCCTGTACTTCAGCAGATACGTCCTCGTCTTCATGAGCAACCAGGCTCGGGGCCTTTTCTACGATTGTTACATCGCTACCAAAGCGCCGAAAAATCTGGCCGAATTCCAGACCTACATAGCCGCCGCCGACAACGATGAGATGTCGTGGGAGGACGTCTAGGTCCAGCAACGTGGAATTGGTTAAATACGGCGTGTCCGCCAATCCGGGCATGGACGGTATGGCTGCACGCCCCCCCACGTTAATGAAAATCTGTGCCGCCGTGAGCAATTCTTCACCGACTATGACTTCCCTCGGCGATTTAAATCGAGCGTGTCCGTGATAGACCGTACAGTTCGGCGTGTTTTTGAGCCATGACTCCAAGCCAGTTCGGGATTTCCCAGTGATTTCATCTTTACGTGCTTTGACCCGCTCCATGTCAACGCGCACTCTCCCGGCCACTTGGACTCCAAAGTCCGCCGCGCGGCGCACCATATGCGCGTTGTAAGCGGAGGCGACCAGCGTCTTTGTTGGAATGCAGCCTGTGTTCACGCACGTTCCGCCAAAGCGGTTCCGCTCGACTATAGCCACCCGTTGCCCCGCAGCGGCCAACCGGACAGCCAGGAAAGGTCCTGACTGCCCACTTCCAATGACGATCGCATCAAAGTCTTTTTTCATGATCGCTGACCCACCCTCGCTGTGAATCCATACGCTGTAGCTTCACAGGTCGATGACCAAATCGCTCGTCGGCTGCGAACAGCAAACCAGAAGGTTCCCATCCGCCGGCTTGTCGAGTGGCTCCGGTTCGTAGACGACTGTTCCCGAAACCAAACCACTCTCACAGTTGTGACAAACACCGGTTCGACACGCCCACCGCACTGGGACGTTGCACGCTTCGGCCATTTCCCAGGATGCTTCCGTACCGCGAGGCAACCCAGTGTGCGGAAATGCTACTGCGCGCGAACGATACCGAGAACCCAGTGTTTACCTCGTCGCTAGGTGGATGCGGATCTCGCGTCCTTGCGGCGACGACGCCAGGGGTCCTGGACTCGCCGCCGTTGAAGATCTCAACGTGAACGCGCTCGGGCGCCACACCTAAGGCCACGAGCGCCTCTTTCATCTCCGCCATGAATCGGGTTGGCCCGCAAAGGTAGACATCCGCCTCTTGTGGCAGTCGGAATTCATCGAAAAGCGATCGCGAGAAACGACCCGTGGCGTTGAAATCCTCGCCCCTTTTGTCGATGGAATTCGGTCTGGTGTAACAGACGTAGCTGCGGCCGTTCGTTAGCGCACGGATGAGGCTGCGCACTTCGGCGGCGAACGGGTGGTGCTGCCCATCCCGCGCAGTGTGCAACCACGTGATCTGGCGCATAGAGCGTGCCGCGGCGAGAGCGTGCAGCATCGCTAGAACGGGTGTCGCGCCAATCCCGGCACTGAGCAATACGACCGGTCGCTCTCCCGGCTGGAGAACAAAGCTTCCGCGCGGCGAACTGATGTCGAGGCGGTCGCCCACACGGAGCTGATCGCACAAGTAGTTTCCAGCCGCTCCGTTCGGCTCGATCTTCACGCTAATTCGATAGTGCTCCGTTGAGATTGGGCCCGAGAGCGAGTAGCTGCGAAAAATTGTCTGGCCACCCGCGGGCTTCAGACGCAGGACCACGTACTGCCCCGGCAGAGCCATTTGAAGCGGGTGGCCGTCAGCGCTCTGCATGGCAAACGAAAGAACGTCCGCGGACTCGCGATCAACGGAGGTCACGACGAGCGACTGAAATCCTGGCGAGGCCGGATGGGCTGCCGCGGCAGGCGCCAATCCCGCGTTTCCCGTTTCCGATCCATTCTTTTGACTCCGAAGTAGCGCCTCGAACGAGCCACGCCATCCGCGCGAAAGCGCTTGGATTCGTAACGCGCGTTCCAGCTGATCGCGTTGGTGACCAGGCAAATACAGGAGCGCATTGACCTCGGTGACGGTCATTCGCTCCCCCGCCTCTCCCACCTTCATGATTTCGTCGCCGGCAGCCACCTCGCCTTCACGGAGAACGCGGAAGTAGAAGCCCGGCCGACCGCTGGATGTCAGCAGTGACGCCATCCGGGGTTCGTTCATCCGAATGCCGACGCGAAAGCATGTCACGCGCGGTTGAGTGACCTCGAAAAGCGCGGTGCCGATCTGGAATCGATCCCCGATGCAGACCGCACCATCGGCCAGTCCTTCTATCGTAAAGTTTTCACCGAAGTGCCCATAAACGAAATCGCTCCTCTTCAGTTGCTCCTGCCAATAACGATAGGACTCAATCTGATAGACGAAGACGGCTCGGTGTTCGCCTCCATGACCCGCCAAGTCCCCTTG
>Ga0126373_10000479_pt1 | contig 26398 bp, 27 predicted proteins | sample PanSoiMetPlot_11_FD_92545 | JGI IMG/M metagenome (GOLD analysis project Ga0126373, IMG submission 92545) | Tropical forest soil microbial communities from Panama - MetaG Plot_11 | ecosystem: Environmental > Terrestrial > Soil > Tropical forest > Bulk soil | place: Panama | collected 2016-02-17 | reverse complement strand
GGGGCGAGGTCGCCGGAGATGAGGCCGAACAGGCTGGTCTTGCCAGCGCCATTCGGCCCCACGATCCCGACGGTGTCGCCCCTGGCGACGGCCAGCGACAGCTCCTCCGCGATGACGACGCGGCCGAACCGTTTCGTCACGCGGTTGAGCTCGAGCAGCGGTCCGGTCATTCGGTCACGGGTTAGTCGGCTTCAGATCGGCGGTGATCTTCGCCAACGGCTGGAGAGTGTTGTCGACGACCTGCATCTCGACGGGGTACTTGGTCCCCTTCTGCCACTGCACACCGACCGGCGGGGTGATAGCAACGCCCGGCGCAGGCCCGCCGGAGGCGAAGTTCAGTGGTCCCGCCACCGCCTCGGTGAGGTTCACGTTGTGGATCGCGCTGGCCACCTCGGCCTTGTCATGGGGGTCATTCACCGACGTGAGCGCGGCATGCGCGGCCTCAAAGAGGCTGTAATTGCTGATGTTGGAGTTCCACTGGCCGCTGGTGGCGGCCTCGAATTCATTGGCCAGCTGCTGGCAGGTCTCACCGGTGAAGGAGGACTTCCACGGCAGCGATGGGGCCCACCACGCGTCTGTCGCCACGTTGTAGGCGAGCGGGCCGAGTGCGTAGGCGTCCGGCGGGAAGAGCAGCACCTTAGCCACGGTCGCCAGCTTCGGCTTGAAGCCTTGCTGAGCCGACTGCTTCCACATGGTGGCGAAGTCGGGCGGCAGCGGGACGTTGGTGAAGAAATCCGCGCCAGCGGACTTGAACTGGGAAATCATCGAGGTGTAGTTCGTGGTGCCGTCGGTGTAGGCCGGCGAGAGGTCGAAGGTGTAACCAGCGGCCTTGGCGATGGGCGGGAACACAGCACGGAACGCGTTGCCGTCTGCGTCGTTCGGGAAGGTGGCGGCCACGATCTTGTTGGTGTGCATCTGGGAGTGGATCCGGTCCCACATCGGGATGAAGCACTTGACCAGGTGCTCGGCGCCAAGGAAGTACATCACCACGTACTTCGGCTTCAGTGTCGGCTTGAGCGGGTTCCCGCCGAGGTTGATGTACCAGGGTTCCCACGGGACGTTCGCGCAGATGAGCGGCGTGCCGAGGGTCTCGGCCTGGCTGGCGACCGCATTCACCGTCTCCGGCGTTGACGACGCGAGCAGCAGGTTCACCCCGTCGCTCAGGATTGCCGTCCTAGCCAAGTCGCCCGCGCGGGTCGAGCTGGACTGCGTGTCGTAGGACTTGATGGTGACCGAGTAGGTCTTGCCGCCGATCTTGAATCCGCTCTTGTACGGCGTCGTCTGCATGATCTTGGAAATCACCCAGTTGTCCGGCGCGCCAAAACCTGCCAATGGGCCGGTGAGCGGGTGGATCCAGCCGATCGTGATGCCCTTCGTGCTGCCTGATCCTGATCCCGAGCTGGCGCCCTTGATGCCGGAACTGCACGCCTCGAGCAGGCCGCCGGCCCCTATGACGGCCGCGCCAGCGCCTACTGCGCGCAGCATTCCCCGTCGGCTGAGGTTGCCGAGCGGGCCAGTGTCGCCGGTTTGGACACTCTGGTCACTCATTTGTCATCGATCTCCTTGTGAGGTCGTGTCGCAGAGGCCGGGACCCGCCGAAGCCAGGTCCCGTCAGTAGGAAGCGCGAGATGCCGTCCAATGACTCGTGGCCATACCGCTCGCTTCCTGACGCTTCGTTCGTCTCCTCGATGCCAGCGCTGCCGCACGCCGGATCCGGGTCCGACCGGACCGACGGTCAGGCCAGCGCGAGGCACTGGGCATTTGAGGCATTGCCAGTGTGCGCCTAGCGTACGGCTATGCGCAATACGACTACCCGCAATGCAGAAGTTTCGTCTTCATAACGGACGCGTCCGCCGCGCGGGCGATCGGCGAGCAGTCGAAGGCCGACCCGGGCTGCAGCCGAGCTCGCGCCGGGGTGCATATCTGCCCCCCGCGTCCAGGCGGCCGGGTAGCAGCGCCCGTCTTGCGGAGCTGCCAGCGCGCGATGACCAGTAATGTCAGCAATTTTGCGAGCGCTTCATGTCAACAGCCTTCAGCTACATGAGTTTTAACACTGATCACAGGGTGCGCATAAGCAAAATCGTTGACAATATCGCTCGCCGTCGTTAGCTTCCGATGCGGAGTGGGCCAGCCGGACGGAAGGATCCGATGAGCGTGAGCGAAGCTACGGGTGCCGTCCTCGTGATCTGCGCGCACACTGGTGACTTTGTCTGGCGTGCCGCGGGCGCCATGGCGCTGGCCTCGGCCAGCGGCGCCAACGTGACGGTGCTGTGCCTGAGCTTCGGTGAGCGGGGCGAGTCGGCCAAAGCCTGGCGTGACGGCCTGGAACTCGCCGAGATCAAGGCACTGCGCCGCCAGGAAGCAATCCAGGCAGCCGAGGTCCTCGGCGCAGCGATCGAGTTTGCCGATGCTGGGGATTATCCGCTACGCGAATCCGACAAGCTCATCGACGAGATCGTGCGCTGCTATCGGCGAATCAGGCCCGCGGTCGTGTTGACCCATCCACCTGCCGACCCATACAACCCAGACCATCCGGCAGCGGCGCGGATGGCACTCCAGGCGCGGGTCTTCGCGCAGGCGGTTGGTTACGAGGCAACGGGCGAGCCGCTCGGCGCGCCGCCCGTGTTCCTGTTCGAGCCGCACCAGCCCGAGCAGTGCGACTTCAAGCCGGACGTGCTGCTCGACATCACCGAGGTGTTCGACGTGAAACGCCGGGCGATGGAATGCCTGAAGGCGCAGCGGCATATGTGGGACTACTACACCGACCTCGCGAGGCGGCGCGGTGTTCAGCTCGAGCGCAACGCCGGGCCCAATCTCGGATTGTTGCAGTCGACCATGGCCGAGGCCTACATGCGTGTGTATCCGCAGGTCACAAGGACGCTGGCGTGAGGAGCCTGGTCGTCACCGGCTGCCCGCGCGCTGATTTGGCGGAGGTCGCGAGTCTCGCCGACTTCGGCGTCGCCACTGTGCATGAGGCCATTGGCCGAACCGGTTACCTCGGACCGGCCATCCGACCGGTCCACCTCGGGTCGCGCATCGACGGGACGGCCGTGACAGTCGTGTGCTGGCCCGGCGACAACCTCATGATTCACGCCGCGGTCGAGCAATGCCGGCCCGGCGATGTCCTCATGGTCACCACGACGTCGCCATGCACGGACGGCGCTTTCGGGGAGCTGCTGGCGACCTCGCTACAACAGCGCGGCGTCCGCGGCCTGGTGACGACGGGCGGCGTCCGCGATGTCGCGGCGCTGCATGCGATGGGGTTTCCCGTGTTCAGCGCGGCCGTGTCAGCCCAGGGCACGGTCAAGGCGACGGCCGGCGCGGTCAACGTCCCCATCGGGATCAACGGCCAGATCATCGCGCCTGGGGACGCGGTCATCGCTGACGACGACGGTGTCGTGGTCGTAGCGCGCTTCGAGGTAGGCCGGGCGCTGGCGGCCGCAGCCGCGCGCGCTGACCGCGAGCAAGCCGCACGGGCCGCGTTCCGGCAGGGCGAACTGGGTCTTGACCGTTATGGCCTGCGCGCGGTCCTGTCGGAGCTTGACGTCGAGTATGTGGAATATGACCAGGCGGCCGGGCCATGACAGAGTCGCCCGCTGGCATCCGGTGCATGCTCATGCGCGGTGGCACGTCGAAGGGCCTGTACTTTGTTGCCGCCGATCTTCCGGACGAGCCTGACCAGCGAGACTCGCTTCTGCTTCGGATCATGGGTAGCGGCCATCCGCTGCATATCGACGGCCTCGGTGGCGCCAATCCGCTGACTTCCAAGGTGGCCGTCGTCTCGCGGTCGAAGCGCGACGATGCTGACATCGACTACCTCTTCCTGCAGCTCGGGGTGGAGCAGGCCACCATCACCGACCTGCAGAACTGCGGCAACATCCTGGCCGGGGTCGGGCCGTTCGCCGTCGAGCGCGGGCTGATGGACCCTGGTGGCGACCGGACCACCGCGCGTATCCGCATGGTGAACTCCGACGGAATGGTGACGGCCACGTTCGCCACGCCCGGTGGCGTGCCGTGCTACTGCGGTGCCACCGCTATCGACGGCGTTCCTGGTACCGCCGCGCCGATCAGCCTTCTTTTCGCCAACACAGCCGGCTCGGCGACGGGCAGCCTGCTTCCCACGGGCTCCGTTAGCGACGTCATCGAAGGCATCGATGCGACCTGCGTCGACAACGGCATGCCGGTCGTCGTGGCCCGCGCTACCGACCTCGGCATCACCGGTCGCGAGTCGCACGCCGAACTCGCCGAGAACGCCAAGCTCTGCGACCGCGTGCAGTCGCTGCGCATCGCCGCGGGCCACCTCATGGGGCTCGGCGATGTCAGGGACGCGCCGGTGCCCAAGACGACGCTGGTCAGCAGGGCCCGGGATGGCGGGACCATCTGCACGCGCACGTTCATCCCGCTACGGCCGCACACCGCAATCGGCGTCCTCGGAGCGGTCAGCGCCGCGACGGCGCTTCTGCTCCCAGGCGCCGCCGGAGCCGAACTCGCACAGCTGCCCGCTCCCGGACAGCCTTTTGATGTCGAGCATCCGAGCGGGCACCTGCTAGTGGACGTCGAGCTCGATACGTCGCGTCAGCCGCCAGTAGTCCGCCGGGCAGGTGTCGTCCGGACCGCGCGGAAACTCTTCGACGGAACCGTCTTCCCCAGTCCGGCCCACGACCATTGAACGGACCGTTACGGATGCCCTTGCTCCACGAGATCGCCCACCTCAGCCACGCCGAGCTGCTGACGCCTGAGCCCGAGAAGAGCCTGTGGTTCTTCACCGAAGTACTCGGGCTTAGTGAGAACGGCGCCAGCGGCGACTCGGTATACCTGCGGACCTGGGATGACTATGAGCACCATAGCCTCAAGCTCACGGCGGCTCAGACGTCCGGCATCCGCCGAACCGGTCTACGCGCCGCGAGCGCCGAGGCGCTGACGCGACGGGTCGCCGAGATCGAGGCATCTGGCCTCGGAGTCGGCTGGCGCGATGGCGACATGGGCATCGGCCCTACCTACCTGTTCCGTGACCCAGACGGCCATGAGATAGAGCTGTACTGGGAGACAGAGTGGTATGGCGCGCCGAGCGCACTCAAGCCGGCGCTAAAGAATCAGCCCCAGGCATTTCCCGGTCGGGGTGTCAGTGTCCGGCGCCTGGACCACGTTAACTACCTGGCGGCTGCGACGGAACTCAACGGCCAGTTCATCTGCTCGGCCCTTGGCGCCCGCGTCACCGAGCAGATCAGACTCGACGACGGCACAATCTCGGCCCAGTGGCTGCACTTCGCGCAGAAGTCTTATGACCTCGTCTACACCAACGACTGGACCAAGGCGCATGGACGGCTGCACCACCTGGCCTTCGCGACCGACACCCGGGAAGAAGTGCTGCGAGCCGCAGACATCTGCCTCGACAAGCAGGTGTTCATCGAGACCGGGCCGCACAAGCACGCCATACAGCAAACGTTCTTCCTCTACGTCTACGAGCCGGGCGGGAACCGCATCGAGCTGTGTAATCCCTGCTCGCGGCTTGTCTTCGCACCTGACTGGGAACCCATCACGTGGACCGAGGCTGAGCGGGCAAAGGGCCAGGCCTGGGGCTTGGCCACGATTCCGTCGTTTCACACACACGGAACGCCGCCGGCAGAACAGGCCGATGCTTAGCGTGGCGCCGCCGCGCCCGTCCTTGCGACGGCGAGCTCGGCCTCGAAGAGGAGCTGCATAGTGCCTGAGGACTCCAGGTCGGCTGTCACCGAAGCCCTACGCGCGGCGATTCTCGCGGGCGAATACGCGCCGAAGCAGCGGCTGGTCGAGGTAGACCTGTGCGAGCGATTCGGCACGTCGAGGTTCATACTCCGCGCCGCGATGCAGGAACTGGCTGGTCAAGGTCTCGTCGAATTTCAGCGCAATCGCGGCGCACGAGTGCGCGAAGTCTCGCTGGCCGAGGCCATCGAGATCACCGAGGTCCGCATCCTGCTCGAAGGCCTCCTGGCCGGCCGGGCCGCAGAGCGGGCGACGAAGGCGGACATCGCGATGCTGCGCAAGCTTGTCAAAGATATGCGGGCCGCGGTAGCACGGTCAGAGCTGCTCACCTACAGCGACCTCAACGCGCGGCTGCACGCGGCGATCCGCGATATCGCGGCGCACGAGACAGCCTCGCGCCTCCTGCGCCAGCTTCGGGACCAGACGGTCCGGCATCAGTTCTCGCTGTCCCTGGTCCCGGGCCGCCCGACGGTCTCGCTTCCCCAGCACGAGGCCATCGTGGCCGCGATCGGCGCACGGATTCCGGCGGAGGCCGAGCAGGCCATGCACAGGCACTTGCAGAGCGTCGTTGACGCCTTCCAGGCTCTGTCCGTCGCGACGATGCAGCGCTCGCGATGACAACCGGCCCAGCTAGCGTGCTGGCGGCGCCTGTGATCGCCGTGCTGGGACTCGGCGAAGCCGGATCACTGTTTGCGACGGACCTGATGACCTGCGGCGCGACCGTGCGCGCCTTTGACCCAAGGGTGCCAGCGCCCGAGCCGGCCATCGGGTGCGCTGGCGACGCTGACGCGGCCCGGGGAGGCCGGCTCATACTGTCGCTGACGAGCGCGCACGAGGCGCAGGAGACGCTCCGGCAGGCTGCGCCGGGCATCGCGGCCGGCGCAATCTACGCTGATCTCAATACAGGCTCGCCGCGGCTCAAGCAGACGCTGGCCGAAGCGGCAGAGCGAGCGGGCGCCGTGTTCGTCGACGTGGCCCTCATGGCACCAGTACCTGGTCATGGGCTCCGCACCCCCATGCTGGCGTGCGGCCCCGGAGCCGAGGACTACGCCCGCATCCTCCGCCCGCTCGGAGCTGACGTCACAGTGCTTGCGGGGCCGCCAGGTACGGCCGCGACCCGAAAGCTACTCCGCAGCGTCTTCTACAAGGGCCTGGCTGCCGCGGTGACCGAATCGCTTCGGGCCGCGAGCGCCGCCGGATGTGCGGACTGGCTTCGTGAGGACATTGCCCGGGTGCTCGCAGACGCGTCACCGGACACTGTCGACCGGCTCGAGCAGGGCAGCATGCGCCACGCCAGCCGGCGCGCCGACGAGATGAAGGCGGCCGGAGACATGCTCGACGACCTCGGCGTACCGCCGCGCATCGCGCGCGCCAGCCAGGCCTGGCTCGAGCAGTTGAGCGCTGAGCAACTGATCTTTGGCGGACCAGTAACTCCGGCGGGGCAGATCACGCCAGGTTAGCCAAGGCCCTGCGACCTGAGGTCCGCCTCGATCCGGCGCGCCGTTTCCAGCAGGTGTGGCAGCAGGTTGGCGCGCATGACAGCCATGCTGACGCGGCTGGCGTGGGCGGACACGTTGATCGCCGCGGTCACTGCTCCGCCGGCCCCGCGAATCGGCGCCGCGATCGCGCGCAAGCCTTCTTCAAGTTCCTGGTCCACGATCGCGTAGCCCTGGCGTCGTACGTCGCCGATAATCTCCCGAAGCCGCTCGGGATCGGTCACCGTGCGGTCTGTCATCGGAACCAGGTCGGCTTCGGCGAGGTACCTTTCCAGATCGGCGTCACTCAAGCCGGCCAGCAAGACGCGTCCCATCGATGTGGCGTAGGCCGGGAACCTCGTGCCAACCGAAATCGAGACCGTCATGATCCGCTTGGTGGGCACGCGCGCCACGTAGACGATGTGATGCCCGTCCAGGACTGAGACGGACGACGACTCCCGGACCTCGGCGACTAGTTCCTCCAGGTGCGGAGCCGCCACCTCAGGCATTCCGAGTCCGGAAAGGTAGGCGTAGCCAAGCTCCAGTACGCGCGGCCGGAGGGAGAATTCCCGGCCATCGCTCCGCACATAGCCAAGCTTCACCAGCGTGAGCAGGAACCGCCGGGTAGCGGCCCTCGTCAGGCCGGTTGCCCGAGCGACCTCGCTCAAGCTGAGCCGCTCGCGGTCCGGCCCGAAGGCCCTGATCACCGCCAGCCCTCGGTCGAGCGACTGCACGAAGTCGCTGTTCCTGGGCTGGTCGGCGGCGGCCGTCGCACGCGCTGGCCGTCGGGGCGGGGCCACCGCCGCGCCAGCATCAGCGGGAGTGTTCGCAGTGCGCCCAGAAGTTGTCATCGAACGCATGCTAGCGCCCGTTACCCTCATCGCCGCTACAGCGGCATCGCAGCGCGCAGGTGAGAGAGGAGGGCCGTAGTCACCCGCCCAGGCTCTGATACCGGCGCCAGGTGGGCTGCGTTGTCAATAACTTCCACGCGCGCGCCAGGAATGCAGCGCGCAATGACCTCGGCGTGCTCCGGCGGCGCGGCCGGATCCTGCCCTCCGGCGATGACCAGTGTCGGGGCCGTTACGGCGGCGAGCGATGCTCGCTGATCCATTCCGGCGATCGCTGCGCAACAGCCCGCATATCCGCCCGGATCGGTGCGGACGAACTCGGCGCGGAACGCGTCGATCACGGCAGGTGCCGAGGCGGCGTACGCCGGCGTAAACCACCGCCCGATGACCTGGTCGGCTACCGATGCCAGCCCGGATGCACGCACCTGCTCCGCGCGGGCCAGCCAGCCAGCGGCCGGCGGGAGGTACGCCGACGTGCAGACCAAGCCGAGCGCGCTGATCCGGTCCGGCGCATGCGCCGCGAGCCACATCCCGATCATGCCGCCGAGCGAGATCCCGCAATACGCGACCTGGCCGACGCCCAGCGAATCGAGCATCGCAAGAACGCCACAGCCAAGGCCATCGATCGTGTAAGGCTCTGGCGCCGCCGGCGATCCGCCGTGACCGGGCAGTTCGTAGCGCAACAGCCGGAACGCGCCGCTGAACTGGTCGATTTGATGGCCCCAGACCGCTGCGCTTGTGCCGAGCGAGTTCCCGAGCATAAGCACGGGCGCGTCGGGCGGGCCGTGCAGGCCGTGCGCCACCATTGGCACAGCCGCGACCGGCGTTGCCAAGTCGTCAGACATCGAAGAAGACGGTCTCGCGCTCGCCTTGCAGCCTGATATCGAAGTGGAACGCGGTCCCTGGCCGATCCGGATCAGATACTGCGATGAGGGTCGATCGCCGGGCAGGGTCGGCAATGGACGTCAGAACCGGGTCGGCGGCGTTCGCATCGGTCTCATCCGGAAAGTAGATCCTGGTCACGACGCGGTCCAGGAGCCCGCGAGCGAAGACCGAAACGTCGAGGTGCGGTGCCTCGAATCCACCGCCCGTAGATGGCAGCGCTCCGGGCCGGAGCGTACTGATCTGGTATCTACCGTCGCCGTCCGTCGCCGACCGGCCGAACCCGCGGAATCCGGCCACGGTGGCAGGCGCGGCTCCGCGCGGGTCGTCTGGATGATCGAAACGCGAGTCTGGGTCAGCCTGCCACGTCTCCACGAGCGCGTCGGGGACGGGCGCGCCGGCCCCGTCGAAGACCTGGCCACCGATGACGACAGCACCTGGCGTCCCGGCGGGAACGACGAACGAGCCGTCTGGCCACGGTAGCCCGATAGCCAGGAATGGGCCGACTGTCTGCGACGGTGTAACGCCCAGGCTCACGCGTCCTCCTCAGCCTCGAATACCGTCGCGGTCCGGCCCCGCAGCACGACGTCCCAGCGATAGCACAGCGCCCAGTCAGGCACCGTCTGCTCAATGTCAAACGTGGCGATGAGGCGGTTGCGGGCCTGCTCGTCGGGGATTGAGTTGAAGATCGGGTCGAGTGGAAACAGCGGGTCGGCCGGGAAGAACATTTGCGTGACTAGTCGCTGAGTGAACGCCCGGCCGAACAGCGAGAAGTGAATGTGCGCTGGGCGCCAGGCGTTGTCGTGGTTCCGCCACGGGTAGGCGCCAGGCTTGATCGTGACGAACCGGTACCGCCCGAGCGAGTCCGTCATGCACCGGCCCCCGCCATGAAAGTTCGGATCGAGCGGTGCTGGGTGGTCGTCGACCCCGTGCGCGTAGCGTCCGGACGCGTTGGCTTGCCAGATCTCTACGAGAGTGTCGGGAACAGCCCTGCCGTCGGAGTCGAGCACCCGACCCGTGACGATGATCCGCTCGCCGAGCGGCTCACCAGGGTGGCCGGCTGTCAGGTCGGCGTCGGCCGCGGTGACCCGCTCGGCGCCGAGCAGCGGGCCGGTGATCTCAGTGAGGCGCTGTGGGAGGGGAACAAGTGGCTGCTTCGGTGCGCGCAGGGCCGACGACTTATACGCAGGCGAGTCGAGCGGCGGATGTACCCCCGTGACCGCGTGGTAATGGGGCAGCGGGAGCCCCCTGCTGTTTGCTGCACTGCTGTTCGCACGGTCAGCGGCCGAGGTGTTCCTGGCTTTCATATCGCTGTGCCTCCGGCAATCGGCGCAGTTGCAGCCACTGGCTCGCCGGCTAGTAGCTGTCGCAACTCGGTCAGCTCAGCCGCTGTGGGCGGGGCAAGCTCGCCTAGATCAGGCGAGACGGCGAGGTCCCAGCTCGTTCGGTCCCGTACCTGCTCCACGGAGACCCCAGGATAGATTCCGGCCAGCACGAGCTCACCGCTGACGGGGTCTGGCCGCAGCAGGCCAAGGTCGGTGATCACAAGCTTCGGGCCGCCGCCGGTGAGGCCGAGTTCCTGCCTGCTTCCTGCCCCGGAGCCGAATCCGACGGTCGTGACGAAGTCCAGGCGATCCGCGAAAGTCCGCCTGGACTGGCGGAGCACGACGACAACTTCTTTGCAGGCGGCCGCGATCTCAGGGGCCCCGCCGGCGCCCGGCAGCCGGACGGCAGGCCGATCGTAGCTGGGACCGATCACTGTCGTGTTGATGTTGCCGTACCGGTCGAGCTGCGCGGCGCCCAGGAAGCCGACGTCGATCCGGCCGGGCTGCAGCCAGTAATTGAAGATCTCGGGAACGCTGACAACCGTGTCTGCGGTCTCGGCAAGCACTCCGTCGCCGATGGATAGCGGAACGTGATCGGGTTTGGCGCCAATAGTGCCCGACTCGTAGATCAGCACCAGCTGCGGCGCGTGCGTCCGGCGGGCAAGGTTAGCAGCCTCGCTCGGCAAGCCGATGCCGACGAAGCAGGTCATGCCGTTGCGCATTGATCGCGCCGCCGTGACCGTCATCATCTCGTCCGGGGCGTACGTCAGCATGCCGCGCCAGCCCATCGTGCGGGGTCGGCATTCGCGCCGTAGACGTGCTCGTCCAGCCAGGCGGCAAACCGGGCCCGATCCCGGCTGATCTCATCCCAGGCCTTGTAGAAATCGTTGTCGCGTTCGGTGTAGCCCAGTGCGTACGACGGATGTGCGCCTCCGGGCACCGGCGCGACATAGCCCACCGTCCAGGACGGCAGGACGACAGCGCCTGGCTGTGGCGGCAGGATGTCGACGATCTCCTCGACGGTCACGACAGAGCGCGCCGAAGCGAGCACCGCTTCCTTCTGCACGCCGCTGATGCCCCAGAACTGGATGTTGCCGCGCCGATCCGCTCGCTGCGCGTGGATCACGGCTACATCGGGGCGCAGCGCGCTGACGGCGGTCAGTGTCTCGCCGGTGAACGGGCACGTGATCTCCGCGACGCCGCTCGTTTTGCTTGGCAAGCTCGTGCCGCGGTAACCGCGCAGCACGGCGAACGGTAGGCCAGCGGCCCCGGCCACGAACCTGTTTGCCATGCCCGCGTGGCTGTGCTCCTCGAGTTCGAGCGCATTCGGCCACCCATTCTCGACGGCGTCGCGGAACCTGTGCAGTGACCCGACACCGGGATTGCCGGCCCACCCGAACACAAGCTTGCGGGCGCAGCCCGCCCCGATCAGCTGGTCGTAGATGATGTCCGGCGTCATCCGCACGAGTGTGAGATCACGTCGGTGCTGCCTGATCACTTCATGCCCGGCGGCGTGCGGGATCAGGTGCGTGAAGCCCTCCATCGCGACCGTGTCGCCATCGTGCAGCGTGGCCGCGATCGCGTCGGCTAGCGTCACGATCTCCGCCACGTCCGGTCCGTCCTCCTCGCTGCCTCACCAGAACGATATCCGTAATTGCCGCGAAGTGAACAGCTGTGCGTACTACGAAGACTTCGCCATTGCCTCGGCAGCGATCGCGAAAGCCCGGTTTGCGGCCGGCACGCCAGCATAAACGGCGACCTGGAGCAGCACCTCCCGGATGTCGGCGGCGGTGAGCCCGTTCCTGACTCCGGCCCTGACGTGCAACGCGAGCTCCTCGTCCCGGCCGAGAGCCGCCAGCACGGCGAGGGTGATCATGCTGCGCTCCGGACGGGACAAGCCTGGCCTGTTCCACAGCTCGCCCCAGGCGTACCGGGTGATGAAGTCCTGGAAGTCCGCAGTGAACTCGGTCGTGCTAGCGATCGCACGGTCGACGTGCTCGTCGCCGAGTACCTCACGCCTCGTCTGCAGGCCAGCGGCGACGCGATCCTCGTCATTCACGGGCAGGTGGTCCTTTCTTCCGGCGACGGCTTCAGGCGGTGGCGCTCCGGCTGGCGTAGGCCTCGAGCGCCCGCGCGATGAACACCGGCGACGCGCCGAGGTAGCCCGCTGGATCAACGGCAGCGTCCAGGTCGGCGCGGCCGATCCCGGCGTCCCGTAGCGCCTCCGCCGCGGCCGGATCGGCGATCAGCGCCGCGGGCAGGCTGACGCCTTGGCTGGCGGCGCGCGCGGCCGCAGCCGCGACCAGATCGTGTGCGGCCAGCGCGCCAAGCGCGGGCGCAAGCCGCGCCGCCACGTGCTCTGCGAGCGGCATCCCGCCGGCCGCCTCGAGGTTGGCCCGCATGCGGTCAGCATGGACATGCAGCCCGGTCAGCAGCGGCACCGACCAGGACGCTGCGGACCCCGTCAGCCGGAGCAAATCGGTAAGTGGCTCCCACTCGGCGTGCCACGCGCCGGCCGCGCGCTGCAGCTCTTGCTCCGTCGCCGCGGCCAGCGTGGCTAGCAGCCCAGGCGCCCGCCGAGTGGAGCCGAGCACGACGACCGAACCCACCGGGTTACTCTTCTGCGGCATGGCCGAAGAGCCACCGCGGCGCGGGTCATCGCCGCCCTCGGTCACTTCACCGATCTCGGTCTGAGCAAGCAGGGTTACGTCCCTGGCTATCTTGCCGAGGGCGGCACACACGGACGCTAGTGCGGCGGCAAGCTGCAAGATCCGCAGCCTGTCGGTGTGCCACGGCAGGATCGGTTCTGCGAGGCCTAGCTCCCGTGCTAGCAAGCCCGGTACCGCGCTCCCGCCCGGGCCTAGGGACGCGAGCGTGCCCGCGGCGCCGCCAAACTGGATGGCCAGCCGGGAGCGAGTCCGGCCTAGTTCTTCTCGAGCGACATCGAGCGCAGTCAGCCAGCCGGCGGCAATGAGACCGAACGTAACGGGGACTGCCTGCTGCAGCAGCGTCCGGCCCGCCATCACCGTTTCTGCATGCGCACCCGCCAGTCCGGCTGCTCCGGCGGCGACCGCGGCGAGGTCGGACTCGATGACTTCGATTGCCCGCTTTGCTAGCAGCATCATGGCTGTGTCGATGATGTCCTGGCTCGTCGCGCCCCGATGCACGGCGGTTCGCGCTGCCGCCGGGACTGCGCCACTAAGCGCACGCACCAGGGCGGGCACCGGGTTCCCGGTTAGCGTTGCCTGCCGCCCGAGTTCCGTGGCGTCGAAATTCTCGGCCTGTGCGACCTCGGTTACCGCGGCTCCAGCGCCTCCGGCGGCCAGCCCGGCCAGCTCGAGCGCACGTGCCAGTGCGGCCTCCGCGTCGAGCATGGCCTGGAGCCAATCCCGGTCGCCAACGCTCACCGCTCCGCGCCCGAACAAGCCGCCGAACAACCCCCCGGCTTCGGATTCACCCACGTGCCCATGATCCCGCGCGCCATGCACGCCGCGCGGATGCTCTCGTTAGTCAGCCGTTCCGAAGCAAGCATCAAGCGGTGTAGCAGGCGGCGATACCGTAGATGCCGTGCGCGAACTGGCCGACTCCATGGCACTTCGGACGGACCAAGGGGGTTTGCGCCACCGGATAGCACAGAATGGCTACCTCTTCTTCCGCTCTTTGTTGCGACCCGACGACATAGCGGCTGCCCTCGACAGCGTGCGCGCAGAGCTGAGGCTTGGCGGCTGGACTGATGGCGACGGCCGACCGCTCGGCGCGCAGCGCGCAGTGAACATCCGGGAAGCCCTAGCCGACCCGTCATTCCGGGCTGCGCTAGCAAGCCGCGGCCTCAACCGGCTGCCCTACCTTGCCCCGCTGCGCGATGTCGTCCGGCTGGTGCTGGGCCCGGCCGCGTTCTCCTATCCGGTGAAGGTGCTGCGCGCGGTCTACCCGGAGCCACCATTCCAGGTCGCCAGAGGCCGGTTCATCCACCAGGACTTCGCGGTGTCGGGCGTGCAAGACATGCTGACGACATGGATGCCGCTCATGGACGTCCCGGCTCAGCTCGGCGGCCTGGCTGTACTGCCAGGCAGCCACCTGAGTCCCCCGCTGCGGCCGCGGCTACTGATGGCCGACGAGCCAGGCTGGGCCACCACCGACTTTCGGCCCGGCGACGTGCTGCTGTTCCACTGCCTGACTTCGCACGCTGCGCTGCCCAACCACGCGGACCGGCTGCGCATCTCGACCGACGTCCGCTGGCAAGGCGTCGGCCACGCGGCGCCCGCCGAACTCGTGCTCGGCCCGACGGCCGGGCAAGCCAGGCGCGGCCCGCAGGTGGAGTTGTTCAGTCGGCTCCTGAGTCGCGAGCCCTGGTGGGAACCGGTTCCTTCCGGTTTGATGCTCCAGCCTCGCCGGCAGCTTGTCAGCGTGCCGCCGGCGCCGTCGCGGCTGTTCACCGTGCACCCGGCCTGGAAGCGCTGGCGACCGCCCGCGGCGTCAGTTCACTAGTCGATGACAGGACTAGCCGAGTGCCATCCGCAGGTCCTCGATCAGATCGTCAACGGACTCGATGCCAACGGACAGCCGGACAAGGTCGGCTGGTACCTCAAGCTCTGAACCGGTCGCCGAAGCATGCGTCATCCGGGCCGGGTGCTCGATGAGTGACTCGACACCACCGAGGGACTCACCCAACGTGAACAGCCGCGTCCGGCCGCATATCTCGACAGCTTCGCCGGCTCCGCCGCGGGCGCGGAATGACACCATGCCGCCAAAACCCCGCATCTGCTTGGCCGCGACCTCGTGGCCGGGATGCGTGGGCAGCCCAGGGTAGTAGACCTCGGCTACAGCCGGGTGGCTCACCAGCATGTCGGCGATGCGCTGCGCGTTCTGGCAGTGCCGGTCCATCCGGACGGCGAGGGTCTTGGCGCCGCGAAGAGTCAGCCAGGCGTCGAACGGGCCCGGCGCCGAGCCGACCGCGTTGCGAAGGAAATACAACTGCTCCGCGAGTTCGGCATCGCTGAGGACGAGCGCCCCGCCGACGACATCGGAGTGACCCCCGATGTACTTAGTGGTCGAGTGGACCACGACGTCTGCGCCGAGCGCGAGTGGCTGCTGCAAATACGGCGACGCGAATGTGTTGTCGACTACCAGCAGCGCGCCTGCATCCCTGGCGATTTGTGCCAGCACCGCGATGTCGGCGATGCCGAGCAGCGGATTCGTCGGCGTCTCAACCCAGATGAGCCGGGCCGCTCTGCCTGCGAGTGCGGCACGCACAGCGGCCGCGTCCGCCATCGGCACCGGACTGTACGTCAGCCCCCAGCCGGTCAGTACCTTGTCGAACAGGCGGAACGTGCCGCCGTAGGCGTCGTTCGGTATCAGGACGTGGTCGCCGGGCCTGGCCACGGCCCGCAGCAGGCAGTCCGACGCCGCCATTCCAGATGCGAAGGTCAAGCACCGTACGCCGCCCTCGAGCGCGACAAGGCACTCCTCAAGGGCGCCCCTTGTCGGGTTGTCGGTGCGCGAGTACTCGTAGCCCTCGATCCAGCGCGCGGCATCACCGAGTTCCTTCCCGCGCAGCCCGCCGACGCCGTCCTGCTTGTAGGTGGAGACCTGATAAATAGCCGGGACCACCGCGCCCGTCGCTGGGTCCGGCTCCTGGCCGGCGTGGATTGCGAGGGTCTCGAACCCATCGCGATGCTGTGTCTGCATCGACCCAGGCTATCGGGGCTAGCTGGACAAGAACGTGAGCACGTCCTGGCGCGTGATCACGCCGGCTGGCTTGCCGTCGACAAGCACGACGGCAGCACCCGCATCGCCAAGGGCTCTGGCGACAACGCTGACCGGCTCGCCAGACCCGACAGATGGCAGTGGCGGCGACATTAGCCCCGCGACCTCGTCGTCCGGGGCAGCCTTGCCGGTGACCAGCGCTTCGAGCAAGTCGTGCTCGACGATGGACCCCACCACCTCGGCCGCCATGATGGGCGGCTCGGCGCTCAGCACGGGCAACTGCGATACGTCGAATTCACGGAGGGATGCGATGACGTTCCGGACCGTATCGGTCGGATGGGCGTGGACGAAAGCCGGCAGCGCCGAGCCGGCCTTGCGCTCGAGCACGTCACCGACGCGCGGCTCGGCAGTCTCGGCGGTCAGGAAGCCATAATCGGCCATCCAGTCGTCGTTGAAGATCTTGGCCAGGTACCCGCGGCCGCCGTCCGGTAGGAGGACTACGATGACGGCCTCGGGCCCGGCATCCCGCGCGACCTGCAGCGCGGCGACGACGGCCATGCCGCACGAACCACCGGTCAAGAGCGCCTCCTCGCGGGCGAGGCGTCGAGTCATCAGGAACGAGTCAGCGTCGCTGACCGCGATGATCTGATCGCAGATGCTCTTGTCATACGTCTCTGGCCAGATGTCCTCGCCGACGCCCTCGACGAGGTACGGACGTCCCGTTCCGCCCGAGTAGACCGAACCTTCCGGGTCGGCACCGATGATCTTGACGCGGCCGCTTGAGACCTCCTTGAGATAGCGGCCCGTGCCGGAGATCGTGCCGCCCGTGCCGATGCCGGCCACGAAATGAGTGACCCGGCCGTCAGTCTGGGCCCAGATCTCCGGCCCGGTCGACAGGTAGTGCGAGTGCGGGTTCTCCATGTTGGCGTACTGGTTTGGCTTCCAGCCGCCAGGCGTCTCCCTGGCGAGCCGGTCAGAGACGGAGTAGTAGGAGTCCGGATGGCTGGGCGACACCGTTGTCGGGCAGACCACGACCTCGGCCCCGTATGCCCGCAAGACGCTGATCTTGTCCTGGCTTACCTTGTCCGGGCAGACAAACAGGCACCGATAGCCCTTCTCCTGGGCCACCATGGCCAGCCCGATGCCGGTGTTGCCGGAGGTCGGCTCCACGATGGTCCCGCCCGGCTGCAACTCGCCCGACTTCTCGGCGGCTTCGACCATCGCAAGCGCGATGCGGTCTTTCACCGACCCGCCCGGATTGAAGTACTCGACTTTGGCCAGAACTGTCGGCCCAATGCCCGGGGCGGTCAGGCCTCGCGTGACCTTGCGCAGCCGGACAAGGGGTGTATTCCCGACCAATTCGATCAGGGAGTCGTGCACTTGCATCTGTCGCGTCCTTTGGGTATGGATCCCACAGCATGTAGATCCGTGACCGCTTCGTCCCGATAACGGATCGACCGTCCCAGGCGCCGGGCTTGTGTACTGACGCCACCGACGCTATCCGACTGCATCTAAGCCCGAGACTAGCCGCTGACTTCGCTCTTAGCCGGGTATAGGGGTTGGCATCGTCCTGCTGTCAGACCGGTGGCTGGACGGTGGCGGGCAGCGTTGGCGCTCCCGGCCGGCGAACTGACGTATCTAAGAGACCGCACCGCAGGTCACAGCCATCGACGCCCTGGGATCGCATGAGCTACTCGAACACTATCCGCCCTCCATCTGCACTGGCTGGAATCAGACCTGCAGAGCGAGCCAGCCGCACACTGGGCTTCTGCTCCGCGGCCGGGATCATGACAAGCTTGGCGATCATGGTGGCGGCCGGACTGCTGCGCTCAAGCTGGATGCCGCCCCGCCTGGATTTGCATTCCGCGGGACCGCCATGGGAGCTAAGCGGCGTCCACGTATCGACCAAGATCGTCGTCGTCGCCGTGTGGGTCTCAGGCGTGCTCGCAGGTGGTGGGGTAGCTGCCGGTCTGCTGGCGGTGCGGCGACGCCTGCCAGTGCCGATGCGGGCCATCCTGGTGAGCGCGGTGGTCGCCGCGGTTGTGCTCGCCGTGGTGCCGCCGACTGGCTCTACAGACGCGCTGGACTATGCCATCTACGGCCACATCGCTCAGATAGGCCGAAGTCCGTATGTGATGACGCCGAATCGGTACCGGCTGCTTTTCCACCTGAAACAAGGCATACCGTTCGACTGGGCTCGCAATCCCAGCGTGTACGGCCCGCTCGCCACCGCGGAGCAACTGCTCGCGGCCCGGCTCGCCGGGCCATCGCTGGCGGTTACTACTTTCTGGCTGAAGCTGATCAACGCACTGGCATTTGCCGGCGTCGCTCTCGGGGCCGACCGCGCGCTGCGAGCCGATCCAGCTCGCCGCGCCCGCGCCCATTTGCTGTGGACCGCCAACCCGCTGCTGATCTGGAACCTGATCGCGGCCGGCCATCTCGACGTGCTGGCGGCCGCTCTGGGTCTGGCCGGGCTGGTGGTCGCCGACCGGTGGGCGGCGAGTTCGCCGCGGTTCGCCGCCGGGGCAACGGCCGGGGTATGCATCGGCGCGGCTGTATCGATCAAGGCGGACTACCTCGTGTTCGCACTGGCCGTGGCGTGGGCGCTGCGACGGCAGCCGTCCCAGTTGCTGGCCGCCGTCGGCGGTGCGGCCGCGGTGATTATCCCCGGGTACCTGGTGGCCGGGATGCCTGCCGTCAAGGCCCTGGTCAGCCGAGCCCCTGGTGGGCTCGGAAACGGCTTTTATGGCACCATGCTCGAGCACCTCGGGTTCAGCCTTCACTACGCCGAGCCGATCGCGGCACTATTGCTGGTGCCGGTGGGCTGGCTGGTGCTGACCAGGCTTCCCGTCGCCGCCGATAACCGGCCCGCCATCAGGGCCGCCCTAGCATTGAGCATCACCTGGCTAGTGCTGTGGCCGAACCAATTCGCCTGGTACAGCGTGATGATCATGTGCGTGCTGATTTTCTACCCGGAGTCCAGGCTCGACTGGGTGGCCATCGGATGGCTCACAGCGATCACCATCGCCGACATGCCGGGCATCGGGTTCGGCCGGGCGGCTACGACTCTCGGTCCTGTCCTCACCGTTGTCCAGCGGCAGATCGGCCAGCGCCTGACGCCGCCAGTCATGCTCGCTGCGGCTATCGCGCTCGTCGTCTTGTGCGTCACGGGCCGCTGGAACATGCGCAGGGAAGGCAAGCTGGGCGGCTGAGGATACATAAGCTACTGTCGAGTTAACTACAGATCTTGTTGGGAGCTGTCATGCCCGAGGCAGTCGTCGTTGCCACCGCCCGTTCGCCGATTGGCCGCGCCTTCAAGGGATCGCTGACCAGCATCCGCCCCGACGATCTGACGATTCAGATGATCGCGGCGGCGCTGGCCAAGGTTCCGCAGGTCGACCCCGAACAGATCAGTGACCTGATCCTCGGCTGCGGGCTGCCAGGCGGCGAGCAGGGCTACAACATGGCCAGAGTGATCGCCGTGATGCTCGGCTACGACTCGCTGCCAGGAACAACCATCACTCGGTACTGCTCGTCATCGCTGCAGAGCACCCGGATGGCGTACCACGCCATTAAGGCCGGCGAGGGCGACATTTACATCTCAGCCGGCGTCGAGACGGTGAGCCGGTTTGCAAAGGGCAGTAGCGACGGAATGCCGGATACCAAGAACCCGGTCTTCGCTGCCGCCGAGGATAGGGCCCGTGAGATGGAGAAGGGCGGCTTCCAGTGGCATGACCCGCGCGCGGACGGCCAGATCCCGGACATCTACATCGCCATGGGCCAAACCGCCGAGAACGTAGCACAGACGCGCGAGATCAGCCGCGCCGAGCAGGACGAGTTTGGTGTCCGGTCACAGAACCTGGCCGAGAAAGCACTGGCTGATGGCTTCTGGCAGCGCGACATCACGCCGATCACGCTGCCCGACGGCACCCTCGTGTCGGCTGATGATGGCCCGCGACCTGGCACGACGCTGGAGAAGGTGGCTGCACTCCAGCCGGTCTTCCGGCCTGATGGCACAGTCACGGCAGGTAACTGCTGCCCCCTCAACGATGGCGCCGCGGCCGTGATCGTGATGAGCGATACCATGGCGGCCGAGCTTGGCATCACGCCGCTGGCCCGGATCGTGTCCACGGGTCTGACCGCCCTGTCGCCCGAGATCATGGGCCTTGGCCCGGTGGGGGCGTCGCAGCAGGCACTCGCCCGCGCGGGAATGACGATCGACGATGTCGACCTAGTCGAGATCAACGAGGCCTTTGCGGCGCAGGTCATCCCGTCGGCACGCGATCTAGGCATCGATATTGACAAGCTCAATGTCAACGGTGGCGCCATCGCAGTTGGGCACCCGTTCGGCATGACCGGTGCGCGCATCACGTCGACGCTGATCAATAGCCTGCAGTTCCACGACAAGTCGATCGGGCTTGAGACGATGTGCGTTGGCGGCGGGCAGGGCATGGCGATGATCTTCGAGAGGCTGTCCTGACCGGCTTTGCCCAGGTACGCGAGCACTCGTCAAACGGGGCATTACGGAAGGGTTGCCGCTGGGGGTTGTCATGTGGCCAGTCGTGGTGCACTCTCGACTGGAAGAGGACTTACCCCTCGGCCTGGAGGTGCCACTTGTCCCTGACCCACTCCCCGGAGCTGCATAAGAATCTGATCGATCGCATCCCGGTCGTCACGGGACTCCAGCTCCGAGAGTGGTTCAGCCGACTCGAATCCGGGCCAGCGTTCCTCAGGTGCAGCGAGCGGGCCTACTGGCTGTCTGACGAGCACGGCCTCTCCCACGGCTACGCCAGCGCTATCGTGCACGAGTACGAGCTACAGCGGCGCAGCAGGCTCAACAGCGCTTGACCGGCCCCAGTGGACATTGGCCGCGCCACTAGCTTCCTGTCCAGCAACCCGCGGGCGATCTTGGCCACCGTCAGGTCCGATGGTCGTCCGCAGCTGTCACCTGTCGTGGTGGCGGTCGACGACAACGATCGCGTGCTGATCAGTACGCGCGAAACCGCGGTCAAGGCTAAGAACCTGGCCCGGGATCCGCGTGCCGCCCTGTGCGGCATTACCGACGCATTCTTCGGCGAGTGGATCCAGGCCGAGGGCAACGCGGAGCTCATCCATCTGCCTGACGCCTTGCCGATGCTCGAGGACTACTACCGGCGTATTTCCGGCGAGCACCCGGACTGGGACGAGTACCGCGCAGCGATGCACCGAGAGAAGCGGCTCATCGTCAGGATCACGCTCGACCGGGCCGGCCCAGACGTCAGCGGGTGACTACATGAAGCGAGCCGGGCCGACGTTACACGTGCACGTGAGCAGCCGCGAATACCCCCGAAATCGGATGACCGGCCGTCGACCGACGCCTAATCCGACGAAACAGGCGGACGAAGCTGACGGGTTAATTTGCGCTGAACTCGTTGAATCAGGCGCCAAAAACTGCGCTTAATGATGGCGTCCCGATGCGAGACTCACAATGATCACATGATTGGCCAGTGGGCCATTGATCTGTCGGCCGCGCTGAGCCGTCGACGCCGTCGGGACCGCATTCTAGCTGGTCACCAGTACCCCCGGTCGGAGTCGAACCGACACTGGGGACCCTTTTAGGGGGCCGGCCTCTTCCCTTGGGCTACGGGGGCATTGCGATGATACCCCGCACCCATCTGTCGGCTCTAGGTATCGAATTACTACTCTCGCGTTGGCGGCCAATCTCGCCTCATTTATCGCTGCGATCTTTCGCACAGGAACACTCGCTGTGACCATTACGCCATTCTTATTACCCTGGGTAATCCGCCGTGGTTCGCGGAGCGCTGACCTCGGGCGGTGAACCGGCGACGCCCGGGGCGGCTAGCTGGCCAGGGCTCTCGCCCGGCCGAAGACGGCGTCGAGCATGGACTCGGTAACACGGCCGGTGAAGGTGTTTTGCTGGCTGGGGTGGTAGGAGCCGAGGACTGTAATGCTCGTCGTCCCGACGGTCTCGCTGACCGGCACATTGACCTCGACGGCGTGGCCGAACGCCGGCCTCGGCCGCGGCACCTGGATGCCAAGGCTCGCCAGCTGGGGCCACAGCGCCATCCACGCGTAATGGCCCAGGCACACGATCACCCGCAGGTCCGAGCCGAGAAACTTAAGCTCGCGCGCGAGCCACGGCGCGCAGGTGTCGCGCTCAACCGGCAGGGGCTTGTTTTCGGGCGGCGCGCAGCGGACGACGGCCGTGAGACGAACCGAGATCAGGCGTTCTCCGTCGCCTGCGGCAGTCGATGTGGGCTGCGTTGCCAGACCGCACCGCCACAGGGAGGCGAACAGGAAGTCGCCGCTGCGATCGCCAGTAAACATGCGGCCAGTCCTATTGCCGCCGTGTGCGGCCGGCGCCAGCCCAAGGATCAGGATCGACGGCCTATCGTCGCCCCAGCTCGGGAGCGGCCGCCCCCAATATGTGTCGGCTTGAAAGGAACGCCGCTTGCTGACGGCCACGTGCTCCCGCCACCGAACCAGGCGCGGGCAGGCCCGGCAGACCGACTCGCGAGCGGCCAGCTCCGCGAGCGAGTCCGCGTCTGCGGCGAGGGCGCGAACGTGACCGGCATTGGCGGCAACCGGGGTGTCGGGCGTCGCCGGGTCTTCTGGCCAGCCGCTGCCGGGACGCACCCCGGCCGGGCGCTCAGGATTCGTTCCGGGCGCAGGCTTGTCAGGCACGGGCGTATCGGGCGCGAGCGATTTCGGCGCCGTGGGCTCGGACACAGTCCTCTCAGTCAGTTGTCGCAGGCAGAGTTCGTTTCAGGCACGGCAGGGTGTTAGTCGCCAGCGATCGACCAGGCGATGCCATCGAGTATGTCGTGCTCGCTGGTAACCACCTCGCCGAACCCGAAGCGCTGCATGACCTGATCCAGGACGAGTGCTCCGGCGCCAATCACGTCGACGCGACCTGGGTGCACCGAGCCGATCGCAGCCCGTTCGCTTCTGGTCGCGCCGAGCAGCTGTGCAGTGACCGCATGCACGGTATGGGCCGATATCCGCGCGTGGTGCGTGCGGCCGGGGTCGTATTCCGGCAGGCCGAGCGCAATCGCGGCGACCGTTGTCACCGAGCCGGCCAGGCCGACGAGCGTCCGCGCGTCGGGCGCGGGGATGGCTACGAGGACCGTCTCCAGGGCGTCGTCGATATCTGCGACGGCTCCTTTGATCTCAGCCTCGGTCGGCGGGTCGGAGTGCAGGTGGCGCTCGGTTAGCCGGACGGAGCCAATGTCCACTGAGATGGCGGTCAGACTGCTGGTGTCGCTCGCCAGATCGCAGTCGTCCGCGCCGCCGAGCACGAACTCGGTCGACCCGCCGCCGATGTCAACCACCAGGTACGGCGGTGCCGGTGCCGTACCGGCTATCCCGTCGCGGTCAGCGCCCGGACCAGCGAGCTCGGTGGTAGCCCCGGCGAACGAGAGCAGAGCCTCTTCCCCGCCGCTTACGACCTCGGGCTCAATGCCGAGCGTCTCCAGCACACCGCGAGTGAAGTCGCCGGCATTGCGCGCGTCCCGAGTCGCGCTCGTGGCCACCATGCGGACGCGTGTGGCATCCGCCTCCCTGATCTCGCGCGCGTACTCGGCCAGGACGCGGAACGTCCGCGCCAGAGCTTCTGGCGCGAGCACGCCGGTCGAGTCCACCCCTTGGCCGAGCCGGACGATCTCCATCCGCCGCCGCACGTCTACGAGATGATGGCTTTCGCGGTCGGCGTCGGCGATGAGCAGCCGAAGTGAATTCGTCCCGCAGTCAATGGCGGCCACGCGCCTGGTCATTGGCCGGCCTCCCCCGCCCTGGTGTCTTGGGTCACGCACGGTCCAGCCTGCCACCACCGGCCAGCTGCCTCGACCGCCTCGGCTCCGAGCGGATTGCCGCCAGGGACTGCGAGCGCGTGCGCGGCGAGCGCGTGCAGGCACTTAACCCGGTCCGGCATCCCGCCGGCGCTCTGCGTGCCCGGCGGCAACGGCGTGACTCCGGCCGCCGCGGCGGCAGAGGCCCGGCGGCGCAGATAATCGGCGTGCGCGACGCGGTAGCGTTCACGCAGGTCAGGGTCAGCGTGCAGACGGGCAGTCATAACCCGCATGACTCCCGCCGCCTCTTGGCGGCTCAGCGCGGCGGAGGCCCGCGGGCAAGTGAGGTAGAACAACGTCGGGAACGGCGACCCGTCAGCTAGTCGCGGCGCCGTCTCCACAACGTCTGGCAGACCGCATGGACACCGGTGGGCGATCGCCATCAGACCACGGGGCACACGGCCGAGCTGGCGCTCCACCGCATCGAGATCATCGGCTTCCGGCGGGACCGCCGCTACGGCGCCGGATTCGGTCACGTCCTCACCGGGATGTCGTCGCGTCGGCGGCTTCGACCGACTTCCACAGGCGCCCGTACCACGACACGGCGCCGTGCAGCTTGGCCGCTTTCACCTGCGGCGTCGGCGGGTAGATCACCTCGTAGCACGTCTGCGTCGGGAAGCACATGCGCAGGTTGTCCCGGGCTTCCTGCTCGATCCGGGACGGGGACGCGAGCGCGCGCAGTTCCGCGCGCTCGTGCTTGACCGTCGCGGCCATCTGGGCGTTCTGGGCGACCAGCTGATCGATCTGACGATGGTCAGCGATGTCCTCGCGGATGGGGTAGGCCAGCGTCAGCGAGATCCCGCAGAGTATGACGGCAAGGACAGCCGCGCGACTGGTCAGCCTGGGGCGCGGCGCTAGGACCGGGCGTCGGCCGGGCGGTCGCGTAGTCCCGGCCGGACTCACAGGGCCCTGACCGAGCGGGGAAACGCGCTGCGGCCCGCGTAGACCGCGCCGTCGCTGAGCAGCTCTTCGATCCTCAGCAGCTGGTTGTACTTCGCAACCCGCTCGGAGCGGCACGGCGCGCCGGTCTTGATCTGACCGCAGTTAAGCGCCACGGCAAGGTCAGCGATCGTTGTGTCTTCGGTCTCACCGGACCGGTGGCTCATCATCGTGGTGTAGCCGTTGCGGTGCGCAACGTCGACGGCGGCCAGCGTCTCGGTGAGCGTTCCGATCTGATTAACCTTGACCAGAAGCGAGTTGGCGACGTTGAAGTCAATGCCCTCGCGAAGGCGGGTGGGGTTCGTCACGAAGATGTCGTCGCCTACGATCTGCACTCGGTCGCCGAGCCGCTCTGTCAGCTCACGCCACCCAGCCCAGTCCTCTTCCGCTAGCGGATCCTCGAGCGAGATCAACGGGTAACTCTCGAGCCACTGCGCATAGATGCTGGTCATCTCCGCCGAGGTCTTCGTACCGCCCTCGAAGGCATACGTCTCGCCCTCCAGGAAGTTGCTGGCCGCCGCGTCGATGGCCAGCGCCACATCGCGACCCGGGGTCAGGCCAGCTTTGCCGATGGCCTCAACGATCAGGTCGAGTGCGGCCCGGTTGTGCTCGAGATCCGGCGCGAACCCGCCCTCATCACCCACGCCTGTGTTCAGCCCGTGCTGCTTCAGCACGGACTTGAGCGCGTGATATGTCTCAGCGCCCCAGCGCACCGCTTCGGCAAATGTCGTGGCCCCGACCGGGGCAACCATGAATTCCTGGATGTCCACATTGGAATCGGCGTGGGCTCCACCATTGAGGATGTTCATGCACGGCACCGGCAGCACATGCGCGTTGGGTCCACCCACGTATCTGAAGAGCGGCAGGCTCGCGGAGTGGGCTGCGGCCTTGGCAACGGCCAGGCTGACCCCGACGATCGCATTCGCGCCGAGCCTGGACTTGTCCGGGGTGCGGTCCAGGTCGATCATTTCCTGGTCGATCATCCGCTGGTCTTCGGCGTCGTAACCGAGCAACTCCGGCTGGATCTCGTCGATCACGGCCTGGACGGCCTTGGTGACGCCCTTGCCGCCGTACTCCGCGCCGCCGTCACGCAGCTCGACCGCCTCGAACTTGCCGGTCGAGGCGCCGCTCGGGACGGCCGCGTGGCCGTGACTACCGTCGTCCAGCTCCACCTCAACCTCGATTGTCGGGTTGCCACGCGAGTCAAGGATCTGCCTGGCATAGATGCCTTCGATCGAGGCCACGGTAGGAGCTCCTGCGCTGATAGCGATGCTGACCGGTCGCTTCGGAGCCTAGTAGAGGCGGTTACCGCCGGCGAGTTGGGCACGCCGTACCCTCGGGGGCAAGCCAGCCGACGGGGGCAAGTCGCCCGTGCAGCCCCAAATGGCATCGTCACCATGCCAGGAAACCGGGCTAGGCGCCGTCGGCGGCGAGAGATTTACAGCGGTTGTTCGTCCACCGGCGGCTCGTCCGGCTGCCAGTCCTGGCTGGCTGCCCATGTGCGCACCCGGTCGGCATAGGCCAGCGCGGCAGCCCGCAACTCAAGTTCGGCATCGAGCCCAGCCGCCCGAGCACGATCCACCAGGGCGAACAGCTCCTGGCCGAGGTTGCCGCCGACCTCGCCTGATTCGCCG
>Ga0126373_10000478_pt1 | contig 26483 bp, 25 predicted proteins | sample PanSoiMetPlot_11_FD_92545 | JGI IMG/M metagenome (GOLD analysis project Ga0126373, IMG submission 92545) | Tropical forest soil microbial communities from Panama - MetaG Plot_11 | ecosystem: Environmental > Terrestrial > Soil > Tropical forest > Bulk soil | place: Panama | collected 2016-02-17 | reverse complement strand
CCGAAGCTGAGCGTTCCGTTCGGGCACGCCACGTTGGTCTTGCTGACGGTCGAGGCATTGTTGCTGCTGCCGCTGGAGCCGCAGGCAGCGAGGCCGATGCCCAGCGTGACGACGCCCGCGGCGGCCGCGAGACGATAGAGCTTCTTCATCGTGATCTCTCTCCTGAGTGGGCGTGATGCAAAGGACGCGGGGGTTCAGAGGAGCTGGTCGAGGACCGCAGGAGCGAGCCCCAGAGCAGTGGTCATGCCGATCCCCGAGGTCACGGACACGATCCGAGCGCCCGGGTGCGGCTGTGCGATCAGGAAATTGGTCGCAGGGGACTCGGCATAGATGCCGCGCCACCGGCGCCGGACGGTGAGCTTCGCTCCGAGCAGGCGAGAGCCTTCCCGGAGCAGTAGCTCAGCGATGCGCTCATCGTCGAAGGGCTGATGCGTGCGGTCGTGCTGGTGGGTGTCGCCAAGAACCACGGATCCGTCGGCGCGTTGCGTCAGCATCAGGTTGACGTCTTTGCCGAGCAGTTCCGGGTTCTGCTCCGCCATCTCCGCGCGGACAGCGGTCACCGATGGCATTGCCGCAAGTGCCGGATAACGCAGCATGCCGGTGCCGGTCAGGATCGTGGGCGCAATCCGCACGTTTCCAGGTGGCGCGACCTCGAGCATCCGCAAAAGGCAGCGCTGTAGGAAGTAGTCCGCCGCGATATCAGGAAAGAGCCGGTCGATGTCGTGACCGCAGGCGTACACAGTCCTCGCGCAGCGGAAGTCGCCGCGCGAGGTGTGCACAACCCCCTCTTCGGCCGCTCCCACGTGGGTGTTCCAGGCGAACAGGACTCCCACGGACTCCAGCCATGCAGCTAGGGAAGGAATGGCTTCGCGCGGATCGATACGCAGGTCCTGCGGCAGATGCACGCCGCCGAGAACTTCAGCGGTGGCGCGCGGGAAGAGGTCGCGAACCTGCTCGGACCCGAGCAGGCGAGACGAGTCGGGATGCTCACCAGCGAACTCCTCCAGCACCGCCAGCTCAGCCTCGGTGCGCGCCACGACGAACGTGCCGACCTCGAGGAGCTCGAATCCGGCCTTCGGTGCGAGGTCGAGCCAGCGGTCCCGTGCCGCCGCCGCGTAGCCGGCCGCTTCGCCGCAATGAAGTGTCGTGCCGATGTGGCCGAAGTTGCGGACGGAGGCCCCGACGGCGTGCGCGTCGCGCTCGACAACGACAACGCTGAGACCACGGGCGTGGGCCTCGATGGCGTGCGCGAGACCGACGACACCGGCACCGACGACGACGAGGTCCGCCGCAGCCTTCTGGTGGGGCACGACGCCGACAGTAACGTCGTCGCGGTCGCGTTCCTAGATGTCGTGCGACACTTGTCTAAACAAGTTCATCTCGGGTTTACCTGCGGAGTAATGCCGATCACCGGGCGGCCATCCGCGCCTTGTCCAGTCAAGCTGTAGGGTCGGGTCGTGACCCTGCCAATTCACGCGCGCGTCGCCGGCGAGCTTCGCGGACGCATCGAACGCGGCGAGCTCGCCCCTGGTGCCGCCATGCCCTCGGAAGCGCGGCTGTGCGAGCAGTTCGGCGCTTCTCGTGGAACGATCAGATCGGCGCTCGCGGCCCTGCGTCGCGAGGGACTCATCGACGGCGGCCAGGGCCGGCCCCCCGTTGTCCGCGACACGGTGGCGAGTCAGCCGTTCGAGAACCTTCTTTCGTTCACCGCGTGGGCAGAGAACCTGGGTCGTACTCCCGGACAGCGCACCATCGAGATGGCGCGACGCGCGCTGCACGGGCCCGCCGCTCGCGAGCTCGGCCTCGCACCGGGGGCAACGGGCGTAGATGTCCTGCGCGTGCGCCTGCTGGACGGAGAGCCCGTCATGCTCGAACGGTCAAGCTTCGTAGAGCCGGTAGGCCGCCTGCTTTTCGACTTCGATCCGGACTCCGGCTCGATCTACGCCCATCTCACCGCGGAGGGCGTCGATCTGGCGTCTGCGCGCCACACTTTCGACGCGGTACCTGCGGGCGAGCTCGATTCCGAACTCCTCGGCGTTCCTGTCGGCGCACCGCTGCTGCGCGAGCGACGGCTCGCAACCTCAAGCGATGGCACGCCGCTTGAGTACGGCGACGATCGTTACCGCCCCGACCGCGTCACCTTCACCATTGACAACTCCCGCCCCACCTCATTCGGGTTTCCCCGCGACCTGCGCATTCTCAAGGAGACCTCGTGACGGAGCGCCTTCCGGGTTCCGAATCGGTCCTCGCAGGCGAGCGCCAGTGACGTCAGCAGAATCGACAGCGCAACGTCGGCTCATCCCGGGGCCTGCGGGCGACGGAGGCTACCGGCGGCTCGTCGCCATCGACGGCGAGCAGCACACGATCAGGACCGACCTGTGCAGTGGCAGCCTGCCCGCCGGCTGGCGGCGCGCTGCAACTCCGCTGCTCGCCATCGCCCACTTGTCGGACACCCACGTTATGGATCACCAATCGCCTGGCCGGGCCGAGCTAGTTGACAGGTTCTCCGATCCGGATTCGCCGCTGCGAGAGACAGTCGGCATCGTCGGGACCTACCGAGCGCAGGAGCTGTTCACGTATCACGTCGCCGAGGCAATGGTGCAGGCGGTCCGCCGCATGATCGCCGCGCCTGTCTCGAATGCGCCGCTCGACTTCGCCGTCGTGACCGGCGATGCCACCGACAACTGCCAGCTCAATGAATTGCGGAGCTATATCGACTTGCTCGACGGCGCGGATGTGAGCCCCGACTCAGGTGACCTGAGCACATACGAGGGAGTGGCGGGGACGTCCGTAGAAGACGAGCGGTACTGGCATCCGGAGGGCGGCACCGCCGACTTGCCGAGGACGCGATACGGCTTCCCAGTGGTGCCCGGGGTGCTGACGGCGGCCCGCCGTCCGTTCCGGGCGTCCGGGCTCGGGCTCCCGTGGTACGCAGTCCACGGCAACCACGACAACATGCTGCAGGGCACCGTCGCGCCGGCAGGCTGGCTGTACGACTTCCCGGTCGGCGCCATCAAGCTGGTCACACCTCCCGACGACGTCGACGCTGCCGACTTGATCGCCCGGTTCGACAGCGCAGACGGCGACGCACTCGCCGAGCTGACTCGTGGCGCCAAGCTGTCGGTGACGCCCGATCCGGGCCGGGCGCCCGTCGCGCGATCCGACCACATCCGCGAGCACTTCAGGTCTACCGGCAGGCCGGCCGGTCACGGCTACTCCGAGCGCAACCTCGCCGACGGCACCGCGTATTACGCCTTCAATCACGGGCAGCTCCGCTGCGTCGTGCTTGACACCGTCAACCATCACGGCGGTTGGCAAGGTTCCATCGACGCAACGCAGCTGAGCTGGCTAGAGGCGGAGCTGACGATGAGCGCCACTCGACCCGTCGTGCTGTTCAGCCATCACCCGCTCGAAACCCTGATCAATGACACCCGCTCCCCTGGCGCAGACCGGCGCGTGCTGGCCGATGAGCTGCGCACTGTGCTGCTTCGTCATCCGTGCGTGGTGGCCTGGCTCAACGGGCACACGCACGTCCACCGCGTCGCCGCCATCACCGACGGGACCGGTGCCGGCTTCTGGCAGGTCACCACGGCATCGCACATCGACTGGCCGCAGCAGTCGAGGATCGTCGAGTTCCTGGCGACCGACACAACCTTGATCCTGACCGGCACCGTCATCGACTCGGCTGCGACCGCTGGCTACCAGGGCGGCGCAGAACCGGCCGACCTGGCGGCCCTCGCCCGTGAACTAGCCGCCAATGACTGGCAAGTGCGCGATCGCATCACGACAGATGGCGGCGCGGGCGCCGGAACTGTGGTCGACCGCAATGTCGTGCTCGCGATCGACTGGCCTAGAGCTGAGGGTCAGCGCCGCTTGCTGTGAGCGCCGGGCCGATGTTTGGACTGTCGCCAGGGTCTGCCGCTGCGTCGCTGATGACCTGGTACAAGATGCAGTCCTGCCAGCGACCGGCGATCTTCAGATACCTCGGTGCGAAGCCGATGCGAACAAACCCGTTGCGCGCTAGGACTCGCTGTGACGGCACGTTATTGGGCAGCGTTTCGGCCTGGATCCGGTGCAGGCCGAGCTCGCCAAACGCAGTCGCCTTGATGTCGCGCAAGGCGGCCGTCGCCAGGCCGCGGCGGCCTACGGCTGCACTGAGCCAGTATCCGACGCTGCAGGACTGGAACGCCCCGCGCACGATGCCGTTTAGCGTGATCCGGCCCACCACCGCGCCGCCCTCATCGAGAATCACGCACGGCAGTGCGTTCCCTGTCTCGTGCCGTTGCAAGGCTCGCGCAATATCGGCGAGCTGGCCAGCTTCGGTGAAATAGTCCGCCTCCCTTAGGGGCTCCCAAGGAGCCAGGAATTCCCGGTTCGCGCGCACGAGTGCGGCGAGTGCGGCCGCGTCGGCTGGCGTGATCAGTCGGCAGACGGTCATCGGACCATGATCCCAGGTGCCTGTCCAGCGTTGCGGCGCCCGGCACCCTGCGTGCCGTGCGGGCCAATCCGTGTGCTGTCGCGCCTTGCTGCCGCGAGGTTGACACGGAACCTCGGTAAGCTGTAACTTACCGTAAGTCATGACTAACCATGCAGCGATGCTCACCGCACTCGCCGACCCGACCCGTCGAGCGATCTTCGAGCGACTCGCCGAGTCGCCGAGGGCAGTCGGCGAACTCGCCGGCGAGCTGCCAGTGAGCCGCCCAGCCGTCTCGCAGCATCTGAAGGTCCTCAAGTCCGCTGGACTCGTGCTCGATCAGCCGGTTGGTACACGCCGCGTGTACTCCGTTGACCCGGCCGGAATAAGCACGATCCGGGACTACTTCGAGCAGTTCTGGCGGCAGGCGCTTGAAAGGTTCCGCGCTGCGGCGACGCAGCCAACTCAGGAGGAAGAAGCGTGACTACACAAGTGGAAGCCACAACCGTGACGACGGCTATCGACGTCGAGGCGCCGGTCGAGCACGCGTTCCGCGTGTTCACCGACGGCATTGGGTCCTGGTGGAACCCCAGCCATCACATCCTGGCGGCCGAGCTCGCCGAGATGGAGTTCCAGCCGTACGTGGGCGGTCACATCATCGATCGCGGCACCGATGGGAGCGAATGCCGCTGGGCCCGGGTGCTCGCCTACGATCCCCCGCACCTCGTGCGCTTCAGCTGGGACATCAGCCTCAGCTGGCAGCTCGAGACGGATCCCGAGAAAGCCAGTGAGATCGAGGTCACCTTTACCCCGGACGGTCAAACGCGCACTCGGGTTGTGCTCAATCACCGCAACCTCGACCGTCACGGCGACGGCTGGGAGAGCATGCGCGACGCAGTGCGGCAAGGCTGGAGCCTCGAAGCCTTTGCTGCGGCCGCCGCGGCCTAGGTTCGGCCTGCCCCGCCCTGGTCGGCACCATTCGCGAGCGCCGACCAGGGCCCGTGACGCCACCAGGAGATATCCGGTATGAGGCATCCTGCGGCATTGCGGTAGCCTGCCAGCGGCGTCCTCGGCGCTGCTGGGCGCCAGCCAGAGCAGGAGGCTGTCATGAGCAGGCGTACGGTCCGGGTGGGCGCACTGGCGGTCGCGCTGGCAGCTGGCCTCGCGGTGGCAGCGTGCAGTTCAGCGCCAGCTGGCAGCCAGACCGCGGCGAAACTCATACCGGAAATCGTCAGCGCGGCAGAGTCGGCCACGAGCGTCCACATTGCAGGTTCCGGGCCGGACGGCGCAAAGACCGTCGTCCTGGACATGACTTTCAGCGGCAGCTCTTTCGTTGGCACAGTCGGCGAGAACGGCGAGAACCTGTATGTCCTCGCGGTGGATGGCAAGACATATATCAAGATCAACGCAGGGTTCCTGCAGCTTGCCAAGGCTCCGCCGAGCGCGTGCGCCAGGGTCTGCGGCAAGTATGTGAAGTTTCCGGCTTCGAGCGCCAGCCAGCTAACCGGTTCGCTCAGCCTGCATAAGATCCTGACGCAGTCATTCGACAATAAGAACACCAAGGCGGCCGAGCAGAGCGGCTGCGAATTCTCGCCCGCGACGGTGCGGGGCCAGCAGGTCCTTCAGTGCAGTCAAGGCGGGTACACAATCGACGTCGCTGCGCACGGTAAGCCCTACCCCGTGTACTACACCGGTCCGCACGGGGAAAACCTCTCCTTCTCCGAGTGGAACACGGCAATGCCGCCAGCGGCCCCCCCATCTAGCCAGGTCATCACCATCCCCCACCTCGGCTGAGCAACGTGTTGAAATTGCGAGCGTGGCGCGTGAGCGTACCAGTCGTGGTGCTGGCGGCTAGCCTGACGGCGTCGGCATGCTCATCGGCTGGCACGACCGCAGCCAAGCTCATGCCGGAAGTACAGGCCGCGACGAGAGGGGTCGCGAGCGTTCACATGGTGGGCTCGGTTCCGGAGGGCAAGCGGACGGCGACGTTTGACGTCAGCTTCAGCGGCACATCGGTGGCAGGCAGTCTCGGAGTCAACGGCCGCAGCTTCGAGTTGCTCGTGCTGAATGGCACGACCTACGTCAAGGTCGACGCGGCATTCCTGCATGCCGAAAACGCCCCGGCGAGCGTGTGCGCCAAGGTCTGCGGCAAGTATGTGCAGCTAGGCTCGGGCGTCGCCGATCAGATCACCGGGTTTCTCAGCATGCAGGCGCTCATGAACTCGGTGTTCAGCGCCAAGAACATGAGCTCCGCCGCTGGTAGTAGGTGCGTCTTCGCGCCGACTATGCGGCATGGCCAGTCTGTCCTGGAGTGTCGTCAAGGCTCATACACGCTCGACGTCGCCGCGCACGGCAAGCCGTACATCGTGTACTTCAGCGGTCCGCACGGGGAGTACATCGCGTTCTCCGACTGGAACGCGGTAACGCCGCCCACGGCGCCCCCTGCCAGCCAGGTAGTCAGCGTCAGCAGCCTCGGCTGAGCGCTGGCCACCCAGAGGAAGCGCCGGGCGCTACTGCAGGACCTCTGAGCCGAGCCCGATGAGCTGCACGAGTCCGACTACTGAGTCGAGCACGTGCGGCGCCCCAGCGGCAGCCAGGGACTCTGCGCTGCCTGCTCCGGTCAGCACGCCGGCCACCAGACCGGCACCGGCTCGCAGGCCTGATTCCACATCGCTCGCAGTGTCGCCGACCACGGCCAGCTCGGCAACTGAGCCACCCCCGAGCCTGATCAGCGCCGTTAGCGGCATGTCGGGCCAGGGCCTGCCCCGGCCCGCGTCGGCGGGCGACAGCGCCAAGTCGATCAGCGGCCGCCAGCCGAGCGTATCTAGCAGCACGTCCCTGGTGACTGGCGCGAACCCGGTCGCCAGGCACACTTTGACGCCGGCCGCGCGCAGAGCGGTGATGGTCTCGACAGCACCAGGAAGCGGCGCTACCAGGCCTGCGCGCACGGATTCGGCATAGCTTTCCTCGAAGATGCGGTTGCCCTGCTGGGCGCGTTCCTCGCTGCCGAGCAGCCGACGGAACACCTCGATCTTGGACTGACCCATCGTGGCCCGAACGAACTCGATTGCGTCGGCATGGCCCGGCGCGCCGGGCACGAGTCCGAACGCCGCCGCCGCGGTCTCGAACGCGGCTATCACGCTGCCATCATCCGCGACCGTTGTCCCCGCCATGTCCAGACAGGCGACCGTGATCTCCCGCATAAGGCTCTCCCAGCTTCAGGTAACGAACGTACCTTTTGCCGGCAGCGTCACCACGAGGCCGCGCTGCCGCAGTTCCTCCACCGCCCGGCGCGCGGTGCCGACCGCGACCTCGTAGTCAGCCGCCAGGTCGCGCTCCGCGGGCAGCCTGGCACCAGTCGGCAACTCCCCCGCTTGGATCCTGGCCGCGATGTGGTCAGCGACGCCGATGTAGATGTAGACCGGACCGAGCGCGTTGGCATCGAACTTGGGCACCTTCACCACGAAGATCACCCTAGAACGCTTGTGAACTGCCCAAACAGCCAGGACGCGCTCTGCCGCACTAGAGCGCTTCATAGTGCGCTATGATGAACTCGAAACTGGCTCTGGCAGCCCCACGGAGCGTGCAGGAGCGCCCGGACAGGGCCAGCAGTGGAGGCGGCGTGGCTAGAAGCAACATGGACCGGAGTGAGGCATCAGCGCTCGCGGACCTGCAGATGCATTGGGACGAGGCGTACGTCATAGCTCTCGACGGCGACGTCTGGTCCGCCCGGTACCGCAATTCGGCCGACGAGCTTCGCGCTCACACCAGCACCGAATTGCGCGAGCTGATCCGGTCCGACTACGCATACCGGCAGAAGGCTGACCTCGTCGCCTACGACCCCGAGGAGGACTACGACGACGACGGCAATCCCGAGGGTGCGGACAACGACGAACCCGCCCCTCGCGATGGCGAGACCGGCGCGGACAACGACGGCGGGGAGCACGATGAAGGCGCGGCGGCAGGGCCCCCGGACGCCGAGGCCGACAACTTCGCAACTATACGCGGCGAGCGCATGTCAATCTGAGCGTGTGGCGGGCTGACCTCCTGGCCTTAGGCTGGTCCAGGAGGCTCAGCCCGCCCGGACATCCCCGGAGTCGGGCCCTAACCGGAGGCATGGATGGCTCACGTGCTTGGGATCGACATCGGCGGTACTGGGATTAAGGCGGCGCCGGTCGACACGTCGACTGGACAGCTAACGTCTCCGCGGCAGAAGCTCGCGACACCTCAGCCGGCCACGCCAGCCGCCGTCGCGAAGATCGCAGGGCAGCTGGTCCGGGACTTTGACTGGACTGGTCCGACGGGCATTACGTTCCCCGGTGTGGTCGCCAGTGGCATCGTCCACACGGCGGCCAACATGGATGCTTCCTGGATCGGGGTCGACGCGGTCAAGCTGTTCGGATCCGAGACCAAGCAGGCTGCCACGGTGCTCAATGACGCTGACGCCGCGGGCATCGCCGAGATGCGCTTCGGCGCCGGCAAGGGCGTCCCGGGAACGGTGCTGCTGCTGACGCTGGGCACCGGCATCGGGAGCGCGCTGTTTATCGACGGCATCCTGGTGCCGAACACCGAGTTTGGCCACATCGAGATCCGCGGGAAGGACGCTGAGAAGCGCGCATCCGAGCACGCCAGGGAGGAGCATGACCTCAGCTGGGGCGACTGGGCAGGCCGGGTCGACGAATACCTGGAGCAGATGGAGGCGCTGCTCTCCCCCAGCCTCATCATCATCGGGGGCGGCGTGAGCCGTAAATCCGACAAATTCCTGCCATTCCTGACGCGGCTCCGGGCCAAGGTTGTGCCTGCGGCACTGCACAACGACGCCGGCATCGTTGGCGCGGCCCTGGCGGTCGACGCGGCGACGAGTCTGAGCGCGATGCGCGTCTAGACCCGATCACGCGGGTCACCGCGCGTCGACCAGCGACCTGCCAATTCACGGTGGCGAAGAGCGGGCGGCGCAGCGGATGTCAGGCCCCGAGCCGTCCGGCACCGCCGTCATGCTCCTCCGGACCGCCTGACGCGCCCGGTGTGTCCTGAGGGCGCATAACCGGCGCCTGGCCGTTCCCGTGCCGACCCTGGTAGGACCTGCCGTTTGCGGGCCGTGCCAGGTAAGTCCGCAAGCCGAACGTATCCATGCCCGGCATTGGCATCCCGTCCGCGGGCTCCTGATGGCGAGCCTTCAGCACGCGCACTAGCTCTATCCCGCCTGCCACCCCCGCGGCCCCCAGGAGCCAGAAGGCCAGGGCGCCATGTGAGCCAAGCGATATCGGCGCGCGCAACAAGGTGCCCGGCCTGCTCGTCGCCAGCACGTGATCGAACCCCGGACCGCCCGAGAGGGCGTGCCCGAGCCAGGCGGTCATGAACGCCGCCGCCGCCGAGCCGACGACGATGCCGACCATAGGCGCCGGGCCGTAGCGCCGAACGCCGAACAGGTAGCCGAGCAGCCCGATGATCGCGCCGCCGATCAGCGCGATGAAGCAATACCAACCGTCGGCGGCGATGAAGGCGCTCGTCTCCGGGTTTGTGGCATAGGCAGTCGGTGGGTTCAGGGTGTAGACCTGGTACAGCACCCGGGGAGCCGCCGCAGCCCAGACGGCGCCTCCGGCCACGCCGACGAGGATGCTGCCCGCGACGATCAAGGCAGCGCAGATCATCGCGGGGCCTCGTCGGCCAGGCCGCGTCTGCACCTTGGCTGATCCGCCGCCAGTCGGCGTCAGCATGCTGTCATCACCCATAGCCTCGTTGCAGCGTACGGGACATTCCGGCGGCTCCGAACACCGGCCGATGCAAATATTGATCTTGATACCGGTTGACGTGCCTTTTCCCGGGAACGGGCTCGGCCGGTGCCGGCCTAGCTCTGATAACCTCGCCTCGCGATAGGACTCAAAACTCCACCTTCGCCGGATGAGAGCCGCCGATGATCGAAGTCAGAGACCTCACCAAGAAGTTCGGCACGACGCTCGCGGTCGATCACTTGTCCTTCTCGGTCCAGCCGGGCCGGGTCACCGGGTTCCTCGGGCCCAACGGGGCCGGCAAATCCACCACCATGCGCATCATCCTCGGCCTCGACCACCCCACCAGCGGATCTGCGACGATCAACGGCAAGCCCTACGCGGACCTGCCATCGCCGTTGCGCACCGTGGGCGCCCTGCTCGAGGCGAAGTCGGTGCACACCGGTCGCAGCGCGCGCAATCACCTGTTGTTCCTCGCGCAGACCCAGGGCCTCCCGAGCAGCCGCGTCGACGCCATGCTGGACCTCGTCGGCTTGCGCCCGGTCGCCAACAAGCGGGCGGGAACTTTCTCGCTCGGCATGAGCCAGCGACTCGGGGTGGCGGCCGCCATGCTCGGCGATCCGCAGATCCTGCTACTGGACGAGCCGGTCAACGGTCTCGATCCCGAGGGCGTCCTGTGGATCAGGAACCTCATGAAGCACCTGGCGAGCGAGGGCAAGACTGTCCTGGTGTCCAGCCATCTCATGAACGAGATGGCGGTCACCGCTGACCACATAGTTGTGATCGGCAGGGGCCGGCTGCTCGCCGACGCCCCGACCGAAGAGGTCATTGCCCGCGAGTCTGGCCAGTCAGTCCGGGTCCGCACTCCCGACCCGGTGCGCCTGACCGAGCTGATCACTGCCAACGGCGGCCACGCGGTGGCTGCCGCCCCGACCGAGAACGGCAACGGCGACCAAGCCCCGATGCTCACCGTTACCGGCCTTCCGGCGGCCCGCGTGGGCGAGCTTGCCGCATCCGCGTTGGTTGTCTTGCACGAGCTGACCCCGCAGCTCGCCTCGCTCGAGGAAGCCTTCCTGGAACTGACGTCAGACAGCCTCGAGTTCGGCCATATGGAGTCCGAGCCCGACGGAGCTCAGCCAGCATCCGAACGCCGTCGGCCCGAGTCGGCCCAGACCACCGACGGGAGCATTCGATGAGCACGACCGCCGCCTCAAGCCAGCTCGGATCCAGCCAGGTGCGGCCAGCCGAGCGCGTCGGATTTGGTCACCTGATGCTCGCGGAGTGGACCAAGATCCGCTCGGTTCGCTCGACTCTGTGGTCGCTGGCCATCTTCGTTGTGGCAACGCTGCTCCTGACCTGGCTGTTCACCTGGCTGACGGTGCACGCCCTGCAAACCGGACGCGCGCCACGGCGAACCGCGGATCTCGTGACCGACCCGGTGACCTTCATCCTTCAGACGGGCCTAGGGTTCGGGCAGCTGGCGATCTGCGTGCTTGGCGCGCTGACGATGACGACCGAGTATTCAACCGGCGTCATCCGGGCCTCGCTGCTAGCGGTGCCCAAGCGCCTACCCGTGCTGGCCGCGAAGTGCGTGGTTTTTGCGAGCCTTATCTTCGTGATAGCCGAGATCGTCTCCTTCGTTTCGTTTTTTATCGGCAAGGCCGTTGTCCACCCGGTTGTCGATGTTTCGCTGAGCCAGCCGGATGTGACCAGGGCGGTTATCGGCGCGGGCCTGTACCTCACCGTGCTCAGCCTCTTTGCGCTCGCGATCGGGTCGCTCATCCGGCATAGCGCCGGCGCCATCGCCACCGTCATTGGCTTGGTGCTCGTCGTGGGCGGGCTGCTGAACCTGCTCGACAACTACGACTGGGGTCGGCACGTGCATGACTGGTTTCCGCCGGTTGCCGGCGGCTACATCACTCGCATCGTTCCGGCAACTGATCAGGTGCTCTCACCGTGGCAGGGCTTCGCGGTGTTCTGCGGTTGGACCGCGCTGCTCCTGATAGGCGGGGCGTACCTGCTGAAACGACGCGACGCCTGACCAGGAAGCGGCTCAGCGAATGCTGTGCGGCGGGCCCGGGACCTGCGTTGCGAGGGCCTCGCGGCTGGTCGACACGACCCGCTGATACGCCCGGCTAATATCCGCCCGGTCGGTCGGCTCGTCAACCGTTCCGGCGCTGAGGCGCTCGATCATGGCGGCCTGATCCAGCAGTACCTGCCGCTCACCGGGAGTCGTCGTGCGCTCCATGACCTTGGCCAGCGCGTCAAGCTGCCTGATCATGACGGCTGGCATGGCCCGCGCGGCCTGCCGGATCTTTTCGAAAGAACGCTGCACGAGGCGCTCCCAGGTGACCTCTGTCGTGATCACCCGCACGGCGCCGACGCCGTCACGGTAGACCCTCGTCGGCTGCCACCTGCCGGTGACCTTGGTCAGGCTGTCGCCAATCCAGTCGATGCACGTCAGCGCCGTGAACGTGTCGTTCACGGCGGCTGACAGAGCCCGGATGCAGATCTCCACAAGCTGGTCGATGCCGAAGGACACATCCTGGGCGAGCGTGCGGTAAGGCCCGGTGACGTGAGCGCCGGCCAGCTCGCGGGCCACGCTGTCCGCGGCTCCGGCCGGCCAGACCATCGCGTACTCCTGGCCCTGGACGATGAAGTGGCCAGGCCGGAACAGTACATGGATCACGGCATCAACCTCAGCCGCAATCGAGATGAGAGTCTCGCGGTCCAGGTACTGGATGTAGCCGCTGCGCGGCGCGCTGACGACGCCGCCTTCACCTTCCATGCTCGCGATGACGGCGCTCGCCAGCTCGGCGTCGGCGCCTTCGGATGGATCCCCGGTATGCAACTCGATGGCGCTCTGCAAGTCGCCGGCGATACTAGCGATGACCTGCGGCAGCTGGATCTGGACCGCGATGTGGTGCAGGAAGTAGATGAGCACGGCGAGGTCGGCCAGCATCAGCGCCAGGGTCACGGTGACACTGATGTGCGGAACGAACGCCCCCCGCGACCCATGGGCGATCGAGCCGACCGAGCCCAGCGTCAGCACGGCGTACACGAATGTCGCCACGAACGTGCCCAGCGTCAGCTGCGTCCCGCGGTCGCGGATGAAGTTGCGCAGCATCCGGGGGCCGAACTGTGTCGACGTGAGCGTCAGTGCCACGATGACGATCGAGAACACCACGCCGATGACCGTGATGACTGCGGCGGCGATCGCGGTCAACACGGTTCTGGCCACATCGGCGCTGCCGCTGATCGCCCAGCCCGGCGTCTGGAACACGCCGTTGTAGGCCGCCCGGTCCAGCGCGTAGGTGATCACGAATAGGACGCCTGCGGCCAGGACTTCGATCGCAGGAACCAGCCACAGGTTGGTCCGCAGCACCTCCCGGCGCCATTCGGACCCGCGCAGCAGCCTGCGGATCACTGGCCCCCGCCCCCGGTGCTGTTGATTCCTCGCCAACGTGAGCCTCCAGCCGCCCGATCGCACGCCGACCAGGCTTCCCGGCTCACCTCAGGTCACGATGCTACCCGGCCGACGGTCTCTAGCCGACGCACCCGGGGCCGAGTAGCTGCTTGAGATCCGCGAGGAGCGAGGGCGACGGCTTCACGCGGAGCTTGTCGTCGAGGCGCAGCACCTTGACCCGGTCACCGGTCACCAGCCGCAGATGAACCTCGATCGGGCCAGGATGCGTCCGCAGCACCTCTTTCAGCCGCTCGACGACCGGCGGGACGCACCGCCCCTCCAGCATCGACACGGCGAAAGGGCCAGTCTCGCCCGCCGACACATCCGGCGTGCTCACCTCCATGGCGACGAGCTTCGGCACTTCCTCGCGACGGTCAAGCCGACCGCGTACCACGATGATGGCGTCGTCGATGACCTGGCTCATGCACTGGGCATACATGGCCGGGAAGAACAGCACCTCAATGGCGCCCTCCAGATCCTCCAGGGTCGCCGCTGCCCACGTGCTGCCCTGCCGTGTCACCTTGCGCTGGACGCCGGACAGGATGCCGCCGACAGTGACCACCTGGGCGTCCCGGTCGCCGCGTGCGGCGCGGTCCGGCTCATCGTCCGCCGAGCCCAGGAGCTGCGCCAGGGTGCAGTCGGTCGCGGCCGCGAGCACGTGCCCGACGCCGAGCAGCGGATGATCGGACACGTACAGCCCGAGCATCTCCCGCTCGAATCCAAGCAGCGTGGACTTCTCCCACTCACCGGCGGGGATGGGCACGTCGAAGGTCACGTCGTCATGAGAGTCGTCGCCGAACAACGAGTCCTGTCCGATCGCCTCGTTGCGCTTGACATCGATGATCGCGTCGACGGCCTGCTCGTGGATGAGCATCAGGCCGCGCCGCGGGTGGCCGAACGAGTCGAACGCGCCGGCCTTGATGAGCGACTCGATAACTCGCTTGTTGCACACGTTGACCGGAACCTTGCGCAGGAAGTCGGAGAAGCTGGTGAACGCGCCCTTGGATGTGCGCGCCGCAACGATGGAATCCACTACCGACGTGCCGACGTTGCGGACCGCGGCCATGCCGAAGCGGACGTCGGGGCCGACCGGAGTGAAGATCCCGTTGGACGCGTTCACATCGGGCGGCAGGACCTTAATGCCCATCCGCCGGCACTCGCTGAGGTACAGCGCCGACTTGTCCTTATCACCAGCAACGGATGTGAGCAGGCCCGCCATGTACTCGGCCGGGTAGTTGGCCTTCAGATACGCGGTCCAGTACGAAATCAGCGCGTAGCCAGCCGCATGCGCCTTGTTGAACGCGTAGCCAGAGAACGGGACCATAACGTCCCAGATGGTCTTGATGGCGGCGTCGGAGTAGCCGTTGGACTTCATGCCGGCCGCGAACGGCTGGTACTCCTTGTCCAGGATCTCCTTCTTCTTCTTGCCCATGGCCCGCCGCAGCAGGTCAGCCCGCCCGGCCGAGTATCCGGCCAGCCGCTGGGCGGCGAACATGACGTCCTCCTGGTAGACCAGCAGGCCGTAGCTGTCGCCGAGGATGTCGTTGAGCGGCTCGGCCAGCTCCGGGTGGATCGGCGTGACTGGCGTGCGCCCGGTCTTCCGGTCGGCGTAGACAGGCGCGCTCGCCATCGGGCCCGGCCGGTACAGCGCGATAACCGCCGAGATGTCGCCGAACTTGTCGGCGCGCATGGCCCGCAGCAGCGCCCGCATCGGGCTGCCATCGAGCTGGAAGACGCCGAGCGTATCGCCGCGGGCTAGCAGCTCGTACGTCGGCTTATCGTCGAGCGGCAGATGATCGAGATCGACCTCGATGCCGCGGTTGGCGTTGATGCCCGCGACCGCGTCCTCAAGCACCGTGAGGTTGCGCAGGCCGAGGAAGTCCATCTTCAGCAGCCCGATGTCCTCGCAGGCCGGATAGTCGAACTGCGTGATGATCGCGCCGTCGGCTTCCCGGCGCCAGACCGGGATGTGGTCCAGCAGCGGCTCCGAGCTCATGATCACGCCCGCAGCGTGCACTCCCGGCTGCCGGATCAGGCCTTCGAGCCCTCGAGCGGTGTCGATCACCTGGCGGACCTCCGCCTCCGCCTCGTAAAGAGCCCGCAGCTCGCCCGCCTCGCCGTGGCGCGGGTTGTCAGGCTCGAAGATGCCGGACAGCGGTATGTCCTTGCCCATAACGGCCGGCGGGAACGCTTTGGTGATCCGGTCCCCAAGCGCATACGGGAACCCCAGCACCCTCGCCGCATCCTTGACGGCGGCCTTCGCCTTGATGGTGCCGTAAGTGATGATCTGTGCTACTCGGTCGTCACCGTACTTCTCCGTGACATACCGGATAACGTCGCCCCGCCTGCGCTCGTCGAAGTCGATGTCGATGTCCGGCATCGACACGCGGTCGGGGTTCAGGAATCGCTCGAACACCAGGCCGTGGACGATGGGGTCGAGATCGGTGATGCCGAGGGCATACGCCACGATGGAGCCGGCTCCCGAGCCGCGGCCGGGGCCGACCCTGATTCTGTTGCGCTTCGCCCACATGATGAAGTCGGCGACAACGAGAAAGTACGAGCAGAACCCCATCGTCTCGATGACGCCCATCTCGTACTCCGCCTGCTGGCGGCGGCGTTCGTCGTAACCGTCCGGGTACCGGCGGTCCATACCGCGCCACACCTCGGACCGAAGCCAGCTCTCCTCGGTCTCACCGGCAGGAAGCGGGAATCGCGGCATCAGGTTGGCCTTAGTGAAAGCCGCGTCGGCCCGCTCCGCCACCAGCAGTGTGTTGTCGCAGCCCGCCTGCCAGTCCTCGTCGGTGCGCAGAGCCCGCATCTCCTGCGGGCTCTTGAGGTAGAAGCCGGTGCCCTCGAACCGGAACCGATCGGGGTCGGCCATGTTGGTGCCCGTCTGCACGCAGAGCAGCACTTCATGCGCCGCGGCGTCGGCCTCCTTTGTGTAATGCGAATCATTGGTGACCAAATAGGGCAGCCCGAGCGTGCTGGCAATGCGCCTGAGCCCGTCAGCAGCGCGCTGCTCCACCGCCAGTCCGTGGTCCATCAGTTCCACGAAGAAGTTGTCCGGCCCGAAGATGTCGCGGAACTCGGCCGCTGCAGCCAGGGCCTGGTCATACTGGCCGAGCCGCAGCCGGGTCTGCACCTCGCCGCCCACGCAGCCGGTCGTCGCGATGATGCCGCCTGCGTAGCGGGACAGCAGCTCGCGATCCATCCGGGGCTTACGGAAATAGCCTTCCAGCGACGCGATCGAGGACAGCTTGAAGAGATTGTGCATGCCCTCGGTGCTCTCGGCGAGCAGCGTCATGTGCGTGTAGGCGCCGGCCCCGGATACGTCGTCGTCCTTCTGAGCAGGCGCTCCCCAGCGCACCGGCTGCTTATGCCCTCTGTGCTCGGGCGCAACGTAGGCCTCGATGCCGAGGACGGGCTTGATGCCGGCAGCTTGCGCCTTTGCCCAGAAGTCGTAGGCGCCGTAGACGTTGCCGTGATCGGTAATGGCGACGGCTGGCATGCCGGTCCGCTCGCACTCGGCGAAGAGCTCTGCCAGGCGCGCGGCGCCGTCGAGCATGGAGTACTCGGTGTGGACGTGCAGGTGCACGAACGAGCGCTCCGGTCCCCTGCCCGCCCGGGCTGCCGCCATGAAGCACCGCCTCCTTCAGGCATGCTGCCACTGCCCGAGCGAGGCCACCCGCCATCTGAGCGACCCCGCTCGTCAAGGGCAATCACTTGGGATCGAACGATGCTATCTCTCGGCACCGACAGCGCGACGTGCGACACACCGCGGGCCCACCCCGGCTGACAACCGGGGGATTCGCCGACGCCGGTAGGCGAGAAGGCTGCCGTCGCCGATTCCGGTAGGCGACGGCAGCCATCCGCTCGATATGCGCTGAGGCGGCTTGGCCGCTATTGGCTGTTGCCCGGGTTGAACAGTGGCGCCATGTCAGGCACGTTCGAGTCGCCGGCGTGCGCGAGCAGCGGCAGGCCGAACGCCTCCTCCATGGTCTTCAGTAGCGAGTAGTGGTTGTAGGCGGTGCCGTCGGTGACGTGCTGGGCGCCCTGGTTGGTGATCACGATCGTGGCAACGTGGCCGCCGCCCGGGTCGGCGCCGCAACAGCCAGTGCCGGGCTGATTCACGTCGGAGAAGTCATCCTCATCCCAGGTGATCACGATCGCGTTCACGCCCTTTTGCCAGGCCGCAGACCCCTGAATGGCGTCCACGAGGTTGCCCACGTAGGTGTCACCCAGCGAGACCAGCTGGTTAAGGGCGCCGCAGGTCCCGGTGCCGTGCATGTCGTGGCACTGGTCTGGGACGACGAGGCTGTAATTGGGCAGGGAGTTGTCTGCCAGGTCGGCGAACAACTGGGTGTCGGGCACCATGTTGGCCAAGGCGTCCTGGGTCCCGGTGAAGTTCACGAACGGGTTGTGCTTGTCGGCATACAACGCCACGGCGTTGCTCGGCCACTTGAACGTGTACGGTCCGTTGGCGTTCGGACCGATCTTGATCAGGTTGGTGGGCGTCGGTGGCAGGTTCTGGAAGTAGCCCTTCCACGTCATGCCGGCCGCCGTCAGCTGGTCGGCGATGCTCTGCGCGCTGATGGTGTGGTCCACCGTCGTGCCAGTGCAGTTGGTGTCGGTGGGGTTGGCGGCTACGTATGCCGGGCTGCAGTAGAACTGGTTGTCATCCTGGATCCCGAAGAAGTCGCCGCCGACGTTCGCGACGTAATTGGGCTCACTCGGGTGAGTGACCCCAAAGTAGTTCGTCGCCAAGCCGTAGGTGTTCGCCAGCCGATTGAGGTTCGGGGCTAGCGGGTTGCCGATAATCGTGCCGTACTTCTGGTTCTCCATCATGATTTCGATGATGTGCTGGAAGTGCGGAATGCCGGAGCTACCGCCTGTATTCGCCACGCTCACTCCGGGCATGGCGATCCAGGCGCCAGCTGCCAGCGCCGCAGCGCCAGCGGCGGCAATGGCGAACCGATTTCGCTTCATGTGTTGCGCTTCCTCCGTCTCGTCCGGCGGCGCGCCCAGGTCACGCTCGGCGCGCGTGCACTCATGGCAGAGCGCGAAAGTAACAGCCGCAGGTGACCCGCGAATGAAGCGGAAATGAACCAACGAGCCTTTCACGCAGCCATTCCAAAGCTAGCGCCGCGAACGGCTCAGCCATAAGGTTGTGCGCTGCCGTGGTCGCGACCTAGGCGTTGGCCCGCAGGATGTCGAGTGCGTGCGACAGATCGGCTGGGTACGGGCTGCTGAACTCGACGCGGCGCCCGTCCGCGGGGTGGGCGAAGCTGAGTTGAACCGCGTGCAGCCACTGCCGCGACAGCCCGAGACGCTCCGCCAGCACCGGGTCCGCACCGTAGAGCCGGTCCCCGACGCATGGATGCCGGACGGCCGCCATATGCACCCGGATCTGGTGCGTGCGGCCAGTCTCGAGGCCGACCTCCAGCAGGCTTGCCCCCCGGAACGCCTCCAGCGTGTCGTAGTGGGTGACCGACGGGCGCCCGTCGGACACGATCGCGAACCGGCCGTCACCCGACGGGTGACGCCCGATCGGCGCGTCGATGGTGCCGCGCAGCGGATCTGGATGCCCTTGCACGAGTGCGTGATATCGCTTATCCACGGTGCGGTGCCGGAACGCCTGCTTGAGCGCGCTGTAGGCGGGCTCGCTTTTCGCAACGACCATCACGCCGGTCGTGCCCGCGTCCAGGCGGTGGACGATGCCCTGCCGTTCGGCAGCACCGCTGGTCGCCACCGTGTGGCCGGCCGCGAGCAGGCCCTGAAGGACCGTAGGCCCGGTCCAGCCAGGCGTTGGATGAGCCGCCACGCCTATCGGCTTGTCCACAACGACGATGTCCGCATCTTCATACAGGATGCGTAGGCCCGGAACCGGTTCAGGGCGAGCGACGAGCGGGACAGGCGGTGGGGGCAGCGTTACGTCCAGCCAGTCTCCCGCACGCACACGGTCTGATTTAGCAGCCGGGCTACCGTCGACGAGAACGGCCCCGTTCCCAACCAAATCTTGAGCTTGGCTTCTCGACAGCCCGAACATGCGGGCCAGCGCTGCGTCCAGGCGTTCTCCGTCGAGTCCGTCCGGCACCGGGACACGTCGGGCGCCTGTGGCCGTCATCTGGGTTCGCGCTGTCCGTCCAGCCTGATACCGCGAATGGACAGCAGCACCGCCAGGATCCCGCCGCACACGATCGCGGAGTCAGCCAGATTGAACACAGGCCAGTGCGGCACCTGGATCCAGTCCACCACCCACCCGCGGAAAACGCCCGGCGACCGGAAGATGCGATCGATCAGGTTGCCCGTCGCGCCGCCGAGCAGCAACCCGAGTGTGATGGCCCAGGGCAGGCTGCGGATCCGGCGCGACGAACGCAGGATCACTACCACTACGGTGATCGCGATCAGCGAGAACACGATAGTCAGCCCCGGCGCGAAGCTGAACGCAGCGCCTGAGTTCCGCTCGAGATGTAGCTGGAGGAAGCCGTCGATCAGCCGGACCGGCTGGTGACCGCTCAGTTTCGCGACGACGGCAGCCTTGCTCGCGATGTCCAGCCCGAGCACGGCGACGGCAACGGCTAGGAGCGTCCCGACCCGGCGGCGCGGCATGCCGACAGCGAGCCCGGCGGGGACGTCGGACTTACCCTGTTGCGGCTGCTGATCGGCTGCCACCGGGCCGGTCAGCGACGCTCCTCGCGCTGCTTGCACGACACGCACAAGGTTGCTCGTGGAAATGCCTGGAGTCTGGCCTTGCCGATCGCCTCGCCGCAGGACTCGCACGTACCGTATGTCCCAGAGTCGATCCTGGCGATCGCGCGCTCGTTCTGCGCCAGCAGTTCGCGAGCGTTGTGAGTCAGCGCCAGTTCGTGCTCGCGCTCAAATGTCTTGGCACCGACGTCAGCCTGGTCGTCACCGGCGTCACCGACCGCGTCGCCGAGTCGGCTCGCGATGTCGGACTCGGCGCGCTTGATGTCGGCCCGCAGCGCGGCGGCCTCAGTGGCCAGCTGGTCGCGAAGCTCGGCAATCTCTCGTTCGGTCCAGCGCCTTTCACCAGGCCGCACCGGAAGGGCGGCAGCGCCAGAATGCGCGGTAGCGGTCATATTCCGCCTCCCTCGGTGCCTCGGCTTTCGATCATCAATGCGAACAGTCACCGGAGGATAAGTGGTGACTGGCGCAATCCGCAAACATACCCGCCGCCCCGCGACTGCCAACCGCCCATTTTCGGCTCGCATGCCTGCTGTCGACGGACGCCCGGCCCACCGGTGCCCGGCCGTCTGGAAGCCCGTCCGCTATTCTTAAGGCCACCATGGCGCGCACTTATTCCGCGCTGCCGACCAGCGCTGACCTGCCCACTCTCGAGCACGAGGTCTTGCGCAGGTGGCAGGACAGCAAGATCTTCGACCGGTCCCTAGAGCAGACTGCCGGTGGGCCGAGATGGAACTTCTACGAGGGTCCGCCCACAGCGAACGGCATGCCGGGCGTTCATCACATCGAGGCCAGAGTCCTGAAAGACGCTTTCCCCCGGTTCAAGACCATGCAGGGCTTTCACGTTCCCAGGCGGGCCGGCTGGGACTGTCACGGCTTGCCAGTTGAGGTCGCGGTCGAGAAAGAACTCGGGCTTACGTCAAAGCGGGATATCGAGGCATATGGAATAACTGCGTTCAATGCCCGCTGTCGCGAGTCCGTCTTGCGGCATGTCGATGCTTTTGCCGAATTTACCCGACGGATGGGCTACTGGATTGACTTGTCTCAGGCCTACCGGACCATGGACGCCGGCTACATCGAGTCAGTTTGGTGGTCGCTGAAGGAGATCTTCGGCAAGGGCCTGCTGATCCGGGCCTTCCGGATCAGCCCGTACTGCCCGCGTTGCGGGACGCCCCTGTCGGATCACGAGATGGGTCAGCCCGATGTGTACAGGACGGTCGCTGACCCATCCGTGATCGTGCGGTTCCCGCTGCGCTCGCTACCACTGACGGCTCCGTCCCAACTCGCTGGCGCTGACCTGCTGGTATGGACCACCACGCCGTGGACCCTGGTGTCCAACACCGCCGTGGCCGTCCATCCCGACGAGACGTATGTGCTTGCCCGCCGGTCGGGCGTAGGTGACCGGGTGATTGTCGCCGACGCCCTTTTCGCCCGTGTGCTCGGGGAAGGCTGGCATATCACTGATCGGTTCACCGGTGCCGAGCTAGCTGGCGCGACCTACCAGCCGCCGTTCAGCCTCATTGAGATTCCTAACGCGCACCGCGTCGTTACCGGGACGTTCGTGACCACCGAGGACGGCACCGGCCTGGTGCACCTGGCACCCGCCTTCGGCCTTGACGACATGGCGGCGGGCCGGGAGCACGGCTTGCCAGTGGTCAACCCGGTGACGCCCGATGGCCGTTTCGAGGAGCACATCCCCCTCGTCGGCGGGATGTTCTTCAAGGCAGCTGATCCGAGGCTCATCGAGAACCTCTCCGACCGGGATCTGCTCTTCAGCTCGCATCTGCACGAGCACAACTACCCGCACTGCTGGCGGTGCGGGACGCCGTTGCTGTATTACGCGCTGCCTTCCTGGTACATCCGCACCACCGCCATCCGTGATCAACTGCTCGCGGCGAACGAGGCAACGAACTGGCAGCCGGCAACCATCAAACATGGCCGTTACGGCGACTGGCTGCGGAACAACGTCGACTGGGCGCTGTCCAGGACGCGATACTGGGGCACGCCGCTGCCGATCTGGGTTTGTCCGTCGGACCACGTTACCGTCGTCGGGTCACTTACGGAACTGTCGGAACTCGCTGGGGCAGATCTCACCGGGATCGATCCGCACCGGCCGTTCGTGGATGACATCGCGATCTCCTGCCCGGACTGCGACGCCACGGCCCAGCGGGTGCCGGAGGTCATCGACGTGTGGTTTGACTCGGGAGCCATGTCGTTCGCGCAGTTCGGCGCCCCGTGGCAGAACGAGGCCGAGTTCGAGCGGTCGTTCCCTGCCCAGTTCATCTGCGAGGCCATCGATCAAACCAGGGGCTGGTTCTACTCGCTGATGGCGGTAGGAACCCTGGTCTTCGGCCGCTCAGCGTACGAGAACGTGGTCTCCCTGGGGCTGCTCGTCGACGAGCACGGCCGGAAGATGAGCAAGCACCTGGGCAACGTGCTCGAGCCGATGCATCTCCTGGAAGCCTATGGCGCTGACACCGTGCGCTGGTTCTTCGCCGTTTCGGGCTCGCCATGGGCGACACGCAAGATCGGGTCCGGTGTCCTCGAGGACATCGTCCGCAAGGTGCTGCTCACGTACTGGAACACGGCCTCGTTCCTCGTCTTGTATGCAAATGCGGCAGGCGCGGAGGCGCCCACAGAGACGACTGGGCGTGCCGATGCACTGCCACCGCCGCCTGCTGAGCGCCCGCCGCTCGATCGGTGGCTGCTGAGCGAGCTGAACCTCGTTGTCCGTGAGGTCACGATCGCGATGGAGGCGTTCGACTCGGCGGCCGCCGGACGGCGAATCGCCGCCTTCATCGACGACGTGTCGAACTGGTACGTTCGCAGATCGCGGCCAAGGTTCTGGAGTGGGCCGTCGACGCCGGACGGCGCTGCGGCCTTTGCGACGTTGTCACAAGCCCTGGACACCGTGACGAGGCTGATGGCGCCCATCACGCCCTTCATCACCGACTACATCTGGGGTGTGCTGCGCGAGGACGACGCTCCCGACTCGGTTCACCTGGCTGCGTGGCCGATGGCTGACGAGTCGCTGGTCGATCCTCAGCTCGCTGAGCGGATGGCGCTCGTCCGGCGGCTCGTCGAACTCGGCAGGTCGGCGCGAGCCAGCGCGGTCGTCAAAGTCCGGCAGCCGCTGGCGCGGGCGCTAGTCGCCGCGCCAGGCTTCGCCGACCTCCCGGCTGAATTGAGAGCGCAGGTCGCCGACGAGCTGAACGTTCGGGAGATCGAGCCGCTCGATGCCTCTGATCGCGCCCTCGTGCGCCATACGGTCAAGGCGAACTTCCGCGCGCTCGGCAAGCGGTTCGGCAACGGAACGCAGCCCGTCGCCGCTGCTATCGCGGCCGCCGATCCGGACGCGTTGGCTGCCGAGCTGCGCACCAGCGGCGAGGTTCGGATAGCGGTAGACGGCCAGGGCGTCACCATCGGGCCGGACGACGTGATCGTCACGCAGACGCCGATCGCGGGCTGGACCGTCGCTGTTGACGGCGCCGATACAGTCGCGCTCGAAGTGATCATCACGCCGGAACTGCGCCGCGAGGGCCTGGCCCGTGAGTTCATCCGGCTTGTACAGGACGCGCGCAAGATGGATGGGTTCGACGTGACCTACCGGATCTCGGTGCGCTGGTCCACTGCTGATCCGGAGCTTGCTGAGGCGCTGACCGAGCACCAGGCGTTGATCAGCGGCGAGGTGCTGGCCGTCGATTTCGGATCGGCGACCGGCGATGGCGGCGAGCAAGGGGGTGGCACCGACGCGGATGCCAGCGCCGCGGAGGCAGATTCCAGCCGGATCTTCCGGCACGAGAGCCCGGACCTGGGTCTGACGTTCTGGCTGCAACGCCGCTATTGACGGGCACCGGCCGTCGTCAGTGCGGGTGGAATCGCCTAAGCGGTGGCACCGGGCTGCTCGGGCCGACAGGCGCGACACGGAGCGCACCCCATCTCCTCAGCTGCCTGGAGGGTCATGGTCTCAAGATCGTCGTCGCTGAGGAACCGGATCAAGATGCAGTCAGGCAAGTGGTACCGCGCGATGCCTGGCACGACGGAGACCATGCCGTCCGGCCGCGCGGACGCCGCCCGGGCGGACGTGGCCGCACCGTGCTCGGCAGCGGCGGCGCCGTTAGCGCCGTCTGCTGACGTCCGCTTGCGCGCCGACGGCGCAGAAGCCGGAGTCGCGGGCGCTGGACGCGTGCTCGCCGGGCTTGCGGTCGTGGTCGCGGGGCTTCCGGCGGCCGCCGAGGTTGGCAACGTAGCCGACGTCGATGCCGGATTCACCGGCTTGACGTCTCCGGTTGGTACCGGGCTGGTCGGCTCGGCGCTTGACAACGGCGCGGACGCGCTCCTACTCGCTGGAGTGAAGAAGGGTGACGCCGGAGCCGACTGACCTCGGTCCGGCCTGCCAGCCCCCGAAGGCTCAGGTGATCCCGTGCCATCCGGGCGCCCGACATGCTCGGCCCCCCCATGCGCCCTGGATTCCGCCGCCGATTCTCGGGAGCTAGCCCGCTCAGCAGCCCCCGCACGCTGGGAACTCCTGGTGCGTTCGGCACCGGAGGGCACACCGCCGCCGGCGGCCGCCGCGTACGGCCTGACGGCGGCTGGCGGACTCGGTAGCGGCCGCGTGGCGCCAGGTGGCGCGTGCAGTGACTGCTGCCGCTCGCGCTGCTCCCGCTGGTCCTGCTCGCGCCGATCACGGTCGCGCTGATCCCGCCGGCGCTGCTCCCGCTCCCGCTGGTCCCGCTCCCGCTGCTCACGGTCAGCGCCCGACACCAGTGGCGGGCCAAGGCGCGTGTCGCCTGCGCGCACGGGTCGGCCACCGGGCCGGTGAGATGCGCTCGTGGCGGCGCCCCGCCCGGATGCGGCGGCGAGGTTCTCTCCGGCTCCTGGCCTGTGTGCAGACTGACCGGCAGTCGGTTCATAGCTGACCGGGCGATCGGCCGGAGCGGGGCCACCGGCCGATCGAGAGCCCGCGCCGCCAGCGGACCGGGCTCTGGCTCCAGCGGTCGCAGCCCCGCCGCGAGCCGAGGTACTGACCAGCTCGGGCTCGACCTGCGTCGCGCTAGCCCCCGACGTGGCGCGGGCGCCGAACAGCTCGTCCCGCCAGATGACCACGCCGGCGATCAGCATGAGCAGCGCCAGCGCAGCCAGGCCGATCGACACGTACACCAGCGTCAGGTCGCCCGCGACGGCGCCGACAATCAGCAGGCCCAAGGCCACCGCCACGACCGAGACGATTGCGCCGAACCTGATCACCTGAAGGCTCCGTTAATCGGGAGGCCAGGCCGTCAGCGAATGGCGCTACCGACGGTCGTGCTGGCCTGCGTCGGACGGGTGGAAGCCCCCGTTGTGCGCGACCGGCTCAGGAATCCCCTGGTAGCCGCCGCTCTGGCTGCCGTTCCGCATGTCAAGCCGGCCAGCCCCAACACCGACGGGCGACTGCTGCTGGCCCGAGCCCACGGCAGGGAACACACCGCTGTCGGCCGCACCGGCCTCCAGGTCCCGCAGCTGACCCTCAAGGTAGGCCTTCAGCCGGCTGCGATACTCGCGCTCGAACGCACGCAGGTCGTCAACCCGGCGCTCCAGTTCCTCACGCGACTGGACGAGTGAGCCCATCGCCTGGCGGTGCCGCTCCTGCGCGTCGCGCTCGAGGCTCTCAGCCCTGGCACGAGCGTCGCTGGTGACCTGCTCGGCCTGGCGGCGTGCCTTGGTGAGAATGTCGTCGGCCTCGCGGCGAGCCCGCCCAAGGGTCTCGTCGGCCTCGCGCCGCGCATCGGCAATCGCCTGGTCGGCGGTCTGCTGTGCGAGGGCGAGCACCCGGGCCGCGGTGTCCATGTTGTCCTCGACCGGCCGATGCGGGCTGATCATCACCGGCTCGGGGCGGCGCTCAGGCTCATGCCTGATCGGCTCGGATTGCATCATCTCGGGGACCTCGGCCTGCGGGGTCAACGAGACAGGCGGCTTGCCGCGCAGCACTTCAGCCAGCTTGGCCCGGAGCTCCTCGTTGTCCTGGATGAGCTCGTCAAGCGCTGCTTCTACCTCGTCGAGGAAGGCGTCGACTTCCTCTTCGTCGTAGCCCGGCCTGAGCCTGGTAGTGCTGAACTGCTTGTTCCGCACATCCGCGGGCGTCAGTGGCATCTCTTCTCCCTGAAGCTTTGTCCCTTATGGACGCTACCTG
>Ga0126373_10000477_pt1 | contig 26520 bp, 24 predicted proteins | sample PanSoiMetPlot_11_FD_92545 | JGI IMG/M metagenome (GOLD analysis project Ga0126373, IMG submission 92545) | Tropical forest soil microbial communities from Panama - MetaG Plot_11 | ecosystem: Environmental > Terrestrial > Soil > Tropical forest > Bulk soil | place: Panama | collected 2016-02-17 | reverse complement strand
TGCTCTCCTCGCTGCGGCTGCTGGCGGCGGGCGCGACGGCGCTGGCGGATAAGTGCGTTGCAGGCATCACTGCGGACGTGGCCCGGCTCCGTCGCAACGCCGAATCATCGCCCGCCATCGTGACAGCGCTGAATCCGTATATCGGCTACGAGGCCGCCGCCGCTATCGCGCACGAAGCACTCGAGACGGGTGCGACCATCAGGGATGTCGTTATCGCACGCGGCCACGTGGCTCGCGGGGAGATCAGTGCGGACCAGCTCGAGAGGGCGCTCGACGTCGCGGCCATGGCGAGACCTCGTCGGTCTCCGCAGTAACGAATCAGGCGGTCAAACGCTACTTTCTCGATGCCAAATTCTCATCTAGCTCACAGGACACTCTGCGGCTGCCGTCGATAGGGTCCCGCCATGCACCCAGTCATGGGCCGTGGCCGGCTGATCGCCGGCCGTTATCGCCTCGGCGATCCCATCGGCCGAGGGGCCATGGGAATCGTCTGGCAGGGCCGCGACGAACTATTGGCGCGGGACGTCGCAGTCAAGGAAGTTCAGATCACCGCCCAGGCCATGCCGGCCGACGCAGAGCTTATCTACCAGCGGACGCTACGTGAGGCCCGAGCTGCGGCCAGCCTTAGCCATCCCGGAGCCGTGACTGTGTTCGACGTCGTCGAAGAGAACGGCACTCCCTGGATCGTCATGGAGCTTGTCAAGGGACGCTCGCTAGACCGTGTCATCGCCGAGGACGGACCGCTGCCACCACGCGAAGCCGCCGAGTTCGGAACCAGCTTGCTCGGCGCGCTGGCCTCCGCGCATTCGGCTGGCGTGTTGCACCGGGATGTCAAACCGAGCAATGTCCTGGTGACGGACGATGGGCGGGCTGTGCTCACCGACTTCGGCATCGCGACGTTCGCCTGCGATCCAAGTCAAACGCAATCCGGCATGGTAGTCGGCACTCCTGGTTTCACCGCGCCTGAGCGCGTCCGCGGCGAAGGTGCGACGGCCGCCTCGGACTTGTGGTCGCTTGGCGCAACGCTGTACGCGGCGGTCGAGGGCCGCGGGCCGTTTGAGAGAGCCGGCGGGTCTGACGCGATCACGCTGGGGGTCGCGCAGGAGGACGCGCCAAGAGCGCCCTCGGCGGGGCCGCTCGCGACCGTGATCGACGCCTTGCTCCGCCGCGATCCCGACGCCAGACCCGAAGCCGCGGCAGCGGCGCGACTGCTGGCCGAGGCGGCAGCCGTGACCGCGCCTCCGCCGCCGGTTTCCGCTGTTCTGGAGCCGCCAGTCTTCGCCGAACTGTCCATGCCGAAGCCGGATCAGGCGGATGATCTCAGCGGCGGCTACGGGGGCCCGGTGCCCTGGCAGCCGCTGAAGCGTACTTCAGGCCGCTGGCGGCTTCTTCTCACCGGCGTGGGCGCGGCCACAATTGGCACGGTCGCCTTTGTCGGCTGGCATCTGCACGGCAGCACCCAGCCGGTGCAGGCGCTCCAGAACCCCACCACGCCCGGCATCACGGCGCCCGGAAGCGTGGATCCGCCGGCTAACGGCCCAAGTGGTGCCGCGAATCGATCGAGCAGCGGTGCGGCCGGCTCGGCGCATGGCAGCTCCGCGAACAGTCAGCCGCCAGGCGATGGCGAGCTGAGCTCTGCCACCTCGGGCGGGCCAGGCGGCAGTACGAGCCCGTGGCCGAGTAGCCCGAGTCCGTCCTCGTCGGGGAGTATCGGTCCGTCACCGTCGCCGTCACCGAGCCCGCGCTCGATGGGGCCGGTGCTGCCGCGCGGATACGTCTGGCATCGGTTTACCGCAGCCGTGATGGGTACGGCGGCTGGATTCGAGATCGGTGTGCCGAGTGCGTGGCAGCAATCGGTCACCGCCTTGTCTGCTCGTCTGGATCTGAAGGCCAGCAACTTCCAGCTCACGGTCAACCTCGCGCCCTGGACGCTGGCCGGCCCGCTGGCGCAGGCGGAGCACCTTGAGAGCCTCGCTGCCAAGGCCGACGCGGGCTATACCCAGCTGTCCCTGGGAGTGATCGGGTTCAAGGCCGTCGGCGGGTTTGTCGCGGCGCCCGCGGCCCAGCTGAAGTTCCGCTGGAGCAAACTCTCAGTGGGCAGCGTTACCGAGCTAGTCGTCCTGGTCACGCTCACCACGAAGTCGGGTCCGCAGCCGTACACGTTCTCATTGATAGCGCCAACGGCAACGTTCGCCTCAGCCAACAGCATCTTCAATGCCGCAATGCCGACGTTCCGGCCGCTCCCCGGCTGAGAACGGTGACAGCCCCTGCCAGCGGAACCGATGGCAGGCCGGTTGCAAACAACCCTGCTAGTACCAGCCGTCGGCTAGCTCGTGCCCCCACGCGCCGCAGGGGGTCCCGTACAAGGACTTGATGTAACCAAGGCCCCATCTGATCTGCGTGGCCGGGTTCGTCTGCCAGTCGGCTCCGGCGCTCGCCATCTTGGAGCCAGGCAGTGCCTGCGGGATCCCGTAAGCACCGCTGGCGTTCGCGGCGTTCCACCGCCAGCCGCTTTCTCTCATCCAGAGATCGTTCAGGCAGCCAAACTGACTCGTGCTGAAGCCAAAGGATCCCAGCATGTTGTAGGCGATGGACTGCGCAGTGCCGGGGTTCGGTGGCGGTGCGTTCACTATCGTTGTACCGCCCGAGCCGCCCGTCGAAGGCGGCGGCGGCGTGCTGATCTTCGGCGCGCTCGTCACACTGAACGACTGGGTAGCGAAGTCCTGGAGAATGACCTTCTCGCGTGCTTGCTCCAGCACAAGTCCTTGACGGCCGGTCGACACCTGAGCAACGGCGGCGCCCAGCGGATCTGTAGTCGACCCGGGACGCCCAGCGACAACCATCAGTGCGATAGCCACTACGACGACGGTCGCCGCGGCAGCGGTGACCATGAAGACTCCCACTCGCCTGCGCCGTGGCCGGCGCTTAGCTTTGGGACGTCTCCTCTGTTGTGACAATGCGGTCCTTCCGTCGGCCATGTGTGTCAGGCGGAACGCCGGACACACGGACAGCTGCGGTACAGGGCAGCGAGTCGCATAACGGCCGGGGTCATCAGCACGCCATACCAGCGCTGCATGCGGGTGACGTCTGTCAGTCCCGGCACCGTCGCCGGTTAACGTTGCCAGAACCGGGCACCTTCACAAAGCGTTTCCGCCGAAAAAGCCGCGATCGAGACCGCGAATTGGTGCCGCGCACATCACAATTTGGCAATACGTAGTGTTATAATTACTCGTAGTAATGAACATGAAGCCGCGATCATTACTTGCAGGCAGCGGGCGGGCAGCAACACGCTGGCGGAAAGCCGCGTCACGCGGCAGCCGGTCGGGCTTTGGCGTGATATATCGGTCGCAACACCACGTCGGTCAGGCGGATGCTTACCGCTCCGGTCGTGCGGGCCGCTAGCTTGTCATCATGTGTCACCCAGGCCACTGTGCTGGCGGGATAGCCAGGGCTGACGGCATTAGACCAGGCAGGACGTGAGATATGACCACCCCCCGGCACCGAGCCTGGGCTCTAGGCACCTCAGACGCGGAGTCTGTGCTGGCCGAAGCGCGCAAGGCGCTTTTTGTGATGGTCGCATTCCTGGCCATTCTCTGGATCGTCCAGCTCATCAACGCAGCTGATCACTATCAGCTCGCCAGCAACTACGGCATACGTCCCCGCGACGCGAGCAGCCTGCCGGACATCCTGTCGGCCCCGTTCCTGCACGTCACCTGGACTCATATCGAGAGCAACTCTGGTCCGATCTTCGTCTTCGGCTTTCTGGCCGCCTACCGAGGCGTCGTCCGGTTCCTCGGCCTGACTGCGCTGGTGATCATCGCAAGCGGTCTCGCTGCCTGGTTCTTCGGCTCACCCGGCTCCATCGGGGTAGGCGCAAGCGGTGTGGTCTTCGGATATCTGGGCTACATCCTGGTCCGCGGGTTCTTTGACCGGCATGGCATCGACATCATGATCGGCGCCGTGATGGCGGTGTGTTTTGCCTACCAGTTCACGGTTCTGGTTCCGCGGGCAGGCATCGGCTGGCAGGCGCATATCGGCGGTCTGGTCGCAGGCGTCGTCGGGGGCTGGCTTTTCCGTGATCGCAGCGCGCGGACGGCCCGCAGAGAAATAAAGGCAGTCACGGCACCGACGACCAGTCCGGCGCTCGACAGGGCCGACAGCGGCAAGCCCGCTCTCAGCACCCCGGCCGCGAGCACCAGCCTGGCGGGTCGCGATGGCAGCAAGACCGGCCTGTATACCGGCCCGCGCGGGAACCTGCACCGCGAGCTAGACGACCTGGGTCTCTGACCTCTGGGGCTACGGGACGGCACAGACCAGGCAGACGTGCACGGTGCGGCCGGCTGCGACGTTTACGGGTGTTGGAGCAGTGCATGGCGGGTCCAGCACTGCGCCAGATGCCAGCACTTCGCCGAGTGAGGGTGAGCGGCCGGAGACCACATAGATACCGGCCGGCAAGGTGACCGCGAAGCGCCCCTTCTTGCCGACCTGGACGGCGACCACCCGATGGTGACCAGCGGAGAAGATGAGCGTTCCCGTCAAGGGAACTGGGCGAGGCTGTGTGCCGGCCGCCCCAAGCGGTCCGCCCACCCTCGTGAACGTGCCGGTGACCGTCCCCGGCTCGCCCGCCGTCGCGGCGCTCGTCGCTGACGCCGAGCCCGGGTGGCCGGCAGCCCCGGTCGTCGCGCACGCTGCCAGGGTCAACGCCAGCGCGACCACCAGGATCCAGCTCGTCAGCCTCATCAGGTGGCCGCCTCCTGCCGCTCGCTCGGCTGTTGGATGGGGCGGCCCGCGCGCTGGTTCCAGCAATGTGGCTGATTTTGGCATCCAAAGCGCCTCCGAGCGTTTGCCCTGAAGTTCATCCGGGTAGTGAGCGTCCGGCCGCAATGGGCTCGCGAAGGCAGGACGCGATGAGGGACGGTCGCACAGGCTCGCTGTTAGCTAAGGTCCTCGGCAGCCGGGAAACCTTCGAGGGGCTGCCGCCAGAAGTCTGGCAGGTCCACCAGCTGCAGCAGAAGACCTCGTGGTCCCAGCAAGACCACGCGAGAATCGTCCGCCTGACCCGGTGGTGGACGCGCGAGCAGCGGCGAAAATACGAGCTCCGCTGGAACTGGGGCCGACCAGCGCGGTGGCGCTAACCGCTCACGTGAGGAGCCGGCGCCATCACCATGCGCTCGATCTGGTTGGTTCCCTTGCAGATCTGGCTGTTGTCCGCTCACCGAAAGGGTTACCTGCTCAGGACCGTCGTGACATCCTCACGTGATGGCCTCGATGGTTTACCGGCGTGCGATCCGCATCGCCCTTGCAGGCTTCCTGCTGATACTCACGGTCGCGTGCCAGGGCTGCGGGAGCTGGTCGGGGCCAAGGCTGACGGACCGCAATCCGAATCCGAGCATGGGCGGGTTCCCGGCGGTGAGTCCTGCTCATCACGCGCTCCTGGGCGAGATGTTTCTATGCCTCACCGGGGCAGGCCAGGCCATCATTACTGCGATCCGGCCCCTTCACCCCACGGGCACCATCGAAGTTGTGGGGTACGCCGTGCGGCCCAACCCGTTGCTGAGGGGCGCCGATATGCTGGGCCAGGGGTACGGCGCGTTGCGAACCCACGGCTTCGCAGGCGACAAGACCGTGGACGCGCCATGCGGTGGCTCCAACTCTGGCCAGGGCTATGAGCTTGCCCTGGAGTTGGCCGTGCCACCGGGAATGGACGCGGGAACGACGGCGTGGGAGATCGACTACAGAGTCAGCGGACACGCCGCGAGCCTGACGTTCCCGCTCGGAGCAGTGCTCTGCTCCACGCCGAATATCGACGACCGGCCCTGCAAGCGTGTCTGGCAGCAGTATGGGGTCCACTGGTGAGCGCCCGGGCGCCCTCCCTGGTCCCTGGGCATTTCAGCTAGCCACCCCTAGTGTTGTCGGCGTGACGGCTCGCGAAGGGAGTCCAGTCATGACGGTGAGCGGCAGCACCTCCGGAACCACAACCGATCAGGTGCCGTGCTTTTGCTGCGGGGCACTGCTCGAGGGCAGCGAGATCATCCGATTTGAGCTGCACCCTCAGCAAGGCGTGTGCGCGGACTGCGCGGCCTGGTTGCACAAGCAAGCCCAGCCGCCTGCCCGGAAGGCAGGCCCGGGCGTCTGGAGGCGGCACGGGCGACGGCGGTGGCGCCGGGAGTGACAAACCATCACTTCAGCAGCTGGCGGGCCATCACGATGCGCTGGATCTGGTTGGTTCCTTCGTATATCTGGGTGATCTTGGCGTCGCGCATCATGCGCTCAACCGGGTAGTCGCTGACGTAGCCGTAACCGCCGAGCAACTGGACCGCGTCGGTGGTGACCTCCATCGCAACGTCCGAGGCGAAGCACTTGCACGCAGAGGAAATGAACGTGAGGTCGGCGGCGCGCTGGCCGTGCATGGCGCGCTCGGACTTGGCCGCGGCTGCGTAGGTGAGCTGGCGGGCGGCCTCGATCTTCATCGCCATGTCCGCCACCATGAACTGCAGCCCCTGAAATTCGGCGATCGGCTTGCCGAACTGCCTGCGCTCCTTCACGTAGCCGGTTGCGTAGTCGAGCGCCCCCTGCGCGATCCCGAGCGCCTGCGCGGCGATCGTGATCCGCGTGTGGTCCAGTGTCGCGAGCGCGGTCTTGAACCCGGAGCCCTCGGCGCCGATCATGCGGACGGCGGGAATCCGGCAGTTGTCGAAGTACAACTCTCTGGTCGGCGATCCCTTGATGCCGAGCTTGTGCTCCGGCGCTCCGAAGCTGAAGCCCTCGTCATCCTTGTCGACCACGAAGGCAGAAATTCCGTTAGCACCGGCCGCCGGGTCGGTCACCGCCATGACGGTGTAGTACTGGGAGACGCCCGCGTTGGTGATCCAGCGCTTGGTCCCGTTGAGCACATAGCTGTCGCCGTCCCGGACCGCGCGCGTTCGCATGGCCGCCGCGTCCGATCCGGCCTCGGGCTCCGACAGGGCGTAGGAGAACATCGCGGCGCCCCTCGCCACCGGCGGCAGGAACTGCTGCTTGAGCTCTTCGGATGCTGACAGCAGAAGCGGTACGGTACCGAGCTTGTTCACGGCCGGAATCAGCGAGGAAGACGCGCAGGCCCTGGCAACCTCTTCGATCACGATGACGGTGGCGATGGCGTCAGCCCCGGCACCGCCGTACTGCTCCGGGATATGGACTGCATGCAGGTCAGCCTTAACCAGGGCGTCATGAGCATCCTGCGGGAACTCCGCGGCTTCGTCCACCTTGGCGGCGTGCGGCGCGATCTTCTCTTCGGCCAGGGCCCGTACCGACGCACGCAGCGCGTCGTGCTCTTCCGACAGGGCGAAGGCAGGAAAGTCAAGGCTCATGTTCCTGATAGTAGGCCGTCCTAGCTTTCTACGTGCCCTCAGCGGCCTTCCAAGATCGTTGTCGGGCTGGGGTGAATGGAAAGCGGTTGCCAGGTTCTTGCCAAGTGGCTGCCTGGAGGTTGGGACGCGTGCGGCGTGTCGCCGGGCGGAGGCTTGATGATTGGACTCATCTGGCGCGGGGTCCGGTTCGCCGGGACGGCGCGGTGGTCGACGACAAGACGCGGAGCGCGTCGAGTTAATTCCAATAGGCGCCTGCTGGGTCGGCCCTAGCCCGGCGCAGGTCAGCCCAGGTTTGCGGTGAGGTGGCGCAGGTGACCTGCGATAGGGTGCAGGTTGTTCCCGATAGCAGGACATTCTAGTGATGGCGCCAACGCAGGCCTCAGCGCTGCTCACGCCCGCTGGCGAGGAGTTGCTCGGCCGCCTGCGCGGCGAGACCATCACCGCTGAGCGGGCCATGCGGCTGACGGAGGAGTTGCGCGGCCGCTATCCGGCTGAGGTCGTGGCGGCCGCTCTCACCCAGCAATCCCTGCGGATGGCAGCGCGAGAGAAGTTCAGCCCGGCCGACGAGATGTTCTTCACCCGCCCAGGCCTCGAGCAGGCCTCGGCCGAGGTCGTCGCCAACCACAGCGCCCGCAGGTTTCGTAACATGCCGGCTGTCGCCGATCTCTGCTGCGGGATCGGCGGTGACCTGGCCGCGCTCGCGGTGTGCACCCACCGCGTGCTGGCCGTCGACGCCGACCTCGACACACTGCGATATGCACGGAAGAACGTAGTTGGCCGCGCCACTGCTGCGGTCTCCTTTGTCTGTGCTGACGTGCAGGAGCTGGCGCCCACGGTTCTCCGCGGGGTAACGGGCGCCTTCATCGATCCGGCGCGCCGGACGCCTGGGCGGCGCCTCCGTACCGGCGATTCTCAGCCGCCGCTCGAGTGGTGTCTCGGGCTGACGAACCACGTTGGTGCCGTCGGCATTAAGGCTGCGCCGGGGCTGCCGCACGAGGTCGTGCCGGCTGGCTGGGAGGCAGAGTTCGTTGCCGTTGGGCGCGGGCTCAAGGAAGCCCTTTTGTGGTCGCCGGCCCTTGCCTCGGCGCGATGGCGGGCAACGGTTTTGCCGGGCGGAGACACGCTGGCGGCGGAGGCTGGCGAGACGGTACCTGTCGCGGATCCGGGCGCATACCTGCTCGATCCGAACCCGGCCGTGACCAGGGCTGGGCTCGTTCAGGAACTGGCGCGCGCGCTAGGCGCGTGGCAGATCGATCCGATGATCGCCTTCCTGTCGGCAAATATTGCCGTCACAACTCCTTTTGCCCGGACGCTTCGTGTCCTGGACTCGCTGCCGTGGCACGAGAAACACGTCGCCAGGAGGCTGCGCGAGCTTGGCGTCGGGTCAGCGGACATCCGCCGGCGCGGCCTGGCGGGCGACGTCGAGCAAATCCGCCGGCGGCTCGGCCTGCAAGGCGACCGGAGCGCGACCATCGTGCTCACCCGCCGCGACGGCAAGCCGTGGGGCTTGATTTGTGCGGACGTCGCCGCACAAGGACCGAACCAGGCAACGGATTCCAGCCACAGCTGACCGCGAAACTGTCGCGACGTGGTTGGGGTTCTACTGTGCATAGAGGCGCAGCAGAACCACTGCCACGTTGCCAGAAAGGATGCCGGAGCCTTTATACCTCGGCGCCGGGCGCGGACGGCGGCTCGAGCTCGTGGCCAGTGCGCAAGACCCGAACCTTCGCGCGCAGGGCCTCACCTTTGGCTTGCGCGGTCGATCGCAGGTCTCCCTGGAATTCGGCCATGCGGGCGCTGAGCTGCGGATCGGTAACAGCCAGGATCCGGACGGCCAGCAGGCCAGCGTTCCGAGCCCCGCCGACGGCGACAGTGGCGACCGGGATCCCCGCAGGCATCTGAACGATGGACAGCAGCGAGTCCAGGCCGTCCAGGTGCTTGAGCGGTACCGGCACGCCAATTACCGGCAGCGTGCTAACCGACGCCAGCATGCCGGGCAGATGAGCGGCGCCGCCGGCCCCAGCGATGATGACCTTCAGTCCGCGCCCGGCTGCCAGTTGGCCGTACCTGATCATGTCCACTGGCATCCGGTGCGCGGAGACCACGTCGACCTCGGCGGCTACCCCGAATTCATCGAGCACCTCTACCGCGGCCCCCATCACCGGCCAGTCGGAATCACTGCCCATGACAACGCCTACCACCGGCAAGTCGCCACCCACCTGCGCTCCTTCCGTGCTCACGGCTCCTCGTTTCCGGTGGCCATGTACCTGGCGGCCCGCCTGGCTCGATCCCCCACCGTCGCAGGGTCATGGCCAAGGGCGGTCACGTGCCCGACCTTCCGGCCAGGCCGGACCGGCTTGCCGTAGAGCTGCACCTTGAGGGCCGGATCCGCGGCCATCACGTGGTTCAGCTTGCCGTGCAGGTCCGCGTCGTCATCACCGAGTATGTTCGCCATGACCGCGCAGGGAGCCGTTGCCGTCGGCGCGCCGAGCGGCCAGTTCAGTACTGCGCGCAGGTGCTGCTCGAACTGCGAGGTGCGCGCTCCCTCAATTGTCCAGTGGCCACTATTGTGCGGGCGCATCGCCAGCTCGTTGACGAGCAAGCCGCCGCGCGTCTCGAACAGCTCGACGGCGAGCAATCCGACGACATCCAGGTCCCTGGCGAGCTTGAGGCCTAGCTGCACGATGTCGGCCGCGAGGTGGTCGGTCAAGCCCGGCGCGGGTGCCACCACCTCGTGGCAGATCCCGTCGCGCTGAACGGTCTGCACAACCGGGTAGGCAGCGCCGTGTCCGCTCGGCGAGCGCGCGATCAGGACCGCCAGCTCGCGCTCGAATGGGACGAATTCTTCTGCGAACAGGGGCACGCCGTGCGACAACACGTCAGCCACCTCGGCATAGCTGCGGCAGACCCAGACGCCGCGGCCGTCGTAGCCGCCTGAGACAGCCTTCAGCACCACAGGCCAGTCGGTCCGGTCCGCGATGTCCTGCACGTCCGCCAGGCTGGATACCAGCTCGACCCGCGGAACCGGCACGCCGAGCTCGCGGAGCCGCGCGCGCATGGCCAGCTTGTCTTGCGTCATCCGCAGAGCCGCCGCGCTCGGCCGCACCACGAAACCCGCCTGCTCCAGTGCGACCAGCTGCTGCTGCGGCACGTGCTCGTGGTCGAACGTGACGACATCGCACCCGGCGGCGAACGCCAGCAGGTCGTCCGTGCACCGGTAATCCCCCAGCACCGTGTCAGCGCACACCTGCGCGGCACTCTCGTCCGGATCCGCCGCCAGAACGCGGAACCTGACGTCGAGCCCAATCGCCGCGGCGGCGGCCATCCGGGCCAGCTGCCCGGCACCCACCATGCCGACGACGGGCGGTCGCCCGCCACCCCGCCCGTGTGCGGCAGGCGAGTTCCCGGCCGCGCTTTTCGCGTGCGCCGAGCGCACCTCCTGATGATCCATTACCCGCCGTAGCCTACGGCCAGGCTGACGCAGGCGCTAAGCATGCAGGCCACGCCGGACCGGCTAAGCCGGCCCGACCACCGCTGGCTGCTCCTCAGCATCGGCGGTCGCGTGCGGCAGGAAGAGGGCAAACACAGCCGGCCGCGGCCGGACCAGCACCACCTGGCCACCGTCTGCGGCTGCGATCGTCCGAGCCAGCGCGAGCCCGAGACCTGTGCCGGTCGGCGAACCGCTCACGCTTCGCTCGAAGATCCGCGGTGCGAGTTCCGACGGCACGCCGCTGCCTTCATCGCGCACCTCGACGACCACCGAGCGCCGGGTGCGGGAGGTCCGGATCGTTACCGTGCCCGCGCCGTGCACCAGGGCGTTGTCCAGCAGCGTGGCGATCACCTGGGAGGCGCCGCCCGGCGTCGCGAAGGCGAACAGCCCCTTCTCCCCCGCCACCGCCAGGCGACGGCTGAGCCGGCGGAAGGCCGGCTCCCACTCGATGACCTGCTGGCCGACGATCTCATCGACGCTCGCCACCGTGGGCACCCCGGCGGAGGTCCGCCGGGCCCGTCCGAGCAGCTGACCGACGACATCGGCGAGTCGTTCGGTCTGGGCGAGCGCCGCCGCGCCTTCCTCGCGGACCACATCGGGGTACTCAGCGGCCACCATCATCTCCTCCAGGCGCATGGAAAGCGCCGTTAGCGGGGTCCGGAGCTGGTGGGACGCGTCGATGGCGAAATCGCGCTCGGCCGAGAGCAAGTCGTTGATTCGCTGCGCCGAACCGTCGAGGCCCTCGGCGACGCGGTCGAGCTCCTGGATCCCGAACCGCCGGCCAAGCGGGCCTGTGTCGCCCAATCCGAGCCGGTCGGCCGCACCTGCGAGTTCCTGGAGCGGCCTCGTGATCCGCCGCGAGTACAACAGGCCCAGCACCACCGCGACCCCAACGGCCGCCAAGGCCACGCCGCCGATCAGCACCAGCTCCGTGGCGAGGTTGCTGGTCAGGTAACCGTCGTCGGCCGCGACCGTCACCTGGAACTGGCCGGCGTCGACGGTAGATGACCGGAAGTCGTGCTGCGGCGGCCGCGCGCCGGTCTTGGCCAGAAACTGCCCGCCATCTCGCATGACGACGTAACGCCCGACTAGCGATCGGCCCAGTTCATTGGCGAACGCCGAGTCGATCGGCAGCCCGCCCTGGCTGCGCTGATACAGATCCGCGGCGACCGACTGCGCGTCACGATGCAGGGCTTGATTGGCCTCGTCCACCTGAAGGCGCGCCAGCACGAAGCCGAGCGGGATGCCGAGCGCCAGCACAGCGGCCACGGCAACCGCCAGCATCGAGATCAGCAGCTGTCGCCGCATTATGCCTGCTCCAGGCGGTCAGACCCCGCCAACATAAGACCTCAGCAGAGCTTAGTCACCGCGCTCAAATCGGAATCCGACACCACGGACCGTGGTGATGTACTGAGGATTGTGCGCGTCGTCGCCGAGCTTGCGGCGCAGCCACGATACGTGCATGTCGAGGGTCTTGGTCGAGCCCCACCACTTCGAGTCCCAGACCTGCCGCATGATCTGCTCGCGGGTAACCACCTTGCCCGCTTCGGCCACCATGAGCGCCAGCAGGTCGAACTCCTTCGAAGTCAGCTCGATCTCGGTGTCGCCGAGCCAGGCTCGCCTGGCGTCGGTGTCGACCCGCACGCCCTGCACGGTCTTCGACTCGGTCGCGCCGCGCCGCAGCAGCGCCCGCACCCGGGCAAGCAGCTCAGCAAGCCGGAACGGCTTGGTGACGTAATCGTCGGCGCCGGCGTCCAGGCCTATTACCGTGTCGACCTCGTCAGCCCGAGCGGTCAGGATCAGGACCGGCACCGACTGGCCAGCCGATCTGATCCGGCGGCACACCTCGAGCCCGTCGATCCTGGGCAGGCCGATATCGAGCACGATGAGATCGATGCCGCCGCCCTTGGCGGCTTCCAGAGTGCCGGGGCCGTCGGCCGCGACGTCCACGTCATAGCCTTCTCGTCGCAGCGCGCGGGCGAGCGGCTCGGAGATTGCGGGATCGTCCTCGGCGAGCAAAACGCTGGTCATGCCTTAGATGGTAGGGCCCATCGACTCATTCCCAGCCACCTACACGCTGCCTGGGCCTATGTCTTGCTTCCCGCTTGACCTTGTGTTGCGCAAATGCGCGGCTTCGTTCCGGCTCAAATTTTCGCCGGCCAATGCCCATGCAAGGCAAAGACCCGCCCCGAGTCAAGATCAACGCGGCCGGCCAGCAACTGCCCTCTAGACCGGCGTCACCCCGTGCCGCCGCCGTGAGAACATCCGGTCCTTGGTCCGTGCGACGGCGAAACGGCGGATCAGTTGGGCCCGTAGGTCCTCGGGCTCGACGACGTCGTCGACGACAAGCTCGCCTGCCAGCCTGAGCACGTCGATGTCGGCCTCGTACTCGTCGCGGAGCCGCTGGATCTCGGCCGCCCGCGCTTCCGGTGACTCCAGGGCGGCCAGCCGGTTGAAGTAGACGGCGTTGACGGCGGCCTCGGCGCCCATGACGGCAATCTTGGCGGTGGGTAGCGCTAGCGTGGCGTCCGGCTCGAAGCCGGGTCCGGCCATGGCGTACAGCCCAGCGCCGTAGGCCTTACGCACAATCACGCAGATCTTGGGCACGGTGGCCTCCGACACTGCGCTGATCATCTTGGCGCCATGCCGGATGATGCCCTGCCGTTCGACAGCAGTACCGACCATAAAGCCGGGCACGTCGGCGAGGAATAGCAGAGGCAGGTTGAACGCGTCGCATAGCTGGATGAAACGCGTCCCTTTATCGGCGGAATCGACGAACAAGACACCGCCTTTGAACATCGGATTGTTGGCCACGACGCCGATCGGCTGGCCATCCAGGCGGGCGAATCCGACGACAAGCTCGCGCGCCCACAGGGAGTGCACCTCGAATAGCGTGTCCTCGTCGACCAGGCCTCGCACGTATCGGCGCATGTCAAACGCCTGCCGCTCGCTCACCGGCACCATCGCCCGCAGGTCGACCGGCTTCGGGTCGCGGGGCGCCGCCGCAGGCGGCGCGGACTCCCAGTTCGAGGGCAGATACGACAAGTACGACTGCACCGCGCTGATCGCCTCAGCCTCCGTTGACGCCAGGAAATGGCCGACACCCGAAACCGAGCAGTGCATCCGCGCACCGCCCATTTCCTCCAGCGTGGTCTGCTCGCTGACCACCATCTCGACCATCCGGGGGCTGCCGAGGTACATAGAGGCGTTGCCGTCCACCATGGCGACGAAGTCGCAGAACGCGGGGATGTAGGCACCACCCGCCGCGGATGGCCCGAATAGCGCGCATACCTGCGGGATCGAGCCGGACGCGCGCACCTGGGTGTGAAAGATCTTGCCAGCGCCGCGGCGGCCAGGGAACATCTGCACCTGATCCGTGATGCGGGCTCCGGCCGAGTCAACCAGGTAGATCATCGGAATGCGATCGGCGTACGCCTGTTCGATCACGCGGATGATCTTCTCGACCGTACGGGCGCCCCAGGATCCAGCCTTGACGGTTGAGTCGTTGGCCATCAGCGCGACCGGCCGGCCGTCGATGGTCGCTGTACCCGTGATCACGCCGTCGGCTGGCAGGCCGCTGGCCAGCACGTTCGCGAATGCTCCGTCTTCGGTGAAGCTGCCGGCATCGACGAGCAGGTCGATCCGGTCCCGCGCGAACAGCTTGCCCTGCGCCGCCGCTTGCTCGTGGTATCGCGGCGCGCCGCCACGGGAAATCCGGGCCCGGATCTCGCCGAGATCCGGATGGCCAGCCGCCGCGGGGTCGGGCACGCCAGTTACTGCTGCTTCATCAGTGCTCACGCTCGCGAGCGTACGACAGGTCGTGCCGGGGCGGCCGGAGTGGAGGGGCAGCCGCCCCGGCACGGGTCCGAGGGGAAGCTATTGAATTAGTGGACGTGCAAGCTCACTCCGAGCAAGACGAGCGGCCACAAGAAGACGGCCAGCAAGGCCGACAACACGATCTTGAGGACGGAGACCGTGATATAGCTGTGGGTCCACGCCACCACAAGGCCGATGATTACCCAGAGAACAGCGACCCAGCGAGCTTTAAAGAACGACATTGCTTGGACTCCGTTTCGGCGGGCCGCTTGATAGCAGCCCCAAAGTGTCCGGAAACGTGCCGGTCAAACATATGGGCTAGGGCTGCCGCTGGCAGCGCGGTTTCGTTAGACCGCAACTGTCCGGGAACGGGGTCCCGCGCGCAGCACTTGGGACGGAAGCTGGCGGCCGATGATCCGCTCAGCGGCCGCCGCCGCGTCGATCGTGGCTTCGAGGTTGATGCCCGTACCCACGCCCATGTCCTCGACCATGTGCACCAGTTCCTCGGTGGCGATGTTGCCGGTGGCGCCAGGCGCGTACGGGCAGCCACCGAGGCCGCCGACAGATGCGTCAAAGTCGGCCACACCAAGTTCGAGCGCCGCCAGCACGTTGGCGAGGCCGGTACCCCTGGTGTTGTGGAAGTGCAGGTTTAGGCCTACGTCCGGGTGCGCGGACCGGAATTCCCCGACGAGTGTCCGGACGCGGCCAGGCGTCGCCATCCCGGTCGTGTCGCCAAACGAGATCGTGTCGGCGCCATCGGCGACCGCGCGGCTGGCGGTGGCCACGACCCGCTCGACCGGGACGTCGCCCTCGTAGGGGCAGCCCCAGGCGGTGGACACAATGACCTGGCAGGTGGCCCCGCGGTCATGAGCCAGCGCGATGATCTGCGCAATGTCGTCGAGCGACTCAGCGGTGCTCCGGTTCACGTTCTTGCGATTATGGGTATCGGACGCCGACACGACGGCCTCGATCTCGGTCAGCCCGCTGTCGAGGGCCCGGGCGGCACCGCGCAGATTCGGGACGAGGGCGGAGTAGCGGACGCTACTCGCCCGCTCGATGCCATCCCAGACCGCGTCGGCGTCGGCCATCTGCGGAATCGCGTCCGGCCGGACGAATGAGACGGCCTCGATGCGCTGGACCCCAGTCGCTGACAACCGATCGATGAGCTCAATCTTCGCCTGCGTCGGCACAGGCTGCTCGTTCTGGAGCCCGTCTCGCGGACCGACCTCACGGACCGAGATCTGGCGGGGCAAGTCTGACACGGTCGGCCTCGTTCCCGGATAGTTATTCCTGGCAGCCAGGCTAACCGGGCGAGCGCTACTGCTGTTCCCGCGCCAGCCTCGCCTGCTCGTCCTCCACGAGCTGGAAGAGCGTCGCTTGTACCGCCTGGACGCGGGGGATCTCGGTGAGCACAAGCTGGCCGTGCTCGCCCGGCGACTCCACGACAAGGCGGCCGCAACCGAGCAGCCGGTCGAGCAGTCCCTGCTCGAACGACACGTCGCTGATCCGGATGAGCGGAAAGTCGCGACCGGTCCTGGTCAAGATCCCGAATCGCAGCCGAAGTCGGCGGTTGGTCAGCTCGTAGCTGGTGGTGCGCCAGCGCAGCAGCGGCACGGCGACGAAGAACAGGACCACGGCAAGCGCGATGGCGGCAAGGCCGAGCCGGGCGACAGCGCTATCGCGAGCCGCGGGCACCAGCAGCAACAAGAACAGCAGACCCACGATCACGACGGCGAGGATCAGCAGCGGACGCAGCACGGTCTTCCAGTGCGGATGCAATCGGAGGACGAGATGCTCTCCCTCGGCGAAGCCCGCTGCACTGGCCATGCCCTCCATCGTCACATGAAACGGAGTATGCCCGCGGAACCCCGAAAGCCAATATTCAGCGCCGTTGCCAAATCGGAATGCACTGCCTGCTAACTCTCGGGCCGCACGTGGACGATGTCGCCGGCGCTGATCGCGTTCACGCCGTCCGGCGCGCGTACCAGTAGCCGGCCCACGTCATCCACATCGATGGCGCGCCCGGACAGTGAGCCGACGCCGGGTAGCTCCACGCGGACGTCGAGGCCGAGTGTCGAGCAGCAGCGCAGGTACGCGGCCCGAAGCCCGGACGATTCCGCGTTCCCTGGCTCCGGGCCGCTCGCCCATGGCAGGTACCACCGCTCCAGCTCGCGAAGGATGCCCACCAGGATTTCGTCGCGGTTGATCGCCGCCGCGCCAGCGAGCCACAGCGAGGTGGCCTGGGCCGCGGGCAGCTCGTCTTGGTCAGCGGTGACGTTCAGTCCGACGCCTATGACGATCGCGTCGTCGGCCTGTTCTGCCAGGATGCCAGCCAGCTTGCCGCCGCTCGTTCGGGTGGCCGGGCCGGCGAGGACGTCGTTTGGCCATTTCACGCTGGCCTCGACGCCGGTGGCCGCTGGCAGCGCCGATGCAACAGCGACGCCGGCCAGCAGCGGCAGCCAGCCGCGACGAGCTGGCGGGACGTCGGCCGGACGCAGCAAAACGGAGAACAGTAGCGCCGCGGCGGGCCGACTCTGCCAGGTCCGGTCAAGCCGCCCCCGGCCGGCCGTTTGCTCCTCGGCGACCAGGACCGTGCCTGTAGCAGCGCCCGCCCGAGCGGCGGCGAGCAGGTCCGCATTGGTGGAGCCGGTCCGGGCGACCACGTCAACGGCGGTGTACAGGCGGGATCCGGACAGGACGGCAGCCCGCACTGATGCCGCCGACAACGGGGTCCGCTTCGGGTGCGAAGGCGCGCGCGTCATGTCCGTAGCTTCTCGCGCTGGCTCCGCGACCCGTCGCGGCGGGTGCCCTGGTTCTGGCCTACCCTTTCCGGCATGGCCAACGATGCACCCGCCCCACTCGGCACCATAGAGCCGGATCCTCCCCCGGCCGAGCCGGATCTGCACACCACGGCCGGGAAGCTGGCGGACCTGGACAAGCGCAGATACGAGGCCGTGCATGCGGGCGCCGCCCGGCAGGTCGAACGCCAGCACGCTAAGGGCAAGATGACTGCGCGCGAGCGGATAGACGCCCTGCTCGACCCCGACTCGTTCACCGAGTTTGACGAGCTGGCCAGGCACCGGGCCACGGACTTCGGGATGGCCGCCAACCGGCCGTATGGCGACGGCGTGGTCACGGGCTACGGCACGATCGACGGTCGCCCGGTCGCCGTGTTCAGCCAGGACTTCACGGTCAACGGCGGTTCGCTCGGCGAGGTATTCGGCGAGAAGATCGTCAAAGTCATGGACTACGCGCTGAAGACCGGCTGCCCGATGATCGGGATCAACGACAGTGGCGGGGCCCGGATCCAGGAAGGGGTTGTCGCCCTCGGCCTGTATGGCGAGATCTTCTACCGCAACGTCATCTCTTCCGGCGTCATCCCCCAGATCTCACTGATCATGGGGCCGTGCGCGGGCGGGGCTGTGTACTCGCCGGCGATCACCGATTTCACGCTCATGGTGGACAAGACCTCCTACATGTTCATCACCGGGCCGGACGTCATCAAGACGGTGACCGGTGAAGAAGTCAGTCAGGAGGAGCTTGGCGGCGCGCACGCGCACAACGTCAAGTCCGGTGTGGCGCATTATCAGGCGACTGACGAACGGGACTGCCTGGAGTTCGCCCGCGAGCTGCTGTCCTACCTGCCGTCCAACAACCTGGACGAACCGCCAACCGGGCCTGCCGCGGCTGATCCGGCGGCCGCGCTCGAGATCACCGACACCGACGCCGAGCTTGACAGCCTGATCCCTGACTCACCGCGCCAGCCCTACGACATGCACAGGGTCATCCAGCATGTCCTGGACGACGGTGACTTCCTGGAAATCCACGCCGGGTTCGCGCAAAACATCCTGGTTGGATTTGGCCGCGTTGACGGCGCATCCGTCGGGGTGGTCGCGAACCAGCCGATGCACTCAGCCGGGACCCTGGATATCGATGCGTCGGAGAAGGCGGCGAGATTCGTCCGCACCTGCGACGCGTTCGGGATCCCGGTGGTGACGTTCGTGGACGTTCCCGGCTTCTTGCCAGGCACGGGGCAGGAGTGGGGCGGCATCATCCGCCGTGGCGCAAAGCTGATCTACGCATACGCCGAGGCCACCGTGCCGAAAATCACAGTGATCACCCGCAAGGCGTACGGCGGCGCGTACGACGTTATGGGATCCAAGCACCTCGGCGGCGACATCAACCTGGCGTGGCCCACGGCGCAGATCGCCGTGATGGGCGCCGACGGCGCCGTCGACATCCTGTACCGGCGTGATCTGGCAGCGGTTGCCGATTCGGATGAACGGATGGACCTGCGCAGGCAGCGGATCGAGGAGTATGAAGACACGCTGTTCAACCCCTATATCGCGGCCGAGCGCGGATACGTGGACGCCGTCATCAGGCCGGCCGAGACCCGGTCCCAGGTAACTAGGGCCCTGCGCGCGCTGCGCAGCAAGCGACAGACACTGCCGCCTAAGAAGCACGGCAATATCCCGCTGTAAGCCCGTTCTGCCACAGTCACGAACAAGGGCATGGCGGACCGGCGCCGGCGCCTCGTCGAGCTGAACGAGCCGAACGAGCTGAACGAGCCACAGGACGGCGGGCAGCACCTTACCGGCGTAGAGACCACTCCACGCGTGCGGCGTCGATCCACTGCGGGGTTGCTGGCTCGCCGATTAATTCACCATGGGCTGGCCGGAATCAGCCATGGCGTGATTCTCTCGATACGTTGGCAGGCGGTCACTAACGGTAGCCAGCCACCGTTAGTGCGCGCCAGGTCTCATGCAGCGAGCAGAGGCAGAATCGCGGCTACCCAAGGAGCCGACGGAGCCTCGGCTAACCGGCGCTGACGTGCGCCGACAGTCGGCGGTGCGCCGGAGTAGCCGTCCGTGGCCTGAACACCGATTAGAGTCGTCAGTACTATGACCGAGACTGGGCCGCCGCTGCCGCTGTTGTCACGCTACGCGATCATGGTCGACGTCGGGTACATCTATGCGTCCGCTGGCGAGCTGCTATTCAGCGCCGCATCCAGGCGCGAGTACCGGGTCGACGCCGACAAGCTGATTCAGGCGCTGACCAGGCACGCCGAGGACCACCTGCGGGGCGAGCTGCTGCGGGTCTACTGGTACGACGCGGCCAGGGACCGGGTGCCGACGATCGACCAGCGCGTCATCGCCCAGATGCCGTGGGTCAAGCTGCGCCTGGGAAACCTCAACGCGCGCGGCCAGCAGAAGGGCGTGGACGCGCAGATCCGGGCGGATATGGAGGCGCTGGCGCGACACCGGGCCATCACCGACGCGATCCTGGTCGCGGGCGATGAGGACATGGTTCCGGCGGTTGAGGCAGCTCAGGCGTTCGGCGTCCGCGTCCACCTGTGGGGCATTGAGCCTCCGTACGGTACTAACCAGGCCGAGCGGCTTGTCTGGGAGTCCGATACTGTCGACGTGCTCGAGCGGTCATTCGTCGAGCCGTACTTCACCCGGCAGCTTTCCCCCGAACCGGCTCAGGCCACAGCTGAGGCGGGAACTGCCAGATCCGGCCATGCCGTCTCAGCCCACATTGTCCAGGGTGCGCCGTCCCCGGCCCAGGTCTTCGGCGAGCGGCACTCCAGCCGGCAGTTCTCCAGGCCGTTCGGTGTGCCGCACTTGCCACCGGCCCGCCTCGGCCCGGACCGGGAGCGAGTCGAGGAGGCCGGTGAGCACGTCGCGCAGAAGTGGATACTGACCCGCGGCGAGGACAACATCCGCGACCTGCTGCCAGGCCCGATCCTGCCTCCCGTCATCGACAAGGAGCTGCTCGTCGACGCGGAAAAGGAGCTCGGCCTCTCGCTGCGCGCCTACCAGGAAGCCAGGGAGTGGCTGCGCGATGCCTTCTGGGCCAGGGTTCATCGCCAGTTCGGCATTGGCGTCGGCAAGTCGAAGAGCTGATCCTCATGCCAGAGCCTTCTGCCGAGCCGCCTGCAACGCAGTCCGCGGCCGCCGATTCCCAGCCGCTGCTCGCGGTCGTGCGCGGCGAACCGACGGCTGCCGAGCTCGCCGCCCTCGCTGTGGTAGTCGACGCACTGGTCCGCCGCGCGAGTCAGCGCGCGGCGCCCGACCGGGCGGCCGGCTCGCGCTGGGCGGCCAGGCAACAACTCATGCGGCAGCAGCTACGGCCGGGCCCAGGCGCCTGGCGGGCGAGCGCCCTGCCGCGCTAGCGCCCCCGGCGGCGCCGCACGCTGCCGCGGGCGCCTCGCGCCATGCACGGCTAATACCCGAGCTCCCGGCCCATGACCAGCGGCTCAGTGCCTGGTGGCGCCAGTGAGCCAACCGGCGGGGCGGCGCCCGTCTCACCTAGACTCCTCACAGTCGAAACAGTTATTAGGAGACAAGCGGTGCACAAGGTCCTGATCGCCAACCGGGGCGAGATCGCGGTGCGGATCGTCCGGGCTTGCCGGGACGCAGGCCTCGTGAGCGTAGCTGTGTACGGCGAGGCTGACCTTGACGCGCTGCACGTCTCGATGGCCGACGAGGCCTACGCCCTTGGCGGGCAGAGCGCCGCCGACAGCTATCTGGACATCCCGAAGCTTCTCAAGGCGGCCGCGGACAGCGGAGCGGACGCCGTCCACCCCGGCTATGGCTTCCTGGCTGAGAACGCCGAGTTCGCGCGTGCCGTCATCGGCGCCGGGCTGACGTGGATCGGACCACCGCCCGCTGCGATCGAGGCGCTCGGGGACAAGGTGCAGGCGCGCCACATCGCCAAGCAAGCCGGCGCACCGCTGGCGCCCGGGACCGACGGACCGGTCAGCGGGCCAGCGGAAGCGGCCGCGTTCGCGGCCGAGTACGGGCTCCCGATTGCGATTAAGGCTGCTTTCGGCGGCGGTGGCCGCGGCCTCAAGGTCGCGCGGACGGCCGAGGAGATTGCCAGCCAGTTCGAGTCGGCCGTGCGCGAGGCCGTCGCGGCCTTCGGTCGCGGCGAGTGCTTCGTGGAGCGCTACCTCGACAAGCCCCGTCACGTGGAGACACAGTGCCTTGCTGACGCGCACGGCAACGTGGTGATCGTCTCGACGAGGGACTGCTCCTTGCAGCGCCGCCATCAGAAGCTCGTGGAAGAGGCGCCAGCCCCGTTCCTCACCGAAGCCCAGGACAAGCAGCTACGGGAAGCGTCCGCCGGGATCCTGCGCGCGGCCGGCTACCTGGGCGCCGGAACGTGCGAGTTCCTGATCGGGCAGGACGGCACCGTCTCGTTCCTCGAGGTGAACACCCGGCTTCAGGTCGAGCACCCGGTCACCGAGGAAGTCAGCGGCATTGACCTGGTGCGCGAGATGTTCCGCATCGCCGACGGCGAGCCGCTTGCGTACTCCGATCCTGAGCTGCGCGGCCACTCCATCGAGTTCCGCATCAACGCTGAGGACGCGGGCCGCGGATTCCTTCCCGCGCCGGGCACGATCATCGGCTGGCGTCAGCCGTCAGGGCCTGGCGTGCGCCTCGATGCAGGCTACGCAGCCGGGATGACGGTGCCCCAGGCGTTCGACTCTCTGATCGCCAAGCTGATCGTGACGGGCGCGACCAGAGTTCAGGCGCTCGAGCGGGCCCGGCGGGCGCTGGACGAGTTCGAGATCGACGGCATGCCGACGGTGCTGCCGTTCCATCGCGCCGTCGTGCGCGATCCTGCGTTCACGAGCGAGCCTTTCAGCGTGCACACACGGTGGATCGAGACCGAGTTTGCGGCCGAGATCGCGCCGTATTCGGGCACCGCGGCCGTCGCTGATGGATCTGAGCTGCGGGAGCGCATTACGGTCGAGGTGGGGGGCAAGCGCCTAGAGGTAACAGTGCCAGCTGGCCTCGGCGGGGGCGGCGAAGTCGGGACGCGGGGCAGCACCAGTGGGCCGGCCACGAGGAGCCGAAGCGGCCGTCGCAGCGGCGGCACCGCCGGCGGCGGGCAGACTGGCGATGAGCTCGTGAGCCCGATGCAGGGGACGATCGTCAAGATCGTCGCCGCCGACGGCGAGCAAGTGGAGGTCGGCGACACCATCGTGGTGCTGGAGGCGATGAAGATGGAGCAGCCGCTCACCGCTCACAAGGCCGGTATTGTCACCGGCCTGTCCATCAGCGTCGGCCAGACGGTGCCGGCCGGAGCCGTGATCTGCCAGCTCCGCTGATGGCCAGGCTGCCGGGCGACCCAGGCTTCCTGGCCTGGCTCAAGTTCTCAGCCGGGTTCCGGTTGCCGGCCGAGAACCTGGACTGGGTACGGCATGAGCTGACCGACGCTGGCTGGCGAACCCGCACCGTGCTGCGGCACCTGGCGGTGATCATCCCGATCTGCGCCGTCGTCGCAGCGCTGCTGCTGCTGCTGTCCCCCGCGCCGGCCTGGTTCGCCGTCCTTATGGTCGTGCTCATCTTGTGCGGCAGCGTGTTCACGGTGGCCGCGTACGCCGACGACATCAGGACGACGCGGCTTCGGCAGCACGGGCTGGATGTTCCCGACGACCCGGATCTGGGTCACCCGAGCCACTAGGACCCTCCGGGACCCGCAGTCCGGCGAACGCTAGCGTGATAGGTACGAATTATTCGTACCTATCACGCAACCGTGTGGTGCGATCAGAGGCTGTCCTCGGCGGGCTGCATGAGCTTGCGCGCGGCCTCCGTGATGCTGCCTGAAAGCGACGGGTAGACCGCGAACGTGTGCGCGATGTTGTCCACGGTCAGCTGTCGCTCAACGGCTAGCGAGACGGCGAGGATCAGCTCGCTGGCGCGGGGCGCCACTATTACGCCGCCGAGGACAGTGCCGCTGCTGCGCCGCGCGATGATCTTGACGAATCCGTCGCGGAAGCCCTGCATCTTGGCCCGGGGGTTCGTCGCGAGCGGTAGCTTGACGACGACGGCGTCCGGGATCTCGCCGGCAGCCACTGCGTGTTCCGGCACCCCGACTGTCGCGATTTCTGGCTCGGTGAAGATGGTGGCGGCCACGTTGCTCAGCCTGAGCGGCTTCACCGCCTCCCCGAGCGCGTGCCACATGGCGATGCGGCCCTGCATGGCCGCCACCGACGCCAGCATCAGCACACCAGTGCAGTCGCCGGCCGCGTAGACGCCCGGCGCCGACGTCCGCGAGACCTTGTCGACGTGGACGAAACCGCGATCATCGACGTCCACGCCAGCTTCGGTCAGGCCGAGCCCGCCGGTGTTCGGCACCATGCCGACAGTCAGGAGGCAGTGTGTTCCGCGCACGGTCCGTCCGTCGCTCAGCGTGACGGCGACGCCGTCTCCGACGCGGGTCACGCGCTCGGCCCTGGACTTCCCGAGCACCATCATGCCGCGGCGCCGGAAGACGTCCTCCACGACCATCGCCGCGTCCGCGTCCTCGTGCGGCAGTACTCGCTCACGCGACGAGACGAGGGTCACCTGCGATCCGAGTGCCTGGAAGGCGCTGGCGAACTCCGCTCCAGTGACGCCCGACCCGACAACGATCAGCTCCGGGGGCAGCTCGCTCAGGTCGTATAGCTGGCGCCAGTTCAGTATGCGTTCCCCGTCCGGCTCGGATCCCGTCAGCACCCGTGGCTCCGCGCCGGTGGCGATCAGCACCGCGTCTGCCTCGATCTCGGCGTCGCCGACGACGACCTTGCGGGGCCCGGTAAGCCGTGCGGTCCCGGAGATGACCTTGACGCCCTCGGCCGACAGCCTGGACGCCACGTCGGCGGACTGTGCGCGGGCGAGCGACCGGACCCGGGCGTACAGACGGGGTGCGTCGAGGAGCGAGGCCCCGTTCCCGGCAGCATTGACGTGGATGCCGAGGCTCGCGGACCCTTCCAGCCCCGCCATCATGTCGGAGGTGGCAATCAGCGTCTTGGACGGTACGCAGTCAGTGAGCACGCAAGCCCCGCCCAGACCGTCTCGTTCGACAACGGTGACCTCGGCCCCGAGCTGGGCGGCGACCAGCGCGGCCTCATAGCCGCCCGGCCCGCCCCCGATGATCGCGATCCTCGCGTGCGGATGGCTCACGTTATCCAATTGTGTCGTATCCAGGGCCGACCTACGACATCGGCGTCGGCCAGGCCTCCGGACAGTTGGCCAGCAACAGCGGCCCTGGCCTCGTTACCCTTGTCAATCGTGGCGATGTACGCGGCCTATGGCAGCAACATGGATCCGGAGCAGATGTCGCAGCGCTGCCCGCATTCACCGCAACAAGGGACCGGCTGGCTCGAAGGCTGGCGGCTGACCTTCGGCGGCGCGGAACTTGGCTGGGAAGGCGCGCTCGCGACCGTCGTCGAGGACGAAGCCGATCGCGTCTTCGTCGTCCTGTACGAGGTCTCTGACGCTGATGAGGCTGCTCTCGACCAGTGGGACGGCGCAACCCTCGGCTATTACCGCAAGTCGAAGGTGCGCGTCAGCACGCTCGACGGTGACGTGCTCGCCTGGCTCTACGTCCTGAACGACTACGAAGGCGGGCTGCCGTCGGCCCGTTACCTCGGCATCATGGCCGACGCCGCTGAATCCGCCGGAGCACCTTCGGATTACGTCGCGTGGCTACGCAGTCGACCATGCGCCTCGCTCGGAAACTAGCGGACTTGCCGGGCCGGCGGCGCTGCCGCGCGGACTGTATGCCCGAGATCTCCCGGAGCGATTGAGGCTCAGGCGACAGCGGCACCCGCGATCTGATCTCGGCTGGCCGTCGCGCCGGGAATCGCGCCGGGCGTGACCGCGCCGCCATCGCGCATGGCGGTCAGCGCTGTGCCGGCCATCAGTCGCACGCCACATCCGATCGCGCGCTCGTCGACGTCGAACACAGCCTGGTGGATGTCGAAATCGGCCCTGGACCCTGGTGTCCTGGTGCCGAGCCGGGCCAGCGCGCCGGGGATCGAGTCGAGATACCAGGCAAAGTCCTCACCGCCCAGGCTCTGCGGCGCCTCGGTGATGGAATCCGGACCTAGCACGCGATCGGCTGCTGCCTCGAACATCGCGGTGCTGATGGCCTCGTTCACCGTCGGCGGCACGTTGCGCTGGTAGCTAATCTCCGGGACCACGTTGTAGGCGCTCGCGACGGACTCCAACAGCGCCTTGACCAAGTCCGGCGCCTCGTGCCAAGCAGCGTCGTCGAGGCATCTGACCGTGCCTTCCACGACGCCGTCGTCAGGGATGGCGTTCGCGGCGCTGCCAGCGCTGACGCGACCCCAGACGAGGCTCAGGCTCGAGCGGGGATCAACCCGGCGCGACAATGCGGCCGGCAGCTCAGTAATGATCTTCCCGAGCGCATACACGAGGTCAGCGGTAAGGTGCGGCCGCGCTGTGTGTCCGCCTGGCCCGGTGACCTTGACTGTCAGCTTGTCGCACGCCGCCGTGATCGGACCGGTTCTGGTGCCGATCTTGCCGACATCGAGCCTTGGGTCGCAATGCAGCGCGAAGATGCGGTCCACCGATGCGATCCCGCCCGCGGCCATCACGTCGATCGCACCGCCCGGCACTTCCTCAGCCGGCTGGAAGATCAGCCTGACCTTGCCCGGTACCGCGCGCGCCGCGGCGGCGCGCGCCAGGAACAGGCCAGTGCCTACCAAGATGGCCGAGTGCACGTCGTGCCCGCACGCGTGGCAGGCGCCCCGGTTGAGCGACCGGTAAGGAACGTCTTTCTCGTCGTTGATCGGCAGCGCGTCGATGTCAGCGCGCAGCGCGACGACCGGCGCGCCGGGAGCGCCCTCGCCGATGTCGACGGTCAGACCAGTGCCCTTGGGCAAGATCGACGGACGAAGGCCGGCCGCCTCAAGCCGCAGCGCGATGCGCCGGGTCGTCCGGTGTTCGTGGTAGCCAGTCTCTGGATGGGCATGCAAATCGCGCCGGAAGTCAATGAGTTCGGGCTCATGCCCGGAGAGGAACGCGTCGAGTTCCCCCTCGAGATCATGATCAGCCATGCGTTGTC
>Ga0126373_10000476_pt1 | contig 26535 bp, 20 predicted proteins | sample PanSoiMetPlot_11_FD_92545 | JGI IMG/M metagenome (GOLD analysis project Ga0126373, IMG submission 92545) | Tropical forest soil microbial communities from Panama - MetaG Plot_11 | ecosystem: Environmental > Terrestrial > Soil > Tropical forest > Bulk soil | place: Panama | collected 2016-02-17 | reverse complement strand
CTGGGTGGCGTAGATGCAGGCGTCCCCCAGGGAGCCGATGCCGACCTGCAGCGTGCCGCCGTCGCGGACCAGCGCGCTGGCGTAGAGCCCGATCATGTGGGCGGCGGCGTCGAGGGGCGTGTTGTGGACGGCGAATAGGCGGTGGTTGAGTGCCGGTGCATCCACCATGAAATCGAAGAATTCCGGAGCCACTTCCGCATCGCCGTACATGAAGGGCAGGCTGCGATTCACCATGCCCGCCACGGCCACACGCCGCCCGGCCCGCTCCGCCTCCCGCAGGCCCGGCAGGATGTCGAGCGTCACGTCCGGGTTGGAGGCGAGGCTGTAACGCGGTCCCGGCAGCCGCGCCACCGCCTGCAGCACCACGTTGGCGCCGGCCGCCAGCATGTCGCGCGCCACGTGGGTGTAGTTGCTGCTGATGTACTCCTGCTGGGCCAAGGGTATGCCGAGCATGCTGCCGGACTTAAAGTAGAACTCCGAGAGCTCCACGTTCGGCGGCAGTCCGCCGTGGCGCAGCGCACGCATGTACTCGAGTTCGGGATAATCGCCGAACACCCGCGCGGCGAAGGGTTCCAGGAAGCGCCGCTCCAGTTCGCTTTTTCCCGTGGGCCGCTCCAGGGAGAGGGCGGTGATAATCCGCAGCCGGATGGAGGGGTCCGCCGCCGCGCGTCGGTAGAGCGCGTTCAGGAGATGGTTGGGCTTGCCTATCCCCAAGGGCGTGCCCACCACGAGTTGCTTGCCGACGCGCGCGAGGATGGCTTCGACGCAGGCTTCGGGATTGTCGAAATTCTGCGGCATGAAAAAATACCCCGCCGGACGGCGGGGTAAATCTTATCAGGCTCTTCGTTTCCCGCTCACTGCGGGTCCACGTAGGTGTCGAACTGCCGCCAGATGCGGCGGTATTCGTCCAGCCAGCTGGCCGGATCGTGGAAGTCGTGATGCTCTACGGGGTAGAACATGACGTCGAAGTTGGGATTACGCAGTTCGATGAGCTTCTGGGTCATGTGCACGGTGTCGATGAAGAACACGTTGTCGTCCTCCATGCCCTGCATGATGAGCAGGTGGCCCTTGAGCTGGCCCGCGTAGTTGATGGGCGAGCTGTCGAAGTAGGCCTGCGGATCCACGTTGGGCCGGTTGAGGATGGCGGCGGTGTAGCCGTCGTTATAGTCCGCCCAGTCGCCCACGGGCCGGAGCGCCGCCCCCGCCTGGAACAGGTCCGGCTGGCGAAACATCATCATGTACGTCATGAAGCCGCCGTAGGAGCCGCCCCAGACTCCGAGGCGCTTGGGGTCCGCGTGGTAGTTCTGTTCCAGCCAGTGGGCGCCGTCGCTGATGTCCTCGACTTCCGGGTGTCCCATGTGCTCGTAGATGGCGGTGCGCCAGTCGCGGCCGTAGCCCGCCGAACCCCGGTAGTCCATGTCCATCACGATGTAGCCGTGCTGGTTCAGGAAAGTGTCGAACAAGAGCTCGTGCCAGTAGTAGGACCAGCCCGCGTGGGCGTCCTGCAGGTATCCCGCGCCGTGGATGAAGACGACGGCGGGACAGCTCTTGGTGGCCGAATAGTCCTTGGGGAGATACAGGCGCGCATAGAGCGGACGCGGCTGGTGCGTGGAGGGCACCTGCACGATCTGCGGCGTGGTCCAGTCCACGGAAGTGAAGGCGCTCGTGACCTGGTGGGTCACCTGCACCACCTTGCCGTTGGGAACCGCGTCCACCACGTAGATCTCCGGCGGACGCACGCTGGTGGAATGGTAGACCAGGAGCTTAGATTCGTCCGGCGAGAGCAGAAAGCTTTCGCCCTCGTGCATGGCGGGCTGCTCGCCGTTGATGCCACCCAGGTTGGTGACCGCCTCCATGGCGCCGTTCTTCGCGTTCACCCGGTAGATTTCCCAGGTGCCGGGGGAGGACTTGTTGGCGCTCACGTAGAACCAGGCGTCGTCGTGGGTTAGGAATAGGCCTGATTTGACTTCGAAGTCGCCGAGGGTGAGGTCGCGGGCGGCCTTGGCGCGCAGGTCTTTGAGGTAAAGGTGGGAATAGCCGCTCGCCTCGGAGAGATACCAGAGGCTGTGGTTGTCGTGCATCCAGCCGAAGTCGTTGAAGGTCCAGTTGATCCAGGCTTGGTTGCTGAGCCGCTCCTGGGTCATGAGCGTCTTCTTGGCGAAGTCCACAGTGGCGAGCCAGCGGTCCTTGAAGTCGTTGGCGATGAACTGCAGCGCCAGGCCGTTGCCGTCGTCGCTGAAGGCGATGCCGCCCACCGAGATCTCGCGCAGCGCTGGAGCTTTCACCGAGTCCTCGGCGGCCTTGCGCTCCATGCCGTGCTGCACGTCCCAGTCCACGGCGCTTTTGCGCAGGCCCGTGAGCGGATCGTCCTTGATGCCGGGAAGCTGGGCCAAGTCCAGGTCCGTGACCGTGTGGTTCTGCAAGTCCAGGAGCTTCACCTGCTGGGCCGCCGGCGGGTTCAGGCCCACGTAGCTGTGCTCCTTGCTGGTCTCCACGTAACCGCTGTCAGTGATGTAGTTGGGCATGATGCCCGGCTCACCCTCGGAATACTCCTTGGGCTGGGTCACCAGCACCAGCCAGCGACCGTTGGGGGAGAGGGCGCTTTGGGCGATGCTGATGCCGGTTCCGAGGAAGAAGGGCGCGGCGACGCGGGAGGCGTCGGCGCCGTGCTCTGCCGCCTGTTGCTCGTTCTGGGCCTGCTTGTTGGCGGCCTTGTCGGCGAGGGCCTGGAAGAGGCGCAGCTGCTCCGCCTGCAGGTAGTCCTGAGGGGCGTGGGGCTTCGTCGGGTCATCGGAGAGACGCACGTCCGCCGACAGGGAAGTCATGCCGGTGTCCAGGTCATAGAGATAGACGTCCGTGCCCTCGTGCCACTGGATATGGATGCCGTCGGCCATGAAGCTAGGCGATTCCTTCTTGCCGTTGTAGCGAGTGAGCTGACGGATCGCGCCGTTATCCAGGTTGTGGACGAACAGGTTGTCGTCGCGCACAAAGACCTTGAGGGTCCGGGCCAGGTTGAAGCTGCCGTCCGGGGAGGAGGCGCCGGGAAGTTCGCTGTCGACGAGTTTGTGGGGGCTGCCGCCGGAGACGTCCACCTGGTAGAGGTCGTGCAGCGGGCTGGTGTCGCGCTTCACCGAGTAATAGATGCGGTTGCTGTCGTCGCTCCAGTAACCTGCTTCCGGCATGTTCCCGATCCAGTCCCGGGCCGCCATGATTTGCTCCAGGGTGACGCCGCCTTGTACGCCCGGTCCGGCGAGGGCGGGCAGGGCCACCAGGGCCCCGGCGAGGAAAGCGAGGATGCGCTGTGTCATGGGATTTCCTTGGTTATAAAGGCGGGGAAAGCATCAAGCCAGGGCCTGGTCAATATCTTGTATCAGATCGTCGACGTGTTCGAGGCCGGCGGAGACGCGCAACAGGTTCTTGGGGGTAGGGCTCTCCGGCCCTTCCACCGACGCCCGGTGCTCGATGAGGCTCTCCACCCCCCCTAGACTGGTGGCGCGGGTGAAAAGTTTCACGCGAGAGGCGGCGCGCACGGCGGCCTGCTCCCCGCCGCGTACGCAGAAGGACAGCATGGCGCCGAAGCCGCGCATCTGTCGCTTGGCGAGCGCGTGCTGCGGATGGGACTCGAGCCCCGGATAGAACACCTGTTCCACCTTCGGGTGCATCTCCAGGTGGCGCGCCAGGGCGAGCGCGTTCGCGGACTGCGCCAGCACGCGCACGTTCAAGGTGGCGGTGCCGCGCAGGATCAGCCAGCAGTCGAAGGGCGCGGGCACGGCGCCGAGCGTGCCCTGCAGGAAGCGCAGCCGCTCCGTCCCGGGGCCGGCCTCGCGGGCCACCAGTGCCCCGCCCACCACGTCGCTATGGCCGCCGAGATATTTGGTAGCACTGTGCATGACGAGATCCATGCCGAAGGCGAGCGGGTTCTGCAACGCCGGGGTGGCGAAGGTGCTGTCGCAGACCGCCAGCACGCCGGCGCGGCGCGCCAGATCCGCAGCTGCGGCCAGGTCGGTGATCTTGAGCAGGGGGTTCGAGGGGCTCTCCACCCACAGGAGCCGCGTCGCGGGGGTGAACGCGGCCTTCACGGCGGCGAGGTCGGTGGTGTCCACGTAACTCACCCCCAGCTTCCAGCCGGTCATGACCTCCCGCAGGATGCGCAGCACGCCGTGGTAGGCGTCGCGGCTCACCACCGCGTGGTCGCCGGGCTTGAGGGACTGGAACACCGCCGCCGCGGCGGCGCTGCCGGAGGAGAAGGCGACCGCTTCGGCACCGCCTTCCAGCGCCGCGAGGCAGGCCTCCAGTTCCGCACGGTTGGGGTTGCCGCTGCGGCTGTAGACATAACCTTCGGGCGAGTAATCCGGGCTGCGCTCGAAGGTGGTGGAGAGGTGGATGGGCGGGGCCACGGCGCCGGTGGCGGGGTCGATCTTGCGGCCGGCGTGCACGCAGACCGTCTCGAAACGTGCGGCTTTATTGGACATATGCGCTCCAGGAAGGAGACGGAAGCCGCGTCAAGAATAAAGCATCGTGACCACGCGGTTGCGGCCCTGGTTCTTGGCTTCGTAGACGGCCCGGTCCGCGACCTTGAACAGGTCGTCGAACTTCACGTCCTGGCCTGGAGGCCGGGCGCTGGCGCCGACGCTGGCGGTGACCGGGATGCCGTCCGGCTTCAAGCCTTCCACGTTCTTGCGGATCTGCTCGGCGCGCCGCGCCGCCTCCTCCATGCCGCACTGGGTGAGGATCACCACGAACTCCTCGCCGCCCACCCGCGCTGCCACGTCCCCCTCGCGCCCGGATTTCCTGAGCATGGCGCCCACCTTGGCGAGCACGTTGTCGCCCGCCGTGTGGCCGCGGGTGTCGTTGATGTTCTTGAAGTGGTCGAGGTCGATGATTAGCAGGCTGACGGGGTTGTCGTAAGCCGCGGCTTCGCTGAAGATCTTGGAGGCGAACTCCATGAGGCCGGTGCGGTTGTAGAGGCCGGTGAGCGGGTCCTGCATGGCCATCTGATAGAGCTGGCGGGATTGCGCCTGCACCCGGTCGAAGAGCTGCTTGCTGATGATGAGGTTGCGCACCCGTGCGCGCACCTCCTCCTCGACGGGCGGCTTGGCGATGTAGTCGTTGACGCCGAGGCGGAACAGCTCGATGCGGCGCGAGGTCTCGTCCATGCCGGAGAGCGCCAGGATGGGGACGCGGCGCTTGTCCGAGAGGTAGCTGCGCACGCGGTTGACGAGCCCCACGCCGCTCATCACGCCTTCCAGCAGGATATCGCTCACGATCAGGTCGTATTCGTTCCTCTCGAAGGCCGCCAGCGCCTCGTCGGCGCTACGGAAGTGATCCACCTGCAGGCCCATGTGCCGGAGGATCTTGATCATGATGTGCGCCGCCACCATGCTGTCTTCGATGTAGAGCACGCGGCCGGTGAGCGCCTGCTGTTCCTCGCTCAGGTACTGCTTGAGGCGCGCCTCCAGCTGCTCCTTGTCCATCTTCTCCTGGATTTCGGTGACGCCTGCCTCGAAGGCCTCCTGACGCAGGGTCTTGTCCTGGGTGGAGGTGAGCAGGATGAACGGCGTCTTCTGGTGCTTGGAGAGAGCGCGGATCTGGCGGCACAGCCCGATACCGTTCACGCCGGGCAGGGAGAGAGAGGCGCAGATGAATTCCACGTCCTCGTCCGCGCCGTGCAGCTTTTCCAGCGCCTCCTCGGCGCTCGAGACGGTGACGCTCTGGTGGCCGAGGTCCGCGACCATCTTGTTCCAGACGGTACGCACCACCTTGGAGTGGTCGACGATGAGGATTTGCATGGGCTGTAAACGAGACCCCGAGCCCTCAGATTCTACGCGCCATGCATAGCCGCGGGTAGGCGAGCGGTCTAAGGCGCCGGGGTTTGCCGCATTTCGGCGAACGGGCGGGGAGGCAATGCCCACCCTGGTTTTCGCGGAGCCGCAGGGAGCCCGATCCGCAAAGTGCCTTCAATACCGGGGAAGCTTATGGTATGGGCTCCCCGGGTCAATCAGGGCTTTGAGGGACGTTCTTGGTTACGGACGGCTTTGAAGGGCGTGTTCATCCTCCATTCCGGCCAGGCATCAGCATCGGCGAGACTCAGTCCAGTACCGTACATCACCTGCAACTGCTGCAGCATGCCGCCGAGATTCCAAAGGGGATCGTAGACGTCGGCGGGCTTGTGGTAGCGCTGGGAGGTATAGCCACGCTGCTGCTCGAGCCCCCAGCCCGCTGGCCGGCCCACGTAGTCGGTGCCGAGTGCGATGCTCAAGGCGGGCACGCCAGCCTTGGCGAACTCGAAGTGGTCGGCGCGGAAGTAATAGCCCTTCTCCGGCTGCGCATCCTGCTCGAGCGCGAGGCCGAGGCTCTTCGCCTGGGCGGCGAGTGCGTCGTCCGCGCCCGACATGAAACGCCCACGCACCGTGAGGTCCCGGGTCTTGCCGAAGGTGTCCAGCACGTCCATGTTCAAGTCCGCCACGGTGTGCGCTAGCGGGAACAGCGGATGCTGCACGTAGTACGCCGCGCCGAGCAGGCCCTGCTCCTCGCAAGTGGTGGCCATGAACAGCACGCTGCGCTTGGGGTGAGATTGCGCCATGACGCGGGCTATTTCCAGGAGGCCCGCGATGCCGGAGCCGTTGTCGATGGCGCCGTGGAAGATCTGCGTCTTGCCGTCGGCGCCTACGCGCTGCCCCAGGTGGTCCCAGTGGGCGGTGTATACCACCACGTCCTCCGGGTGCTCGGTGCCTTTGACCAGCGCCACCACGTTGTGCGAGACGATGTCCTTCACGCTGTTATGCAGAGTGAGGGAGGCGGTGAGCTTGGTGGGCACCACCTTGAAACCGGGCGTGGCCGCCGCCGTGGCCAGGTCTGCGAATTTCAAACCGGCGGCGGCGAAGAGTTTTTCCGCCGCGTCGCGGGTGATCCAACCCTGGATGGCGGACTGGTATTCGCGGCCCGGCGGCAGTTCCTCCAGGGGGCCAGTCCAGCTGCCGCGCACCACCTCCCAGGGGTAACCCGCGGGCTCGGTGTCGTGGACGATCAAGATGCCGGCGGCGCCCTGGCGCGCGGCTTCTTCATACTTATAAGTCCAGCGGCCGTAATAGGTCATGGCCTTGCCGTCGAACAGGCTCCCATTCACATGGCCGGGGTCGTTGACGAGTGCCACGACGATCTTGCCCTTCACGTCCAGGCCGGCGTAGTCATTCCAGTGAAACTCCGGGGCCACGATGCCGTAACCCACGAACACCAGCGGGCTGTCCTTCAGCGTCACCGTGGTCTCGGTCCGGGGTGTGCTCACCACCAGGTCGGTGGCGTAATCGAAGCGCAAGGGCGCTGAGCTGCCTGCGATATCGAGATGGGTGTCCGGGTCCGCGGTGATCTGCTTGAGGGGCACTTCCTGCAGATAGGAGCCGGCGTCGGCCGGGAGGAGACCATACTTCTTGAATTGAGCGGAAATGTAATCGGTGCTGAGCCGTTCTCCGGTGCTCCCGGGGGCGCGCCCGCCATAGGCGTCGGAGGAAAGGGTCTCGATGGTGGCGCGGATGTTGGCTTCGTTGAACGACGGCGCATCGGCGGCGAGTACCAGGGCGGGCAGGAGCAGGGCGGCGGCAAGGATGGGTAGGAAACGCATGGGAGAGCCTCGTGGATCGGTGATGTTGCGCGCCGCTCTTAAGGCGACGGAACGTTGGGAATTTGATCTTCAGTTCGCGGGTAGCAGGAACAGGGTGCCCTGGTATTCCAAGACCGCGCCCTCGCGGACGATGTCCTTCACGGTGGGGCCTTCCGTCAAGACGTCGCCGATGCGGTATCGCTTCAGGTTGATCACTACGAAACGCTCGGCGGGCTTGTCCGCGTAACCGTGCACGTCCAGGTGCAGCGCCGCCAGTCCCTGGCGCTGCTCGGGTGTGAGGCTGCCATAGGTCGGGAGTGCCGCGGCGTTGGTGGCGACCAGGGGCTGGGGCACTTGCGGCGCCGGGGAGCCCGCATTCGCGGGCGCGGCGGGGGCGGGAGGCGCCGGAGCGGCGGCGGGTTCCGCCGCTTCTTGGGCGAGGGGGCGCACGCTCGGACGGTACGCCGGCTTGTCGCCGACCGCAGGCGATGGGGGTGACGCCGTCGGCGGCACGGAGCGCGAGCCGAAGAACAGCACGCCCAGCACCACGGCGTTCACCAGCAACAACAGGCCGAGCAACGTCGCCCAGGGGACCGGCAGGCGCGTGCGGGCCGGCGGCGCCTCTCCCGCGCCCAGGCGCCCCGTGAGGCTCTGCTGGCGCGAGCGTTCGGATTTCCTCAAGGCATCCAGGATCAGGGACATGTCAGTGTCCACCGCTCAAGAGCGGCGTGCCGGGTTGGGGCAGGGCCGCGGACAGGTGCACCAGGGTTTCCTCGCCGGCGATGCCGTCCACTTTCATGTGCTGGTCGGTCTGGAAGCGGCGCACCATGTCGGTGAGGGTGTCGTCGTAGTTTGTGGATCCGGTATCGGTGACGTGCTGCAGACCGGCGAGTTGGCTGCGCAGCCAGGCGACACTGGTGCCCACCATCCCCGGCTGCAGGGCCTCCGGCGCGCGGGCGTCGGGACGCCACAGGATCAGGTATTCGCCGTACCAAAGCGGCTCCACCTGGGAGATGGGGAAGCGCCCGCTCGTCTGGCCGGCCCGCAGGGTGACGCTGTCGTCGTCCAGTTGCGTCACCACCAACTGGTGCGCGCCGCCCTGGGCGTCGGTGAGCGTGACGATGGCGGGGAGTCCGAAGCTTCGCAGGTTGTTCCAGGTGCCGCGGCGGTAGAGACAGCGCAGCCCGGCGTCCGGCGCTTCACGGCAGCCGCTCCCGCTGCCGGCGGGGGAATACTGGGCGTTCCAGAGGCTGAAGAGCGTGCCAAAGGCGGTGTCGGTGTCCGCCGGGTGGGAGGGGTCCGCGAGCCAGGCGGCGAGATCCGGTGGCGGGGGAACGGGTTTAACCGCCGCCGGTGCGGGCGGCGGCACCGCGGCCGGGGCGTGGTTGTCGATGAACAGGAGCGCGCCGCTCATGAAGGCCAGTGCGCAGGCGCTGAGCCACAGCCACACGGGTACCCGCCGCCGTGCCGACTCGCCCAGCACTTCGCGCGCTGCGCGCCGCACCAGTCCAGCGTCCACCTGGCGCAGTTCGTGGGTGTAGGCGCCGAGCAACGCGCGGTCGCAGATGATGTTGATGAGCCGCGGGATGCCGCGGGTGATGCGCTGCAGGGTGTGCAGGGCGGAGGCGGTGAAGATGGGTGCCATGGCGCCGGAGACCGTGAGCCGGTGGTTCACGTAGGCGCGGCTCTCGGCGGAGGAAAGCGGCGTCAGGTGGTAGCGGCCGGTGATGCGCTGCGCCAGCTGGCGGAGTTCGTTCTTGGCGAGCGTTTCCCGGAGTTCCGGTTGGCCCACCAGGATGATCTGCAGCAGCTTCTGCTCGCGGGTCTCCAGGTTGGTGAGCAGGCGCACCTGCTCCAGGGCCTCGAGGGTCAACCCCTGGGCCTCGTCGATGATGAGCACTACGCGCCGGCCATTGGCATGGGCATCCAGGAGGCGCGCGTTGAGCGCGTCGATGAGGTCCTGGGGGGTGTGGGCGGCTTTCCAGGGGATGTTGAGTTCGCGGCAGATGCTGCGCAGGAACTCCAGTACTGTGACCCGCGGGTTGATGACCAGGGCCGCGTCCACGTTGTCCGGGAGCTTCTCCAGGAGGGTGCGCACCAGCGTGGTCTTGCCGGTGCCCACCTCGCCCGTGAGCTGGATGAAGCCGCCGCTCTCGGTGACGCCGTACAGGAGGTGCGCCAGGGCTTCCGTGTGCCGCGCCGAGAGGAACAGGAAGCGCGGGTCCGGAGTGATGGCGAACGGGTTGTCGCTGAGCCCGAAGTAACTGGCGTACATATCCCTACATGATGCCTCAATCCGGGGACCTGGGTATTTACCCTAAGCCGGCCGCTTCAGCCTTCTTCCTCCGGCGTGCCGCGCCGCAGGCTTGCCGGCCCGAATTTGTCGCGCACCGCATCCGTGGCCGCTTCCAGCCGTTCGTGCCGGGCGCGGCCCTCGTCGAACAGTTCAGCCTGCGCCGCGTCGGCGAAATCCCGTGCGCCCACGCCGATCAGCCGCAGGGGGCGCTGCGGGTGTTCTTCCAGCCAGCGAGTGAGCAGCGCACGGGCGATGGCGAAGAGCGTGTCGAAGCTCGCGTCCGCGGGCGTGAATCGCCGCTGGCGTGTGTGACGGCTGAAATCCGTTTCCCGGAGCTTCAGCACCAGGGTATGGGGCTTCAAGGCGTTCTTACGCAGGATGCCGCACAGGTCTTCGGTTAGCGTGCGCAGCACCGGCTCCAACTCGCTCAGGTTCGAGAGATCCCGCTCGAAGGTGGTTTCCTGGCTCACCGAGCGCTCCCCGGCCGCTTCGTCCACCGGCCGCTCGTCACGTCCTTCCGCCAGGGCCCGGTAATGCAGCGCCTGGTTGCCGAACAGGGCCTTCAGCATGCCTTCAGGCGCGAGCCTGAGATCGCGGATGGTGACGATTTTCGCCTTGCCCAGCGCTGTGCCAGTGCGCGGCCCGATGCCCCACATGGCCGTCACCGGGAGCGGGTCGAGCGTGGCTTGCACGTCCTCGGGTCTCACCTGCTGCAGGCCGTCAGGTTTGCATTGCTGGGAGATGATCTTGGCAATCAATTTGTTGGGAGCGAGACCCACGGAGGCGGTCAGGCCCGTGGCCGCGCGGATGGCTTCCTTGATGCGCCGACCCAGCGCCAAAGGGTCCTCGCTGCCGATGGCGCCCGTCAGGTCCAGGAAGGCTTCATCCAGGGACAGGCCCTGGATCACGGGGGTGAAGTCGGAAAACACGCGGAAGACCCGGGACGAGACTTCCTGGTAACGGGACATGCGCACCGGCAAGTAGACCCCTTCCGGGCAGCGGCGCCGCGCCTCGTACATGGGCATGGCGGAGCGCACGCCGAAGCGGCGGGCCTCGTAGCTCGCGGCGCTCACCACGCTGCGGCGGCCCGAGCCTCCCACGATGACGGCCTTGCCCTTGAGTTCAGGGTTGTCGTGCGTTTCCACGGAAGCGTAGAACGCATCCATGTCCACGTGCGCGATGAGGCGTGGAGGGGCCATCGCGCCTGCAACCGGCTCAGTGGCCGGGGAACTTTTCCAGGATCTGCTGGACGGCGGAATTCACCGCCTCCTGGGTGTAGTTGTCCTGGCTCTCCCAGCCTGTGGTCCAGCCGCGCCACACCAAGCGTTTGCTCCTGCCGTCGATGATGTCCACCATCAGTGTGCCTTCGTCGCGGGACTCCACGTCGGGGCCCAACGGCACCGCTACGGCGCCGAAGCCGCGCGGGAAGGTGTCCAACACGCCGAAGCTGAAGCTGGCGCCGCTACTCTCGATCTTTTGCTTGCTGGCGGTGTGGTAGGTGACCAGGAAATCCGGGCCGGCGTCCGCTTGCACCTCGTCGTAGCCGCGGGTCTTCAGATTGCCCTCCACCGCGCGTCGCACGCGGCCCTCCAGGATCTGGCTGTCCAGAATGGGATCTCGGACCTTGCCGGGCGGCGGGGAGAGCCAGGCGTAGCTGTGGTAGCTGTCGAAATGGGCCTGTTCGTCCTGCTCGGTGTAGATGCGGGGGGAGCAGCCGGCTAGCAGTAACCCGGCGAGGGCCAGCCCTAAAATCAGGGGGCGGTTGAAAAAGCTTTTGAAATCAAGGTACATAGGGGTATACCTGACAGCTTGGAAGCAGTCTAACACGGTCTATCGAGGCCGCCATAAATGGATATATTTCGTATGCGAACAATGTGTTGCGTCGCCTCCAGGCGGCGTGTAACACATGTCAATATGCCGCCAAGTTCACAGCCCACATGAAGAACGCGCGCCAACTCTCGGTGGTTTACGCCGGCCTGCTGGGCTTCCTGGGCTTTGCCCTACTGGTCTACCTCTCGGCGCGCACCGAGTTGCAGGTCACCGACGTCGCCGCGGTGGTGGGGTTCACCCTGTTCGGCATCGTGGTGGTGCTGTTCGGCTTCCCCGCGCCACACGTGGGTCACGTGTCCCTGGATCGGGTGGTGCAGGTCTCCAGCATCCTGATCTTCGGTACCCTCCAGGCGGCTTGGATCGCAGGCATCGCCGCCGTGATCTGGCCCTTCCTGCCCTGGGGCGCGAACCGCAGCCAGAGCATCCGCCTCACGCTGCTGCGCGCCTTCCACAACTCCGGGATGATCATCCTCCTGGTGTTGATCACCGGCGGCCTCTACCAGTACTTCGGCGGCCACCTGCCGCTCATGCAGCTCGACCTGCACGACGGCATCCTGATCCTGATCCTGTCCCTGTTCATGCAGCTCCTGAACAACTGTTTCGTGGCCGTGATCGCCTGGATGGAGGAATACGACTGGCGCAAGGCCTTCGGCTTCTTCACCACCGCCGTGGACATCGCCGCCGTGCCGCTCGCGGTGTTCACCGCCATCGTCTACAACCGGCTCGACACGCCGGTGTTCGTGCTGTTCCTGGTGGTGCTGGCGCTCATCATCCTCATCGTCAAGAGCTTCGCCGAAACGCGCCGCGCGCTCGAGACCAAAGTGGACGAGCTCGTTGCCGTGAACCGTGTGGGGCGCGCGGTGAGCGGCTCGCTGGTGCTGGACGACCTCATGGATCTGATCTTCCGGGAGAGCAAGAACCTGCTGGAATTCGACTCCTTCATGTTGGCGATCTATTCCGAAGAGGACCGCGAGTTAGACATCCGCCTGCACCACAACCGCGCCGGCCGCCAGCCCACCCGCAAGCGGCGCCTGGGCGAGGGCGTGCTGAGCTGGGTGGTGAGCAACAACAAGCCGGTGTTCATCCGCGACTGGAACGCAGACGAGAGTGAATTCAAGACCATGATGATCCACATCGGCGACACGCCCCAGACCCAGTCGTTCATCGCCGTGCCGGTCACCTACCGCGAGCGCGTGCTGGGGGTGCTTTCGGTGCAGGGCTATGTCCCCTACATGTTCACCGACGCCCATTTCGAGCTAGTCGTGACCTTCGCCGGGCAGGTCGCGGTGGCCATCGCCAATGCGCGCCTGTTCGAGGAACTGGAGAAGAGTCGCAACGAACTGGAGCAACGGGTGGTGGAGCGCACCCACGACCTGGCTCTGCAGAAGGACGAACTGCACGCGCTCACCGAGTCCCTGCGCAGCGCCAACCGCGAGAAGGAGGAGCTCCTGGGGCGTCTGCAGCAGCAGGCCTCGGAACTGGAGCGTCAGAGCCGCGAGGACGGCCTCACGGGTCTCTACAACCGTCGCTACCTGGACGGCCGCCTGGAGTTCGAGGTGAAACGGGCGCAACGCTACAACCGGCAGATCGCGCTCGCCATGGCGGACGTGGATCGCTTCAAGGGCGTCAACGACCAGCATTCCCACATGGTGGGCGACGACGTGCTGCGCACCATCGCCAATATTCTGCGTACCCAGTGCCGCTCCATCGACATCATCGCCCGCTACGGCGGCGAGGAATTCCTCTTGTGCTTCCCGGAGACGACCTACGAGAATGCCCGCGCGGTGTGCGAGAAGATCCGCCGCCAGGTGGAGGAGTACGACTGGTCGCGGCTGCAGCCCGGTCTGAGTGTGACCTTGAGCGTGGGGGTAGCAGCCGCGCCCCCGGTCTACGACGTGGACGCCTTGATCGCCGCGGCGGACGAGAAGCTCTACGAGGCTAAACGCGGCGGAAGAAATCGCGTGTGCGCTTGAGGAGTCCCGCGGCCGGCAGGGACTCCGTGCTGCCCGCCCGCGGCGCCAGTTCCAGGGAGGGCTGCTCGAAGAGCCGCTCGACGCGTTTGACGTCCAAGGCCGGAGCGAACAGGTGTCCCTGGGCACAACGGCACCCGAGGGCGTCCAAGAGGTGCCGCTGTTCCTCCGTTTCCACGCCTTCGGCGATGGTGTTCATTCCCAAGTCCCGCGCCAACTCGATGATGGTGCGCACCACCGCCGCGTGCTTGGGATTGTCCACCACGTCGCTCACGAAGCTGCGGTCGATCTTGAGGGTATCCAGCGGCAGCGCAGACAGGTAGTTCAAGGAGGAGTAGCCGGTGCCGAAGTCGTCCAGTTGCAGGGCGATCCCCAGGCTCCGCAGGCGGCGCAGGGTGCTTTCCGCGGCCTTGGGGTTTTCCAGGAACACGGTCTCGGTGATTTCCAGGTGCAGCCCCGCGGGCACCAGGCCGCTTTCCTTGAGCGCGGCCGTGATCTGCTGCGGCAGTCCGGTGTACATGAATTGCTTGTGGGAGAGGTTCACCGCCACGGTGAGATCGCGCGCCTGGGGATGCGTCCCGCGCCAGGCCTTTACCTGGCGGCAGGCCTCACCCAGCAGCCACCAGCCGACGGGGAGTATCAGGCCCGTCTCCTCGGCCACCATCAGGAAGTGGTCCGGGCTCAAGAGGCCGCGCTGCGGGTGCTGCCAGCGCAGCAGGGCCTCGAAGCCGAGCAGCCTTCTCTGCCCCAGGGTGACGATGGGCTGGTAGTGGACGCGCAACTCGCCGTTGTCGAGCGCCTGGCGCAGTTCCGTTTCGACCCGTAGGCGCGAGCGGGCGCGGGCGTACATCTCCTGGTCGAAGACCACGTAGCCTGCTTTGCCCGCTGCCTTGGCGCGGTACATGGCGGTATCGGCGTCGCGCAAGAGCTCCTCGGTGGAGGCGTAATCGGGGTGGCCGGGGGCGATGCCGATGCTGGCGTTGGTGAAGATCTCGTTGTCTCCGAGTCGGATCGGGTGGATGAGTTCCGCCAGCATGTGCTCCGCCAGCACCACCGCGTCCTCCGTGTCCTGGGTCTGGCCCACCAGCACCGTGAACTCGTCTCCGCCGTGGCGGGCCAGCAGGTCCCAGGGGCCGAGGCATTTCTTCAGGCGCTGCGCCACCTGCACCAGGAGCTCGTCGCCGGCAGCATGGCCCAGGCTGTCGTTCACCACCTTGAAGCTGTCGAGGTCGATGAACAGTACGGCGTAACCCGGCGCGTCCTTCGGGCGGCTGCGGTCCATGGCCTTGGCGAGACGCTCGATGAACAGCGTGCGGTTGGGCAGCCCGGTGAGCGGGTCATGGGTGGCGTTGTGGCGCAACTGCGCCTCGAAGCGCCTCTGCTCGGTGACGTCGCGCACCGTGCCGATCATGTAGCGACGTCCGTCCTGGTCGATCACGCCGATGCTCAGGGTCGCGCTAAGGCGCGTCTTGCGGTCCTTGTGGACCAGCACCGTTTCATAGTTGTTGGGCACTTCCTCGCCGCGCTGGCGGCGGCGGAAGCGCTCGTCCGCGGCGGTGAGCTCCTCGGGCGGGAAGATGTCGCGGTAGCTCATGCCGGTGAGCTCGGCCTCGGTGTAGCCCAGCATGGCGGCGAAGGCGTGGTTCACGTAGGTGTAATAGCCATTCTCGTTGATGAACACGCCTACCTGGCTGTGGTCCACCAACAGGCGGTAACGCTGCTCGGAGCGCTGCAGAGCGTTCTCCACCCGTTTGCGGCCGGTGATGTCCTGCAGCGAGCCTTCGTAGTAGGCCACGCTGCCGTCGGCGTTGCGTAGCACGCGCGCGCTCAAGGAGACCCAGATGCTTTGGCCGTCCTTCTTGCGCATTTCCACTTCACGGCCGGTGACCCGCCCGTGGCGCTCCAATTCGTTGTTCACCTGGCCGCGCTCCTCCGGGTTCTTGTACAGCGCGCTGATGTTCGCGACGCTGGACATCATGGTCTCCGGGGAGGCGTAACCGAAGATGTCCGCGAGCGCCTGGTTGGCCCGGAGGTACTGACCCGTGGGGGTGCTCTGGTACATGCCGATGACCGCGTTCTCGAAAATGGCGCGGAATTTCTGCTCGGCGGCGAGCAGCGCCTGCTGCACGCGCCGTTCCTCGGTGATGTCGCGGATGGTGCCGGTGCTCGCCAGGCGCCCGTCGAGGACGATGGGCCCGGAGCGCACCGAGGCCAGGATGCGCGTGACACCGTCTTTCTTCAGCAGGTGCACCTCGTAGGCGCTTTTTTCCCACTCGCCGGCGCGGCGCTTCTTCCAGATCTCCTCCAGGAAGGGGCGGTCCTCCGGTGCGATGAAATGCATATAGGGCGTGCCGATCATCTCGGAAGGGACGAATCCCAGCATGTCGGCGTAGGCCTTGTTGACGTAGGTGTAATTGCCCTCCTGGGTGAGGAACACACCGTCCTGGCTGTGGTCTACAAGGGTACGGTACTTTTGCTCCGAGACCTGCAGCGCCGCTTCCGCCTGGCGGCGCGCGGTCACGTCCACGAAGGTGCCTTCGTAGTAGAGCAACTCGCCGCCGTCGGCTTTGACGGCGTGTGCGTTCTCGGAGATCCACATGAGGCCGCCGTCGCGCCGGCGCACCTGGGCCTCGTGGCCCTCGAAGTGGCCCTCGTGTTCCAGGAGACGCCCCACTTCCGCGCGCGTGCCCGGTTCGGCGTAGATCTCCGCGCCGATGTCGTTCACGCTCTGGACGAGCTCTTCCGGGGAGGAGTAACCGAGCAGCCGCGCCATGGCGGGGTTGACGTCGGTGAAGCGTCCCTCCGGGGTGCTCTGGTAGATGGCCTCCACCGCGTGGTCGAAGATGCTGCGATAACGCACCTCGGCGCGCCGCCGCGCCGCGTCGCTGGCCTCGTGGGAAGCCAGGTCCTGGATGATGCTGAGCACGTGGTGCTCGCCTTCGAGGGTCACCACCACGGCATTGAGCTGGCCCTGATAGAGGCCGCCATCGCGACGACGCCAGCGCACCGCCTCGTCGCGGACGGCGTGGGTGCCGCGGATCTTTTCCAAGAAGCGTTGGCGGGTTTCGGCTTCCCAGACGCCGAGCGCCACCGGCGTCCGGCCGACGGCCTGTGCGCGCGGGTAACCCAAGGCCCGCTCGAAGGTGTCGTTCACGTCCACGTAGCAGTCGTCCGCGAGGCGCGTCAGCGTCACGAGGCTGGAGGAATGGTCGAAGGCGCTCGCGAGATTCACGCTGCGGCACCGGCCTCATTGGGCGTCGTCTGTTTTGGGTCCCGCTTCCGGCTGCGAGGGCCGCCCCTGGAAAGGGCGGAGCGAGTCCTGCATTAAGTTAATTTAGGCCAAAAAATCCCAACTGCCTACCGGCCCAAGAGGCCGGCGGCGGTGGGCTAGAAAAAATCCCCAAGCAAATAGTCGCTTAGCCGCACATGCTCGAAATCACTTCACGGTAATGGTGATTTTGTCCGAGGCTACCGCCGGGTTGAAGGACATGTGGGCGTAGTCGCCCACCAGGATCTGCAGCGTGTGCTTGCCGGGCTTCAAGCTGAGCGTGGTCTGGGTCTGGCCGCCGCCGAAGTGCAGGTGCTGGTCGTCCTTGGGGATGGGCATGTCCGCAGGCGGCAGTTCCGCGTCCACAATCAGATGGAAATGGCCGGTGGCCTCGCGCTGCACGCCCGCCGGGGCTATGCCCATGCCCTTCAGGCCCATGACCACGGTCACGGGTCCCGTGACCACGTCTCCGTCGTGGGGGGCGATGAAGTAGGCGGCGGCGCCCGCAGGCGCGGCGCTGCGGGCCGGGCTGGCCGCGCGCGAGCTGTCGGCCGCGACACCGGCCGCGGCCACGAGCAGGGTTAACAATATCCAGCGCAGCTTTCGCATAAGTCTCTCCTCGTTCTGAGGGGGATCCTAAGTTTAGCTTCCGGGCGCGAGTTCGGCGGCGGTCAGCACCACCCCGGTGGCGAAGGTGAGGCCGGCGGCGATGAAGTAACTGATGAACAGCAGGCAGAACTTGAGGAAGGTCTTGAACCAACCCTGCGCGTAGAAGAAGCGCAGCGCCAAGAACAGGTAGATCACCAGGTACCAGCCGGCCACGGTGCCGGCCTCGTTCCTGAGAGGCGCAAGCCAGGCCAAGTGCGCCCCGCTGAAATCGATCAGCATCACGAACAGCAGCACCGTGAACAGCATGGCATGGTAATGGAGGGTGAACACGAAGTGTTCCGTGAGGTAGCGCCCGGAACCGAGATAGAAGAGCTTCAGGAACAGGGCGATCAAGGGCATCAGCACGAACATCATCTTCGGCAGGTTGTCCTTGAGTTTCTTCTTGAATTCGTCCTGGTGGTCCTTGACGTACTCGAAGGATTGGATGAAACGGTTGTCCGACCCGGCCAGTTTGCTTTTACCCCGCGGCTCGTCCACACGCACGAAATCCGCGTCGTCTGTCGCCCGGGAGGAGCTTCCTCCCGGGGCCGCGGTGCCCGGAGCAGGGGTCGCCGCCTTGGCGGTCGCCGTCGTCGGCGCATCCAGCCGCGCCAGCTCGTCCACGAGCATCTGGCGGGCGAAGGCCTTCTCGGCGGCGTTGCCGGGCTCCGCGTCCAGCTCCCGGATGGACTTTTGGATGGCATCCCGCTCCTTCGTCTTCTCCTCGGGACTCATCTGCTTGGCCGGCGCCGAGAGCTTTTCGTTGATGGCGGTCGGGGACAGGTCGCTGCCGGAGGAGGGCCACATGAAGGCCGCCAGGAAGAAGAACAGGATGCTGCAGAAGAGGTAGAGCCGGAACGGCTTGATATAGCGCTCCTCGTGGCCCAGGCAGTATTCGCGCGTCAGGTAGCCGGGGCGGAATAGCAGCGGGAAGATGCTGTGGAAGAACTTGGTGTCGAAGCCGAAGTGTGTACCGGCGAAGTCGTGCAGCACGTTCCACAAGGGCGCCACATAGGTGTGGTTCTTCTGGCCACATTCCATGCAGAACTTGGAGTACAGCGGCGTGCCGCAGTTGCGGCAGCGGGGCCCCTCGGGGGGCGGTGCGAGGCCCGGCAGGGCGAGGGGCGCGGCGGAGGGCTCCAGGTCCAGCACCCGCCGGCTGGCCTTGAGCTTGTCGCCGAAGCGCTTCGCGCCTTCGGCGCGCATGCGCGGCGCCTGTTCGGCCACGTAGCGATCCAGGTCGGCGCGGCTCGCCAGGGTGTACTGCACCACGCGGCGCTCGGCGCCGGCCTCTGCGCCCTCGGGTTTCAGCACCCGGGCTTCGCGGAAGCCGGGCAGGGCAAGCATCTCCCGCACGTGTTCCTTCAGCCAGGTGTCGAATTCAGCGGCCTGGTCCGCGCTGATGTCCAGCGTGACTTCGTAGACGAGGGGCGTGTTCATGCCCGGGCGGGAGACCGGAACGGTTTCGTACCCAGTTCGGAGGTATCGAAGTCATCCACGGCGATGATCTCCGCTGTGAGCTCCTCAAGGCGAGCCAGTTCCCGGGCTTCCTGGGCGCTCACGACCCCCGCTTCCTCGGCGGCGGAGACCGCGGAACTGCCGCGCGGCACCTTGAGCTTGCCGGCCTTCTCCGCCTCGCGGACGCGGCGCTCCACGGGCTCGAGTCGGGTGGCGAGTTCCAGGGCCTCGCCCAGGAGGCCCACAGGACTTTTCTTGTCTGAGACGTAGATGTTCTTGGTGAGACGGTCGCGGCTGGGTCCGGGCGTAGAGATGCGCTCCGCCACCTCGTGGCCCAGTTCGTCGGCCGGGGCCGAATACATGCGCCCGCGAGGGAAGATCAACACCCGCAGCACCGCCGCCACCGGCTTGTTGGGGAAGTTGCGCAGGAAGGAGTGCATGGACTCTTGCAGGCGGTAGAGGGCGTCGCGGCAGGCCCATTCCACTAACGGCAGGTCCTCCGGCGGCCGGTTCTGGTCCTCGTAGCGCTTCAGCACCGCCGAGGCGATGTACATGTAGCTCAGCATGTCGCCGAGCCGCGCCGAGAGCTTCTCCTTCTTCTTGAGAGATCCCCCTAATGACAGCATGGCGGCGTCGGAGGCCAGTACGAAGGCGGCGCTGAAGCGGTTGATATGCTGGTAGTAGCGCTCCGTGGGCGTACTCACCGGCACATGGGTGAGCTTCGCGAAGGTGAGCGCCATCCACACGGCGCGGGCGGCGTTGCTCATGGCGAGGCCGATGTGGCGGAACAGGGCATCATCGAAGTCGACGAGCGCCTGGGCATGGTCCGGATTGGCGGCGGCGCGCATTTCCTTCAGCACGTAGGGATGGCAGCGGATCGCGCCCTGGCCGTAGATCATGAGGTTGCGCGTCAAGATGTTGGCGCCTTCCACGGTGATGGCGATGGGCGTGGACTGGTAGCCGCGGCCGAGGTAGTTTTTCGGTCCGAGCTGGATGCCTTTGCCGCCGTGCACGTCCATGGCGTCGTTGCCCACATGGCGCGCCATCTCGGTGACGTGCAGCTTGGAGATGGCTGCGCACACCGCCGGGGACTCCCCCTGGTCGATGGCGCCGGCGGTCATGCTGCGCACCGCCTCCATGGCGTAGAGCGTGCCGCCCATGCGGCCCAGCACCTCATCGATGCCGTCGAAGCGCGCGATGGGGAGCCTAAATTGCTTGCGCACCCGGGCATAGGCGCCGGTGGCGTACACGCCGAGGCGGGCGGCGCCGGTGGTGTTGGAGGGGAGTGAGATGGCGCGACCAGCGCCCAGGCACTCCATGAGCATGCGCCAACCCTGGCCGGCCATTTTTGTGCCGCCGATGATGAAGTCGAGCGGCACGAACACGTCCCGGCCCTGGGTGGGGCCGTTCTGGAACGGCAGGTTCAGCGGGAAATGCCGCCGGCCGATGCTGACACCGGGCAGATGCGGCGGAATGAGGGCGCAGGTGATGCCGTAGTCCTCGGTGTCGCCTATCAGGTGCTCCGGGTCATAGAGCCGGAAGGCGAGCCCCAGCACCGTGGCCACGGGAGCGAGCGTGATGTAGCGTTTGTCCCAGTTCAAGCGCATGCCGACGATTTCCTTGCCATCCCACGCGCCCTTGCACACCACGCCGCTGTCGTGGATGGAAGCGGCATCGGAGCCGGCGCCGGGCGCGGTCAGGGCGAAGCAGGGCACGTCGGTCCCATCGGCGAGCCGCGGCAGGTAGTGGTTCTTCTGCTCCTCGGTGCCGTAGCGCAGCAGCAGCTCGGCAGGACCGAGGGAGTTCGGCACCGCTACGATGGACGCGCAGGTGGCGCTGCGGGTCGCGATCTTCGCCAGCACCTCCGAGTTCGCCAGGGCCGAGAATTCCCGGCCGCCGTAGCGTTTCGGGATGATCATGGCGAAGAAACCCTTCTTCTTCAGGTAATCCCAGGCTTCCGGCGGCAGGTCGCACCACTCGTGGGTGATCTTCCACTCATCCAGCATGCCGCAGAGCTCTTCCACTTCCTGGTCGAGGAAGGCCTGTTCCTCGGCGCTGATCTTCGGCGCCGGAGTGTTGAGCAGGCGGTGCCAGTTGGGGCGGCCGCTGAACAGTTCCCCGTCCCACCACACCGTGCCGGCCTCGAGGGCGGCGGCCTCGGTGTCGGACATTTCCGGCATGATCTTGCGGAAGACGTCCAGGAGCGGCTTGGAGATCCAGGCACGGCGTAGGGCCGGGAAGTTCACCGGCACGGCGATTGCCAGGAAGATTGCCCAGTACAGGAGCTTCAGCCAGTCGGGGCCTGCGCCCAGGACCTGGTAGGCGAAGAGATATATAAGGTAGGCGAGGGACGCCAGGAACAGCGGCACCCGCTGGTACGTGAGCACCAGACTGCCGCCGATGAACACCAGGAGCCAGAAGGTGGCGATCAACATGGGCTTACCGTTCTTCTTGGGTCGGACGCGACGCGGTAAAAACTATACTCCACCGCCGGTCTGGAGTTTGGCGAGGAGCCCTGATGAAAAGCTCACCGCTTTCTGGGCGTTGAAGTCGAAGCACACCACCCCGAGGCGCGCCTCGGCCACGGTCACGCCGGATTTGCTGGCCCGGTGGAAGAACGCACAGCTGCGGCTTTGGAACTCGCCGGCCGCCACCTCCACCGCGAGTCGGTCTCCGTAGAAGGCCTGGGCCCGGTACACCACCGCCGCGTCGGCGATGACGAAACCGATGCCGTCCGGGCCAATCTCGTCCTCCCCCAGAGAGCGCAGGTAGCGCCGCCGGGCCTCGTGCAGCAGGGCGAGCACCTGGTCATTGCCCAGATGGTTGCCGTAGTTGAGGTCGCTGATCCGTACCTCGAGCTCGGTACGGAAGGCGAAGCGCTCCGGCATCTGGATCTGTACCCGGCCCATGCGGTTCTCCAAATAAGAATGGCCGTGGGTACCCCACGGCCTTTCCATTGTCGTCTAAAAGATGTCTTTCATCCCGGCAGCAAATCCTTGACGCCCGCGCGCTCCTCGCGGAGTTCGGTTTCTGTGGCCTGCATGCGCTGGGTGGAGAAGTCGTCCATCTTCAAGCCTTTCACGACCTTCCACTGGCCTTTGCTGCAGGTGACCGGGTAACCGAACATGATGCCGGGCTTGACGCCGTAGCTGCCGTCGGAGGCCACGGCCATGCTCACCCAGTCGCCCTTGGGCGTGCCTAAGACCCAGTCGCGCATGTGGTCGATGGCCGCCGAGGCGGCGGAGGCCGCGGACGAGGCCTTGCGCGCCTCGATGATGGCGGCGCCGCGCTTCTGCACCGTGGGGATGAACTGGCCGCTCACCCAATCCTGGTTCACGAGCTTCGCGGCCGGCTTGCCCTTCACGGTGGCGGAGCGGATGTCCGGGTACTGGGTGGTGGAGTGGTTGCCCCACACGGTCATGCGCTTGATGTCGGTCACGTGGCTGCCGGTCTTGGCGGCGAGCTGGGAGAGGGCGCGGTTGTGGTCGAGGCGCATCATGGCGCTGAAGTTCTTCTTAGGGATGCGCGGTGCGTTGCTGGAGGCGATGAGCGCGTTGGTGTTGGCGGGGTTGCCCACCACCAGCACTTTCACGTTCTTCTTGGCGGCCACGTCGAGCGCCTTGCCTTGGGCGGAGAAAATCTTGGCGTTCTCGAGCAGCAGGTCCTTGCGCTCCATGCCCGGGCCGCGGGGCTTGGCGCCCACCAAGAGCACCAGATCCGCGTCCTTGAACGCCGTCTCCGCCACGTCCGTGGCGACGATGCCGGCCAGCAGCGGGAAGGCGCAGTCGTTCAGCTCCATCACCACGCCGTTCAGCTGGGCTAAGGCCGGCGTCACTTCCAGGAGCTGCAGGATCACCGGCTGCTTCGGCCCCAGCATGTCGCCGGCGGCGATGCGGAAGATGAGCTGGTAGCCGATTTGGCCGGCGGCACCGGTGACGGCGACGCGGACGGGTTTCTTGGTTGCCATGAAAAGCTCCGTTTGGGCTTGGGGCTGTGGGAGCGGGCCGCCGAGTGAGGCGGACTGCGAATGGGGGCGGAATTTTATCACCCGCGATAAGGCCCGCTCTTGCGTTCCACGCCCATCCTTAAGCAGCGAGGGTGTTGTAGGGGTTGTGATAGCCGGGCTCTGCGCAGGCCTGGCTAAAACAACCCGGAAGTCCCAAGCGGCGGCAATTTTAATTAATAAGTCATTGTTTTAATTATGTATTTAATAGGTTTGGAGATTTTTCTCTACAGTCTCTTGCAATCTCTTTTTTTAGTGTTATAGTTATCTACAACACCACTACTGGTCTGGCGAGACGCCAGCGTGTCGAGAAGGAGAGAGCCATGAACACCACCCTGAAATTGAGTGCCGCCATCGCACTTAGCGTTTCTTTCGCCTGCTTCAACGCGTTTGCCAGAGGCGCACAGGAGGTGCAGCCGCACCATGTGCAGGTGATCCAGCTCGGCACCATCCGTGTGACCCGGGCGGATGCGGAAGGCATGAAACCCGCCGCCGCGGTTCCTCATTACGGTTCCACGCTCTTCCTCGGGCGCATCCAGGTGACGCCGTCGGACAGCCCCGATGCACGCGCCGCCGCCTTGGAGGCGCAACACTCCGGCGGCGTGTTCCTGGGCGCCATCACCGTGACGGCGAACGACTCCGAAGAAGCCCGTTATGCGGCGGCGGACGCCGCTAGCCACGGGAGCGTCTACCTCGGCAGCATCCGGGTGACGCAACCCAAATCGGCTTTCGCCAGGGGGCTTTTGGCGGTGGAGCGCTATTTCGGTTCCCATGCTTCTCTCGCCGCCCTCGGCACCCTGGTCTTTGGCCGCTTGGGCGGCTAAGGTTAGTGCCGGGTTACTCAACTAAACCGCTATAGCAGCGAGGCCATGGACATGGAACCCACCTGGAGCGACAACCAACCGATCTACCGGCAATTGCGGGATCGGGTGGTAGCCATGATCCTGGAGGACTCCCTCAAGGAGGGTGACCCCCTGCCTTCGGTGCGCTCCGTGGCCGCCGAGTATCAGATCAATCCACTCACCGTGCTTAAGGGTTACCAGTCGTTGGTGGACGAGGGTCTGGTGGAGAAGCGCCGGGGCCTGGGGATGTTCGTGAAGGAGGGCGCGCGGCGCAACCTCATGAAGAACGAGCGCGAGCAGTTCATGAAGACCGAGTGGCCGCAGATCCTGCAACGCATACAACGCCTGGGCCTGGAACTCATGGACCTGGCCAAGCAAGCCGAGAAAGGGAGCAAGTCATGAGCACGTTCGTGAAGGCCACGGGCCTGACCAAACGCTACGGCAAGCTGGCCGCGCTGGACCGGGTGGATTTCGAGATCCAGGAAGGCTGCATCGTCGGTCTCATCGGCCCGAACGGCGCCGGCAAGACCACGGCCCTCAAGGCCATCCTGGGGCTCACGGATTTCGAGGGCGGGCTGAACGTGCTGGGGCACGATCCGCGCCGCTCGCGCCACGAGCTGATGCGCCAGGTATGCTTCATCGCCGACGTGGCGGTGCTGCCCCGTTGGCTGAAGGTCTCCAACGCCATCGAATACGTGCAGGCCGTGCACCCCGGTTTCAGCCGCGAGCGGGCGCTGCACTTCCTGGAACGCACCAAGATCAAGCAGACGAGCCGCGTCGGCGAGCTCTCCAAGGGCATGGTGACCCAGTTGCACCTGGCCCTGATCATGGCCATCGACGCCAAGCTCCTGGTGCTGGACGAGCCGACCCTCGGCCTCGACATCCTCTACCGCAAGGAGTTCTACACCAGTCTCCTCAACGACTATTTCGACGCGCAGCGCACCATCCTGGTCACCACCCACCAGGTGGAGGAGATCGAGAAGATCCTCACCCACCTCATGTTCATCGACGGCGGCAAGGTCACGCTCAACCGCTCCATGGAGGAGGTGGCCGAGGAATATACCGAGGTGCTGGTGCCGCAGGACAAGGCCGCCGCTGCCCACGCGCTGAAGCCCCTGCACGAACGGGAAATCTTCGGCAAGAAGCTGTACCTCTTCGAAGGGGTGACCCGCGAGGAGCTCGCCAAGCTCGGCGAGATCCACACGCCCAGCGTCGCCGACATCTTCGTGGCGAAGGTCAAAGGAGGCATGCAATGAAGGCCATCGTCACACGCCTCGACAAGACCCTGGTGCGCCGGGAGTTCTGGGAGAACCGCTCCCTGTGGTTGGTACCTGCGGTGGTGGCCGGCATACTCACCGTGCTGAGCCTGTACATGGTGTTGGCGGTGATCATCGGCCATCCCCAGCCCGGCGGGGACATGAACGGCCCCGTCGGCATGCATTTTTCCATGGACAACCTGCCGGACTTCAGCAACGCGGATGACCGGGCGGTGACCGCTTTCGTGCGGGGGTCCACGTTCTTCCTGGGGTTCATCTTCAGTACCTTGATGCAGATCGTGGTGTTCTTCTATCTCATCGACAGCCTGTACGCCGAGCGCCGCGACCGCAGCGTGCTGTTCTGGCGTTCCATGCCGGTGTCGGACGCCCGCACGGTGCTCGCCAAGCTCGCCACCGCACTCATCGCCGTCACCGTCATCACCTTCGCGGTCACCGTGGCCTTCCAGGTGGTGCTCTTGGTGCTGCAGCTGATCCTCGGGGCCTACCTGGGGGTGCATCCCTTCGTGGTGCTGGAGTATCCGGGCGCCTTCCTGCTGAGCTGGCTGCTCCTGGCCTATGCCCTGCTGGTGAAGGCCCTGTGGTACCTGCCGTACTACGGCTGGCAGATGCTGGCCTCGAGCTGGGCCAAGAAGGTACCGTTCCTGTGGGCGGTGCTGGTGCCGCTGGGCATCATGTTCGCCGAAGCCTGGGTGTTCCACACCGGACACGTGGCGCACGTCGTGTTCGGTCACGCAGCCAATTGGATGCGGCTGGCTTTCAATTTCAACCCGGAGACTGTGTTCCAGAAGGGCGGCGATGCCGCGGCGGTGGTGGACAACGCCATGGGCCCCGGCAACGTGCTGCAACTCCTCGCCAGCCCCGAGCTCTGGATCGGCACGGCCCTGGCGGCGGTCTTCGTCTACGGCGCCATCTGGCTGCGCCGGAACCGTGCGGAAATCTGACCACCGACAACACTGATGGAGCCAAGCATGCGCCGCCTTATTACCGCCATGACCGTTTCCCTGGTGCTCATGAATGTGGGCGGCTGCGTGCTGGCCGTCGGCAACGACGGAGGTGACGACTCCGCCTGGAGCTCCTCCGATTACCGGGACAGCGACCTCGCCCACGAGGTGCGCAAGAGCCTCGAAGGTGATGCCCTGACCCGCGACGCGGACATCAGGGTGAGCGCCGAGCACGGCCGCGTGTATCTCAGCGGCACGGTCAACGGCCCGGACGTGCTGACGCGGGCGGTGCAGTTGGCGTTCGCCTTGCAGGACGTGAAAAGCGTGCGCTGCCACGTCACCGTGATCCGTTGAGCCACCCGTTCGGGAGGCTGGCATGAACAAGACCAACGTCGTCCTGATAAT
>Ga0126373_10000475_pt1 | contig 26556 bp, 25 predicted proteins | sample PanSoiMetPlot_11_FD_92545 | JGI IMG/M metagenome (GOLD analysis project Ga0126373, IMG submission 92545) | Tropical forest soil microbial communities from Panama - MetaG Plot_11 | ecosystem: Environmental > Terrestrial > Soil > Tropical forest > Bulk soil | place: Panama | collected 2016-02-17 | reverse complement strand
TGATTCATTTCATCGGCGTATGGGACACGGTCAGTTCCGTAGGGTGGATTTCCGATCCGGTCGTCATGCCTTTCACCGCGACCAATCCGATCATGGAGATTGGGCGGCACGCGGTTTCGATCGACGAGCGCCGCTGCTTCTTCCGCGACAATCTCTGGGGCAAGCCGTTCCAGCCGGGAGAGCCGGGCTTTCGGGTGCACCAGGACATCAAGCAGGTGTGGTTCGCCGGGGTGCACTCCGATGTTGGCGGCAGCTATCCCGAGGGCGAAAGTGGGCTGTCGAAGATCACGCTGGAGTGGATGCTGCACGAAGCCAAATTGGCGGGGCTTCGTATCCACGACGACGAGGCGAAACGTGTCCTGGGAGTAGCGTCTCCGGCCCCCTTCGTTCGCCCCGATCCTTCGGACGGACAGCATGAGTCGCTGAAAGACGCGTGGTGGGTGGTGGAGTTTCTGCCCCACTTCAAGTACGACAAAATGAAGGGCAGGCCGCACTGGACTTTGCCTCCCATCGGCAAACGCCGCCGTCTGCCAATCGATCCCGTGACTCATCACAACCTCGCTGTGCTGCATGAGAGCGTCTTCGACCGGATGCAGAACGTCCCGGAATATCGCCCTGAGAACCTGCTTGGTACAGACTATCCTCGAGAAAAATATGTGCCTCTATTTCCTGAGGCGCCAGGGTATTTGAAAAGTCCCGATGGAAGCCTTGCGAGCTTGCAGCCCGACGAAAGGCGCTTCGATGGATTGGGTCCGGTGGGGAGGGTGCAGGCGATCCTCGACTTCAAGGTCGATGCCAACCCCTTGCTGCAGTGCCCTCCCGATATGTGGCCGGGATTCGCGATCTTCGCCGCTCTGCTGACGGTCGCGGCAACATTGCTTATCCCACCTCCAGGCGAGCTTTTGTACTGGATCCTGGGCGAAATCGCGGTTTTCTGGCTGCTGCGTCAAGGCTTCCGCAAGCTGTACCGGATGGGGCTGATCACGCACTACAAGCAACACCGCGACGAGCTCGTCTAGTCGATTCCATCGGAACCGCCGAAGGAGCCGCCACCGTACATCAGTGGCCACTGGAAGGCGGCTTGCCAGTTAGTCGCAGGATTGGTTGCGGCCGTTGTAGTGCTGTGCTTGGCTTACCTGCCGCGCTCGGATTCCGATCATTGGTGGGCAGTCTTCGCGGTCCTGCTGCTGCTCGTCGTTGGTCTGCTTCCGACCATGGTAACGAGGGCGAGAGCTCGGGCCTCCAATGCCGTGCTCGCCGTGTGGGCTGACGCCAGCGATGAGCCGGACTTCCGGGAGTACTCGCGGCGATTGATGGAGCACCGACGAGTTCTGGAGAATGCTCCGAGCGGAGGATCTCATGCCTGATCTGACAGGAAAGCCACGGGCGGTAGCGTCCGGCCCCATCCTCGCCAGCCTTTTTTCTAAGGCCCACGGGCTCGCAAAGGCCAGTGGGCTCCTAACCGCAGCGCTTTGCGGCGGAGTCACGAGTCTGGTAGGTGCGAAACTCGGGGATAGCGGCACGAAAGCGATCGTCTGGGGCGTGCTGCTCGGCCCTTTGATCGCTATCGTCGCATACGTTGCTATAGATCCGGAATCGATGGTGACGGCCTTCCTGGTTAGCGCACGAAAATCCTTCCTCGACAATCAGGTCACGCGCGCGCAGTGCCGGCAGCTGCGAAAAAAGTGTCTACGAAAGTCGCTGCTGTACTGAAGAGAGGGGCAACGATGCGTCTGGATGGCGACCACCGTTTCGTCTTGGAACACGACGGAATGACGCACATCGTTTTTCGCGACGGCTCCGGCCCCGGCGTGCTGGTGATGGACGAAGCTCCCGGGATGAGCGACCGATGTCTTGCCTTGGCCGACCGACTGATCGCGCCGGATTTTCTGCCTATCTCCCCCTGCTCTTTGGCAAACTGGGGATGGACAACAAACTGGTCGGCCCGGCGAGTGCGATCCTGTGCCTGCGCAAAGAGCTCAACAGTCTGAGCACGAACGCCCCCAGCAAAATCGCGGGGCGGCTGCGTGCCCTCTGCCGCAGGATACATGCCGAATGTGGAGGACGCGGTGTCGGCGTAATTGGGATGTGCCTCATCGGAAACCTGCTTCTGTCGGTCATGCTCGACGAGTCGGTTCTGGTGCCGGTGATGTGCGAGCCGGCCGTTCCATTGGTACCGTGGTCGAAGGAGCGCACGGCAGCTCTAGGCGTGCCTGACGACGATGCCAGAAGGGCAGCGGAGCGCGCCAGAAAGGTGCAGGTCCTGGGATTCAGGTTCGAAACCGATACGAAGTGCCCCGACGACAGATTTCAGACTCTGGAGCAGCTCTTTGGGAAGAAGTGTTTCAAGGGCAAGACAATTCCCACCGGCCCGAACAATCCCGGCAAAATACCCAACGGCTCGCATTCAGTACTGACCGGAGAATTCGACTACAGTGATTTGAACCACCCGGCCCGAAAGGCGCTGGACGAAATCATCGAGCGGTTGCAAACGCTGTCCTCCTGAGAAAGCCCCCCATAGTTGGCCGCAATAACCCATACATTGCACTCGCGGGCCAACCAAGGTAATGAATGATTAAGGACGTTATCATTCCGAGATTACTCCAGAGAAGTTCACCAATGCTTTCCTTCCAGCTGTCCGTATAACGCTCATCCCGTATATTGGCTCCGCTGACGCTTGTCCCGATTGCAGCCATCTTTTCTAATTTAGAACGTGCGACAATGTGCGGGTATGCCACAGCTTAAGGACAACCGGTCAGGCTACCCCTTGTTGGCCGGTGGGGGATCGAAATGGATTTGAAAGCCTTGGACAATATTCCACCTTGGGACTGGCCAGCGAACACGGCAGAAACACTGGTCAGCGTTCTTCGGGATAAGCAAGCGGCTGAGTCGGATCGCGTTCCTGGCTACCGAGATGGCGGGCGATTTCACCGTGGTCAACGAGGAATTGGTTGAAGCGCTGCTCGCGGTTCTACGCTGCGGCGACGAATCCGAAGGACTGCGTGGCCGAGCGGCGATTTCGCTCGGGCCGATTCTGGAGTATGCGGACACTGAAGGTTGCGAGGATGCAGGTGATGTCCCGATCTCGGAACAGACGTTCCGACGAATTCAGGAGTCACTTCGCGAGCTCTACACTGACGCACAGATTCCCAGGGAAGTCCGACGACGAATTCTTGAGGCATCCGTTCGCGCTCCACAAGACTGGCACGAGAATGCCGTCCGTTCTGCTTATGCCAGCGGCGATGACACCTGGACGCTGACCGCGGTCTTCTGCATGCGCTTCGTCCGCGGGTTCGATGGGCAGATCGTTGAAGAGCTAGACAATAGGGATACCGCCATTGAGCTTGAGGCTGTCCTTGCCGCAGGAAACTGGGGCCTCGAAGCCGCATGGCCACACGTAGCTGCCCTTATCCATTCGGGCCAAACGCCAAAGCCCCTACTGCTGGCAGCGATCGAAGCAGTATCCAGCATTCGCCCACACGAAGCCAGTGAAGTCCTGAGTAATCTCACTAAGTCCGACGATGAAGACATCGTCGAGGCGGTCCATGAAGCGTTGGCCGCGGCAGAGGAGACTTACCTCGAGGACGAGGATGAGGGAGACGATCTTCTCCTGTAATGAGGTAAATGGAAGCGAGGCGAATCGAATGGCGAAGAAAAGAAAGCCGAACCCCAAAATGCAGAAGTGGATCGACGCGCGAGAAGCGCCATCACCTCTCCCACGCCCAAGTGCAGATGGCTCGCGAGTTGGGTATGAACCCGATCAAGCTCGGCAAACTGGACAATCATAAGCAGGAATCGTGGAAAATGCCGCTGAGAGAGTACATCGAGCACTTCTACCTGAAACGGTTCGGAAAGTCTTCTCCGGATAACATTACGTCCGTTGAGGAGCGATTGCGTCTCGCGCAGCAGAAGAAAGAAACGCGGCGTGCATCTAGCGGGAGCACGGACTCCCATTCTCGCGCAATGCTCTCGCCAACGCACAACTCGCCGATCCCAAGAGGTCGTCCAAGGGGGAGTTCGAAGAAGTAATCATGATCGAGGTAGTGGACCGAAAAAGCACAGTTCCTTGAGGCGCTGGTAAAGCGGCTGTAGCGGGGGTCACTTCAACGCGTAGCCGACTATACGACCGATTGGATTCCGGAACCCATGCCCGTTTCTAGCCAGCTTCCGGTTGGCCCGCCCAGGCAGTCAAATGCGTCCGACATTAGGTCCACGACTCCACATCAAAGAGTCCCATATCGCGGTCCCGCCCTGCGTGCTATCCGAAAGTCTCCGTAGGCTAACCGCTCGGATACGAGCTACTTATAATCACTGCTTAACACAGTAACCACGCCACGTTCCATGAGCACTCTTGTTGTTCTGCACGAATAACTTAGTCCAACAACTGCCGCCTGCTTACCTGTTCATGCTTGCGGCGCCCGGATTACTCTTCACAATAGCGGCTTCAGCCCCTGCTCGAAGGGTCCCATTAACTGCGGTCCGTCCGGGAAGAACAATCGAAGCAAAAATGAGAAAACGAGAGCGGTTACATCATCACCAGCAATACAGCAAGCCAGTGATGGACAATCTGCAGCGAGGGCTGGAGGCGCAGGTAAATGAGCACAAAGTCGAGCCGAACTCTGGCTTAGGCAAAGCTATCACCTACATGCTGCGGCATTGGCAAGCACTGACGTTGTTCTTGCGCGAGCCAGGTGCACCCTTGGACAATAATCTTGTGGAACGTGCGCTAAAGAAGGCAATTTTGCATCGAAAGAACTCACTTTCTTATAAAACCTTGAATGGTGCGAATGTGGGAGATCTGTATATGAGCCTGATCCACACCTGCGAACTGAACGAAGTGAATCCCTTCGTCTATCTCACCGAACTGCAGAGGCATGCCGAGGAGCTCGCCGCCAACCCTGCGGACTGGATGCCATGGAAATACCGCGAGACATTGTTGCCGACCGTAGCAGGATCTTGTTTATAGTCGCCAGGGCATGGGACGCGAATGGGTAACATCTGAGGTGCATATGGGCAACCATCAGTCAAAAAAGCCACCCACGTGGGCCGATGTCAAGGTAAGGTTAGGAAACTTTGATCGAGGAGCACTGCTGGAATTAATTCACTGAAGGCGCGATGAAAGAGAAACGATCTCCACGGATCACTCACATCTCCTGGGGCCATATGGAGGTGGAAGGGCTCCGTTCGGGCAAGGAGTGAGGGTCTTGCGCTGCTGCACGGTGAGTGGGTAGTCCAGCGCACGACGACAACCGAGCCCCAACTGATCACCCGAGGAATGAGCACGGAAGTCGTTCGAAAGCAGCCGGATGGCACGTGGCTGTTTGTCATCGACAACCCTTACACCCCGGTCAACGAACAATAGCTCTCGTAAAGTCGCCAAGGGTCGAGTAAAACCGGGCTGCGTCCGATGCCTGCCGTCGGGTGCCGTGGCTCTACTTAGAGTGTTTCTCGCGAGTAATATGAACGCCGCTGAATTGAGAGCACAACTTCGGTGCTGCACCGTTTCACCCAAGAACACGGGGATGGGTTGAGAGACACAGTAATAATAACGATGATCTCGTTCTGGGTTCCGGAACAAGGCTAAAGACAGAGCTCTTCAGAAACGAAACTGAAACGGTCGGTGGTCGCCTCTCGTCCGATTTGCTGTTTCTCGCAGCGATCTGGCGAGAGGACTTTCAGCCGAGGAGATTGATCTTTTCCAGTCAAAGCTACGCCGTTACTCGCGATCAATCCCAGCGATTGCTGTTATTGCTGCTCTAGCACAAGCTTTCTCGAGGCCGACTCCGGCCCGCGTCCCAGCTCCTCCTACGCTTAACTTCAGAGTTGCGGGTATTCAAGCAGAATTACTTACAGTGCCATGATTTGCGAGGCGGGGTGTCGTGCGATGGATGGACCCGCTTTATTTCTGAGCTACTACAGTGTCGACCGGCCGTCGGTGTTTGCTGTCCAGAAGCTGCTCGCCGCGCGCAGCATCACGACCTTCCTATTTTTGCGGCGCTACTAGCGCATTGGTGTACGTTGCGGGGTTTTGGCGAACTACAGGGGCAACATCAAAGGGTAGTCGGCTGCCACCTGCAAAATCAGAACGGTGCTCCACGTTCGCACAGCGTGGCGAATACCCAACTCGTAAAAGACGTTGGCATTGGCAATGGTGAGATCAGCCACCGCATATTCACACAAGACCAAACGCTCGAACATGGGCTTGTGAATAATGGCTCCACTCATTTCTTCATCTGCGCGAAGCGTTTTTGAGCGGAGCGGATGGCAGGGGCGATGAGCTCGTGGTAGACCGCATCGAAGTCGATGAGCAGGGCGATAGCGTCGAGTTTACTCCCGAACGGCATCGGAACAAAGCACATGGGCTGCGGCGTTAACCCAAGTTCGTCAGTGAACGGCCAAAAAGATAGTTAAGTGCTTTTAAATCAGTGTCGCCTATGATGCGGTCTGCACTACATTTTGAATCTGAATGGGTTCCAGTCGTTCCGGCAGTTGCAGTTGAAGGTGGTGCAAAATCTTCCCCTGATGGTCATCCAGTTTGGTAATGCGGCACAGCCATATCTCTCGGTTATCGATCGTCGGCAAAACAATATCTACGCTGTGCAAGGCCGATAAAAACTTGAGGGCTTCAGCAGGCGAATATTCCGAAGCACTGCGCTTCAGTAGATGTTTCAGCGTCACCAGCAGGGCATAGCCGAGGAAGGCAACGAGTACATGCGCTTTGACTCGTTTTCCAGTTGATGGAACAGCCTCGAATGGCCAGCTCGCTTCGCGGGCCTCGAGCCATTGCTGTTGTTCCGGTTTCTGTCGCCACAGCAGGCGTGTGCCTTGCTTGTTTTCCTCGATTTTCATCTCGTAGAGATCCGCCACCTGCGGATGGCAGGCCTGGATGCGTCCCAGATTGCGCTCCATCTTGAAGCGATCTTTCAGTTTGCCTTCCGTGATCCGTTTCTCCAGCCCACGAAGAGCGCGTTCGATCGTGCCCACAAAACGGCTGCGAATGGCCTTCTCCTTTTCCTTCCGCCCCGTGGTGCGACACAGAATGTAGGTTTCTTCCCCGCCAGCAATAGGAATCGACTTGACCTCCACGTCCGGCCGAATCTTTTCAAAATCATCTTTCAACAATTCCGCCTCGAACTGTTTCAGTTTGCGACGCGCTGTACCCACCAGATACTGTCCGCCATGCCTGCGTACCGCGGCCAAGTTCTGTTCACTGACTACTCCACGATCGAAGATCCAGACCGGGCGCGCTTTCCAGTACTTGCGCTCCACCGTACGCAGAATCACCTCCAGCGCGGTGACATCCGCCCGGTTTCCATCGAACACCTCGTAGCTGAAGGGAAAACCTTCGCAGTTTACGATGACGGCTAGGATCAGCTGCTCGCAATCAGGACGATGATCGCGCGAGTAGCCGCGCCGCATCATGGGATTACACTGACGAACTTGGGTTAAGGCTCCTCGCTATACGGTTAGGAACTTCATCACGGTGCGCCGACGATCCGCTCGATGAGAAAGTCGTCGTATGTCATAGAAATTTCGTGGCCAGGAGGACCTCACGAAAAGTTCCGTTGCACACCTCCAGCTATTGAGGGCGTAAGTAGTCTGAGCAGGTTGGGAAGTATTTGCCCTTCTCACCCGGAAGATACTGATCCCACTCCTGCACGGTAAGAGAACGGCCCACCCGCTGGCAGACCTCTCTCTTCAGATCTTCCGGACGCCAGAAGGAGTTCGTTAGCGAGTAACGATCATATGCCACCACGCGCCGGTCTGAATCCGTGAACGCTATGGCGAGGGGAACGCCGTTTCGATAGAGCGCCACGCGGCCCGCCTCGTTGCCGGTGTTGGTGTCCCAAATCCGCAGGAACGCTTCAGCGGCAGATGTGACCAAGAATCGATGATCCGAACTAAATGCCATCTTACTCACTCTTGTTCCAACATCCACCGTCCTGACCGGGAACTTTCCATTAGGCCAATGCCAAATTCTGATGACATATCGAACTTCCTCTTCGCGCTCTACAAGAGCTCCGGTCCTCACCGGCAAGGCGTTAGTCGTGGCCAGCCAGTGGCCGTCGGCACTGAACGCGAGGCTTGCTGGCGCCGGCTGGAGCGCCTGCGGGACCATGATGTTGAGCCCAGGTTGGCGCATGTCCTGGATTTCAATTTTTTGCCCCACGGCTGAAGGATTCGAAGTCTGATCATCATCCACTGGGATCACAATGAGGCCATTTGAGTCGGGTGTAAAGCCTAGGATCATCAGATTCCGCTGCTTGGCCTGCATCGGAATTTGGCTGCCGGTCGAGATGTCCCACACCACAGGTAGTACGTTCATTCTCGGTTGAATCGATCTGGTGAGAACCGACTGCCGCGAAACGCCGGCCATTAACCGGCCATCCGAACTGAAGGTGGCGTTCGAACCAAGCGTTGTCGTAATCCCGGACTTGAATTTGCTAATCAGATTTGAATGAGCGCCATTATCGAACCGCACCACGCATAATGACATGTCGCAGGTGCCGGCTGCCAGGCGCAACTCGGGTATGATGCCGAAGACTCTCTGGATGGGAGACAAATCGGGCAGAGGCTTGTCACTAATCTCTGCCACTTGAACCGCTTCTGCTTGTTTGAAGGCAACCAGACCATGTAAACCATCGAGCGCAGTCGCTTTCGCTCCCTCTTGTGCCGGTGCGGTCGTCGCGACTTCCTTTCCATCACGCGTGTCCCAGATTTTAATGGTGCCGTCCGACGCGTTTGCCCCCAAAAGCCGGCCGTCGGGACTGAAGAAAACCCGGTCGATGGGACCGGTCTGCAGACTAACGTATGCCTCGCGGCTTTCGGTACTCCAGAGTCGTATTGTTCCGGTGCGATCGAACGAAACGAGACGCCTAGGAGAGGACGGGTCGAAGTCAATATCATCGATGAGAACACGGCCGACGTCCCAAGATTGCTTCTCTTTGCCAGTCAGGAAATCACGAATCGAGAGCGTTGAGTGCTCACGATCGTAGATGGCCAGCAAAGTGTTATCCGAACTGATGGCAACGGCGGCTCCCGAGTCGAGCATTTTTGCAACATTGATGTCCGGAGGCAGCGCGCCCTGCGTGTCTGTCCAGTCCTTCCAATGGAATAGATCACTGCCGATCAGCGCTGTGATATTGCCGTTTGCGTTGACGGAGACATATGTCGCTACACCCGTCGTGTTACGTTCGTTTTCCAGCTCGCCATTGTGCAGGTTGTAGACCCGAATGTTACCTCGGCTCTCCGCGCCGTAGGCCACGGCCAACAATTCGCTGTCGCCGCTCACGTCGATTGCGCTCGGATTGCCTGGTACTTCGAATTGCCTGACCGGGGATCGAAAGACCGGATTCCATACGCGAACGAAGCCGGGTTCGCTGGTCACCAGTGTTCCATCCGTGAGAAATCTGACTGCTTCGACTTTGGACGTGTTGGGCAGGGCCCCTAGCGGCTTGGGTAGAAGCAACAGTCCTTTGCCCAGAATCGCGAGGTTGTCAATCAGCGGCTCACGGCGCAGCGATTCCGCTGCCAGCAACATGCTCAGAGGGAGAGCGGAATCACCTTCCGTTCCCTTCAGTGCAGCCTTGCTGGCAAGAAGTTGGACGCTCATTTCGCTGCGTTCCCGCTCGGCCTTGTCCGCATCTTTTTTGGCCTCCTCCGTTTCCCAGCGGGACCGATCAACGATAGCCTGGGCTTCCTGCAACTTTTTTTCCCTCTCCAGTGCCATCTCTGCATCACGAGTTTTTTGTTGCAGTTGCCGGACTTGAGACCGTCGTTGCTGGACTTGAGACCGTCCTATAAGTATCAGCGTGATCGAAAAGAGTGCAGCGGGAATACCGATATAGGCCATGATCCGCTTGCGCTTTCGCCTGCGCCGCGAGCGGTCGCGGTCTTCCCGCACCACACGGGTCAGAAGGTCGTGAGTCAATTCGGCGCGATCAGTGCCCTGATGCGGCTCGATACGCAGCAACCTGCGATCGACCAACAGACGCAATTGCTTGTCGGTAATTTTATACAGCGTCCGGGCGTCATCAACATCGGACTGCTTTCGGAAGCCGCGTTCGGTGATCAGTTCATTACCGATGAAATCTCGCACGCGGCGTGGCAGGTCGGAGAGCCCACTTTCGTAAAAATCTGTGATGATTGATTCCTTGGCACCCTTGAGCAGTTCTTCGTCAAATCTTGTTTTGTTCTGCGCTTTGCGTTTTTCATTGAGGCCGTGGCACACCAGGCTGAGCAAGGCGGGTTCGACGGTAGCCTCGGTAGAATCGCCGCTAGTGGCTTGCCCGTTGCTGGCTTCGCGTGCCGCCGCGACAAAACGCACGATATCTTCCGCGAGTTTCTTGTCCACGAGATGGGGCGCGGTTTCATAGATGGCGTCCAACGCTCTCCGTTGTGACATGGGGAGGAGACGGAAGCGGTTCCGTCCGATTGACGGCAAATCCCGCTTCCATCCTTCAAGCGATGGCAGAAAATCTTCGCGAAAACTAAGAATCACCTTATATCGTTGGGCGTCGACGGCGAGGCGATCTGCTGAAGATCCGTTGCCCCGATAACTTTTAGACAATGTGTCAGGAATGCGGTTTTCGATCAGGTCCGCCAAATCGATACGCAGTTGCCGAATGGCGGCTGTGTTCTCCGCGCCCAGCGTAAATACTTCCTCAAACTGATCGAAAACGAACATGGGAGTAAGCAGCTGGTTACGCGCGCTCCACAATTCCAGTGTCGGGCGATGCAGATACTCCCACAAGGTTTCGCCTTCGTGGAAGGCAGGTGCGTCCACCCGCTGGTCGCGAATTTGCTGCCGCAAGGTGGCGCTGACTTGTTCGATAATAGGCCCGTGCCAGTCGCGCACATCCAGACGGACGTAAACGGGTAGAAAGTGTTCTTTTCTGGACGCGGGAAACAGTCCCGCCTGAAGGAGAGAGGTCTTGCCCAGCCCTGACGCGCCAAATAAGACTGTCAGCGATGCATTCAAGACGAGACGCCTCAACTCCGCTGTCTCGTTTCGCCTCCCGTTGAAGAACTGCTGGGCGGTTTCGTCGAACGCGCTCAGTCCTGGCCAAGGATTCTGCTCGTCGATTCGGCATGCGGCTTCGCTGCTCATGCTACCCTCGCTCTTCGCAGCTCACGCAACTGGCCACTCAGCTCATCGCGCAGCGCCTCGCCCATCTGACCGCCGGGAGCGTGACTGTACTGCAACGCGCGAAATTGTTCAGGCACCAGAGTGTAGCGGTCGGCTGCGCCGTTGAACTCCGGGTCAACCACGATGGGGAATATGAATTTACGTCCCTGGATCTTGCGCGCGCGCTCGACCGCCTCCAGCCATTCCTCTCGAAAGAAGGCCTCGGGGCGACGCTCGGTGTTGGCGGAGATCAAGGGCAAGAAGAATGTACAGCGTTGAATGGCGCTCCGGATGTGTTGATTCCATTCGTCGCCTGGTTGAAGCGCGGTTTTGTCGAACCAGGCGACATCGCCCCCGATCCCGGCTAACTCCTCGTTCAGTCTTTTCGCGGCTCCGACATCATCACTGGAATAGCTAATAAAAATTGCCTCTCCCGACTTTCTCGCCGGCACTCCAGGTTGTTGAGCCAGTGCCTCGGGATTGCGCTCGCTCCAGCGACGGTAAAGCTCGTCGACGAACGCAGAAGCGTCGACGGCATAGTAACGCGTATCCTGGCTGAAATAGTCGAGGAAGGCGACAAAATCACGATTCTTGGTCGTCCTGCAGCCTACCAGGAATTCTTTCTTTGTTCGGACCGAGAAGAGTCTCTCCGAGTTTGACGATCGCAGGAAGAAAGGAACGAGCCAATCGCAGAACGTACATCCAATGAGTAACAGGTTACGGTTTCTTAACTGCGAGAACATCCTTTCGGGACCGTTTCCTGCCTGCAGTGTATAAGCGAACTCGAGGGCATCCTCATCGTGAATTGCATAAAAGGCCGACACATCCGCTTTGCCAAACAGATAGAACACTGCCGTGTAAAGCGAGGAGGGCAATGCAGGAATATCTCGCCGACGGTCAGTGGGCAATTTTGGCGCGTATTCGATTTCATCGGTCTGCGGAACACCGGCGAAGCGAACGGCATTAAGAGCCTGCGCAAGAAGATTGTCAGGGGTGGTGGTGGCAAACAGATCGAAATCGCGAATGGCAGCAAGTTGACGAAGCGGTTTCAGGGTCTCCTGTTCGGCGACCACCTTCTGCAATATGTCGTGAATGGGCCGGTAAAGGTCACTGACCCGCATGCGAGGACGCCGAGCCAGAGCGCAAACGGCATCGCTCAGCTCATGATACTCCTGAAGAAACCGGCCATTGGCGGACGTGTCCCCTGGGGGCGGATACTTGCGCAGAAGGTTGTCCGCGACCGCCCGATACAGGGGCGTGGGAATGCCGCCATTGGGGATTGTGAGTAACTCAGCTCCGATAACTGGTAGTACACGCTGCTGTTCGATATATGCCAGCAGGTCTTCCCAAAACGCTTCTATCTCATAGGGCTCCACAGCTCTACTCCATCGACTGAGATTGCCACGCCCGAAAGGCTTTTCTCGGGGAGGTCGTGCACAATCTCTAGTCACTCATCGCTGCACTGTGGGGAAGTCCAAAACTGGGACACGCTTCTGCAGTATATCGTGCACCGGCCGATATAGGTCGTTGACTCGCGCATGTCCCTTACGAGCTTCGACAATGGCACAAGCGGCATCATTCAGTTCATGGTTCGGATGCGAACTTCCACCTGCGGGAAAGCCATCGTCCGAGACACCGTACTTGCGCAGAAGGTGTTGGGCGACGGCTCGATACAACGGGATGTTGCCACCGCCATTCTGAATAACGAGCAGTTCCAGGCCCACAACTGGAATCACGCGCCCCTGTTCGATAAAGGCGAGCAGGTCGTCCCAGAGTTCTTCGATTTCATCGCCTTGGTCGCTCTCCACTGATTTTCCCCTTCTGACAAAGACCATGAGTATCAATGATCCAAACGCGGCCGCTTGTCATGCGCCGCCGAGAGCACCCGCCCGACGTCGCTTAAATCTGGGGCCACTCGCAAGAGCCCGATCAAATAGTGCAATGCCAATTGGGTGCTTGGCGAGATGCCGGAATTAGCTTGAATGTAGGTCGTACAGACTTCATTAGGATCGGTATTCGGCATTGCGTCATTCCTTCGGCCGACTAGCCCGATTCAAAAGTTGCTCTGGGCCTGCGGACCAACTACCATTACCGCCCCGCCGTGATCGCACGGGCCAGCTTCTCGACCATGACTGCCAACCCTTCAGACGACCTAACAGCGACTCGGTCGGCCAAAATTGGGGAAAACCGCGTTACCTGTTCCTGCGTAACCTTGTGCCACACCGGAAGGATCAAACGCACTCCACCGATTTCCCGGGTCATGAGTCCAGCTACTTCTTGATGGGTCCAGTCTTTGGCAAAGAAACTTGGACTTAGCACAACGATCCCGTACCGGGACCTGGATAATCCGAAGTCAATGGATTCCCTCAAGCTGTTACCTACGATGAGCGTGAAGTCGTCGTACCAGATCTTCAGTCGATACTCACGTAACTCCAAAGCCAGTGGAGCGACAAGGGATTGCTTGTCTTCGCTGGCATGAGAGATGAACGCATCCCATTCGCGCGCGGTCGATTCCCGGTCTACCCCGCATTGATCTTCCACCGAGAGTGGCGACGGTTCACTGTAAATCCGCGGTTCCTCGGCGGGGAACGAAATCGCTGTGGAATGCCTGCCGACGGCAAGCGTACCCACCTGAATACTTCCCCCGAGCACGACGATCCCTTCATTCTGACCCGGATTACCCATAGCGGTTACTCCTGTTCGCTCACGCGCCAAGTGCTGCCGAGGAATAGTCCAACACCCATAGCTTTAGTGACCTGCCTGTGCGGTTCTCCCTGCAAGGTTCCGGATGAATCTGATGTTGCTCCTGGCGGGAGATCCTTGAGTGAACGCGGTCGAGCCGCGTCCAACCGCCAATGTGTTGGCCTCGACCGTTCCTCCGCCGGAAACGATGATTCCACTGTTGATAATGCGAGCTTGCGTTTCTTTTAGGTCCGAAGTATCGATGTTATGTCTATCCAAAAAACGGACGATGGTGTCCAGGATCTGACTCTCCAGAATCTTCATGTACATTTCTTTGTCAAGCTTCTGGAAGTAACGACGATAGAGTCCCGACGAGCTGGCGTACTCTCGCAATGAACTGAACGCGCCGTGATCGTAGGCAGGATTTTGCAGAACCATCTTCCGCATCTCGCGTTGGTACAGCCACTTAGCAAGCGGACGGTTCACCAATTGGAGCAGGTAGCCCAGCCAGACGGGCCACACGAAAACGGCTTTAAGACCGGAGACGGCCAGCAGCCGCAACCAGTCGCGCCAAGTGGGTACGGGGTTAAGCGAATCGACGCGGCGGTACCGCTCGTCGAGAGGAAGTAATAGACAATAGGTTGCTTCCACGAAGAGATTGTGGGCCGGCTGAGAAGCGCGCAGAAAGGCGTTCAGGATTAGCTCTCCACTCCAATCCACCAACCGGAAATTCTGGTAATGACGGGCGGTCGTGGAGGAGTTCGTCACGAAACCCCCCATGGACGATGAATCGATCTTAGTGACAGGACGTCCCAAAGCTTCGGGCAGAAACTTCTCGTCACCTCGAACGTCTAAGCCGCTGATGCAAGCCTTATCTTCCAAGGTGTAGTTAGGAAGATCCAGACTCCGCAAGGTTTGACCAATTTCTTGGTACAACTCCTTGACATGAAATGATTTAGGCTCGAGATAGCCTCCGATGTGCTCTTTGCCCTTGAGTACGTCGACGGCAAATGACCAACCGCCAATATTGATTCCGCAACCCACAAAGGGCGAAAATCCAGTGTAAATCATAACGTTGCCAGCTTGTGCTTTCTCGAGCTCGCGGCAGGCCTCCTGCGCCTCCTGGCTCTCGCAAGGCGGTACATGGCTATGCTCGAAGTGGCCTTTAGAGCACTGGTTACGAACAATTTGGAACTCAGTACGCCAGCGATGCCAGCCGATGATCGCCCAAGCTCCGGCCAGCGACAGGAACCACAAAAGAAACGTTGCTCCTGGCAGAGGGACCAGGAGCAGAGACCCGACCATCATCAGCAAGACACAGAGCGCAAGCAAAAGAGTGCGGGTCGTGTCGAGGCGACGTGCTGCCAAACAATGCTTGAGCAACGCCACAGGATCAATACCATACGACACCGCAAAGGCGTTGTGTTTTTCTTCTATCAGTTGCCTGATTACGTGTTCTCGAAAAGTTCCGTCTAGATAGGCCGTGGCACAAAGATAACGAGTAGCTTCGGTGCTCTCCCAGAGAGCCCGGACTTTGGACTCTTGCGCAGAGCGGCCGACCTTGAGAACTCGTTGTTCGGCGCTGGCATTGCCAATTTTGAGCGGCAGACGGTCAAGATTTCCCATGGGCTTACCCCCCTTAAAAGCCTTCGGGCGCTAGAACGAGAAATGAAGTACAGGGGGCACCACTGGCGTTCACCCAGAAGTCCGACTTGTTATCTTCGCCGGAAGTGTTGCACTCCTTGCTCGAACGTCTTCACAGCGAGATACCTGAGCACATTTGAGACCAAAAGAGGGTTACCAGGGCTTCATCTTCATCGAGTGGCATCCCGGCAGCACGACGGATAACCGAGCCGTTAAATCGCCCTTTAGCCAGCACGAACAGAAGTGGAGCGGACGGCAGTGATGCCTCGACATCTCGGAAGCTTTTTGAGCAACCCGAAGCAAAAAGATACATAGACTTGGTCTCAAGTTACATTTAGATTGCACAGCCGGCCGAGAGATATGCTGCGCTTCGCACAGCTATCTAAACGGATAGCACAAATATCCTGACAGATAGGAGAGTGACGGTTCTCCTATGCGATTTGGTGTCTTCATCGGCCCTAACTCACGTGGCATCAATTACGTCTAATCGCAGCGCCGGTTTTTGTGGGGCGATTCACTGTTGGAGCTGCACTTGCTAAAGCTGAGGAAAGACCGGAATGCGTCGGCCTCTCGGCGGTAGCTTCTAATGCAGATGGGTGCAATGAAACAAAGGAAATTCGACTGTCCATGGCAAGCGAGGTCGAAAGCTACCTGGGACACCTATTAAGCAAAAGATCGAGTTCCTCCTAAGTATTGTTTTCAGCTATGCACTATAGAGAGGTTCTAAGCGCGTTGGCTGCTTCCTCCATAGCTGTAAATTTATTTGGATCAATCGTATGTCTGATCTGAGAATCGTGGATCACACCAAGGATCGCTATTATTCCCTAGCTATCAGTTCGGTGTGGGAGCTGGCAAGAATTCGTAAAGCTCGCGTTCTCGTCATAGGTGCGGGTGCCTTGGGAAACGAAGTCTGCAAGAACTTGGCCATGATGGGCGTACAGTTGATGGTCATTTTGGACCGAGACACAGTGGAAGCGGCAAATTTGAGTCGATCTGTGTTCTTTCGCGATTCGGATCACGGGCGCACTAAAACCGTCGTACTCTCCGAGCGCTTGCGCGAGCTGAATCCCGATGTTGAGATCGTCACTGTCAACGGTGACTTGGACGGAGTATTGGGACTCGGTGTGGTACGGAGAATGGACGTGATCTTCTCCTGCCTGGACAGCCGGTTGGCTCGGCGTGCGGTGAACCGTATATGTGCCAAGGTGCAGAAGGCATGGGTGGATGGTGCGATGGAGAATCTCTTGGGCGAGGTTGCAGTCTTCGTTCCCGGACAAGGTCCTTGCTATGAGTGCAATTTGACCCAAGTCGAGAAGACCCTGATTGCTGAGGCGGCCTCGTGCCGGGGAGTGGCCTTGAGAAATTTGGCGTTGGGTAAGGTCCCAACGACCTCGACCATGGGTTCGATAGTCGCAGCACTTCAAGTGCAGGAAGGCGTGAAGTTGTTGCATGGTGACTTTAAGAATTCGTTGGTGGGAAAGAGATTAGTTATCAACTGCAATATCAATGACTTCTATATTACCTCGTCTGATCCGAATGAAGACTGCGACGGGCATGAGTCCTTCGGAGAAATCAGGGAAGTGCCCGAGTTCTGTGCCGAGCAGACCTCGGCCCAGGACCTGTTAACGCGTTTCCGCAACGAAAGCGGAGAAGACGGTTTCGTGGAGCTAGGGCGCGAAATAGTCACCGAGTTGCTGTGTCCGGCCTGTGGTGCTGCCGAAACGCTGGGCGAGCCGATTCGGACGATAAATGAGGAGTTACAACGCTGCCCCCAGTGTGGGAACGCCCGGCAATTGAATACTACCCATGTGGTAAAGGGCACCGAGAGCTACGCGAATTGGCCGCTGCGTCGTTTAGGCATCCCCGCGCTGGACGTGCTCGAAGTGCGGGGCGTAACCACGGCTGCCTGGTACGAACTTACTGGCGATCTCCCGAGTCTCTTGGCGGAGCGTCAGCCGGAGTCCGGCGTGGGGGCAATGGGGCAATCGCCATGAGTTCTTCTCTTCTCGTGTAGCAGGCACGTGATAGAGGGAAAGGACGCTTGGTTGGGCGAAGAGAACGTATGACGTGGGAGATTGGAGAATGCCGCCATGTCGCTGATAGCGCTAGGGATCCTGCCAACGACGTGGCTCGCCGCGGTGATGTCGGGGACTACGATAGCCATCCTTCTCGTGTTGTTAGGATTGGTGGCCCTTCTGATCATCTCAGCCAAACAACGAATGCTGCCGTGGCAAGGACCGCGCATCCGGATCGGTCCCAAAGAAAAGATCAAGTTCCGGGTAGAGGGTATCCGCAAGTACAAATGTCCCGCGTGCTGGTCGGAGATCAGGGAAGGCGATCCCATGATCCGTTGCACCATCGATCCAGCACACAGAATCCACCGGGACTGTCGCGAATTGGTGCAAGACAAGTGTCCGCAGTGCAAGGGGAAACTCGAATAAATCAGACGAGAGCTTCTACATTTCACGATTCCACTTAAGAGGAACGATTGCCATGCAAGATATTAGAGTCCATGTGATCACGCCCGCGGGGGACTCTCATCCCATCGATGCCCCTGCGGACATCAAGACGGAGGAGTTCATTAAAGAGGTGGTTCTAGGCTTGGACCTGCCCAAAGTGGACGCCGAAGGTAGGCCGGTTAACTGGACAATCGACGACAAGGATACCGGCAAGACTCTGGATCAATCGAGGACACTCGACGCGCAGGGGGTCAATTCGGGTCACCATCTGCACATGCGTCGACAGGTTATAGCTGGCTCAGCCGCAGCGAAGTGTTAGCAGAAACGGGGATCGCTGGCCAGCTAAGCCGCGGGTCTGACGGGAGGCTTCGTATGTCGGGGAACAGGCGCCAACTACGTCTAGAAGAAGAGAGGAAACGGCTGGAGTCGATCAATTCGGACAGCGCTTATGTCCAGGTCCAGTCTGTTGACCCCTTGCCCGGGCGCGCACCGGAACGGTATCGGGTAAAGTTTCTTTGCAGGGGAATCTCCGGCATCAAGCCATCGCGCGAGCCGATAATCGCCACCGAACACGAGGTGCAAATCTACTGTCACCAGGATTTCCCAGCCGACGTGCCGTGGCTGCAGTGGGAAACCCCCATCTGGCACCCCAACATTGAGCACAACGGACAGAAGCGAGTATGTGTCAATAAGGTCGAATGGTTGGCCGGAATGAGCTTGGCGGATCTCTGTCACCAGATGTTCGAGATGGTGCAATACAAGAATTACCACGCCGAGTTGACCCCGCCTTATCCTTTGGACTCGGAAGCCGCCACCTGGGTCAGGGAATATGCCGAACCACAGGGAATCGTGGATAAGAGTCGCGGGATTTTCATTGACAACCTGCCTTTCTACAAGCCGGAAGCAGCCGAGCAGGTCAGCCGAATTCATATCGTGAGGGCAGAACCGCCGAAGACAACGGCCTTCCGCATCAAGATTCAACCCAGTGAGACGGCGGACGCTGTGGCGAGCCCGGTCGTCTTGCAGGCAGGAGCGACTCCGCCTCCGTGTCGGAAATGCGGCGCCGTGCTCGCGCCGGACTCGCAGTTTTGTGATCGCTGTGGAACCAGGGTGCTGCCGATAGTTCGGCGCGTGACATTCGGGGCTTGAGGAGTGTCTATGTGTACGCCCGAGGACAGTTCTCGCGCAGGAGAACTCATTGCCGTCAGCAAAGGGTCTCGTCGCATTAACTTTATCGACCGGGATTCACAGGATCTCGTCAATGAGCGCAGCACGGGACCCGACCACAAGGAACGGGTTTCGGTTGTGTGTGCTTCTCAAACCGGTTTGCCTGCCGCCTTGTGCCAATCCCAATCCACCCCTTTTCGGATCCAGCGGCAGCGGGCGGACCTGGTGCCAGAGGTTCGCTATCAACTGCGATTGGGGGCGTATGTAAATGCCACCGTCTCGGGACGTGTCTGCCGGGGATTGGCGGATCACGGTGCCCAAAGCAACGAGCATGGCAGGGAAGTAGGAGGATTCGTTGTAGGCCACTGGTGTGAGCAGCAGCGTGGGGACGGCAAGTCCGAACACACGGTATCGGCGACCGACCTGATTCCGGTTGCCTCTTACGATAGTTCCAGCGCTCACATCAGCTTCACCGAGCGAGCTTGGATTCGCGCCGAGGAGGAGTTAGAGCAGAAGTATGCGTCCGCCGGCAAGGTCCGCCTGGGCTGGTATCACACCCATCCGGTGCAGGGAATCTTCTTTTCCGACAAGGATCAAGACGCTCACACCATGTTCTCCGAACCCTATCAATTCGCTCTGGTAATTGATCCGCTACGTATGGAAGCTGGCTGGTTTTACTGGACTTCTTATGAGGAGCGCATTTTGGCGGGACCAATCTGTTTTGGCTTGATTCGAACTAGGAAGTAAAAACGATGGTGGAGAACGTCCAAAATCGCATCAAGATTCTGCCTGCGGTGCAACCTGTGCCTCACGCTCCGATTCCGCTTGCTCAACTGCAGGCGTACGCCAGGCTTTCCGGGCGATTGCCGGCTCTCGCCAACCTGACACTTCACACTTCCGACCACGATGGGAATGCCAAGAAGTGCGCGGTGGTTTTCCTGCAGAGTGCATATAAGAAGGTAGTAGATCACTTAGCGCGGGACACCACGCGCGAACATGGCGGTTTTCTTCTGGGTTACGAGAGTGCACTCGAGTCGGGGGTGCCCGCAGTGGTGATCACCGACGCGGTTGCGGCATGCCGCACCGAGGGGACACCGATTCGTCTGACCTTCACTACCGATACTTGGCGGGATTTCGAGGACGAGATCCTGCGGCGCTATCTCGACCAGGAGCGTGTGCCCCTACGCCTGGGCTGGTATCATTCGCACCCCAACATCTCGATCTTTCTCTCTCAGTACGACTTGGATGTTTGCACGACGTTTCAGCGGCGCCGATATCCCGTGGCTTTGGTAGTCGATCCGGTTCAAAACCTGGGAGGATTCTTTATCGGGGAGGGCAAAGGATATTGCGCCCATTCACCACAAGGCTTTTACGAGGCCCACGATGAGGTGCAGGAATCACTGGTGACTTGGCGCAACTTGCGCCGCGCAGATGGAGTGTCGACGCCGGCCGAAACCAACCCACCTATTCGCAAAGCCGAGAACGGCTTCACGATTGTCCCACACACTCAGGAGAGTAGTCGGCCAAACCGAACGCGTCAGGCGGCTGTGGGTATGGTGCTTGCGGCCATGACCGTGGCGATTGGATATCTCTTCGTCAAAGAACGGCGCGATGCTAGAAACATTCAAGCACTCTCAACTGTAGTGTCATCGCTTAAGCCGGGTCCTGCGGCGGGTCCAGTTGCGCCTCAGACCTCTTCACCGACCCTGACTATAACCCCGCCGCAAGCGGAGCTGAGTGCCTCGCAGCAAATGCAGTTTCATGCCGAGCTGACGGGGACGGCAGATAACGGTATAGGGTGGGAGCGCACGCCCAAGCTCGGAACCATCTCTTCGGCGGGTCTGTATACCGCTCCGAAACAGATCAAGTCGGAAACTAAGGTGACCGTGACCGCCAGAAGTGCAGCGGCTCCGAGCATATTCGCGATCGCGCCGGTGGGACTAGTACCGACGAAATCCATCGTGTCACTGAAAGTGACACCAAAAATAATTCAACTCAAACCATTGCAAAAACAGCGGTTTAAGGCTCGGGTATCCGGGGTAACGAATGATGAGGATCAGGGAGTCGAGTGGAAGGTCGATCCGAAAGAGCAGGGCACGGTAACCAAGGATGGCTTGTACACAGCCCCCCCGGCAATTCCCTCGAAGACCACTGTCACTGTCACCGCCACCAGTTTGGCGGATAGCAAGAAGTCCGCCAGTTCGACGATCTCGCTGATCCCCGCTCCCGAGCCCGCAAGCCATGCGGCCGATGGAGGCAGTCCTGCGACAGGCACACCTAAACAGTCGACTCCGGTTTCCCCCTCATCGACTTCGCTGTCCTCGACGCCTGCGGGTTCACCACCAACTCCAGGTCCGCTCGAGATTAAGGCGGACAAAACTGTTATTTCCGAGGGCGAATCCGTAACCCTGACTGCCACCGTGGCCGGCAAAGCCGACTCCGAAGTCAGGTGGGGTATTGAGCCAGCTGACTTGGGGAGCATCTCGCAAGACGGTCGATATACCGCTCCCAACCCTGTTCAGCAGGAACGCAGCAAGATTACGGTGATAGCAACCAGCAAGAAAGATCCGTCAAGAACTGCGAGACAAGTTCTCACACTTAAGAAGACCGACAAAGCAACCTCCGATGCAGTTCAGTGAGTATTTGTATGGCCGACATTGCGATTCACGTTCAACCAGAGAATGCAGAGCGACAGGCGGTACACGCGCCATCTGATATGAACACCAAGGAGTTCATCGACCAACTTCTCGAAGGTCTCGACTTACCGAGGAAGAATGGGAACGGGCATCATCTCTACTACCGCTTGGAGGACCGGCAAACCGGCCGCGTTTTGGATCCGGTAAGAACGCTGGAAGAGAATGGTGTCCGGGTCGGCGACACTCTCTTTCTGCGCATGCAGGCCAACACGATCCCGTGTCCACATTGCCAGACGGAAAATGCGTTAGCCAGTAAGTTCTGCCGCCGTTGCGGGAAGTCCCTAGAGCCTTCGCACCCGCGCGTCGGCGATCTGAGGGTTCATGTGCATTTTGAAGACGGCACGAGCCGTTCGGTCGAAGCTCCTGGCGACCTCAAGACAGGCGAACTGATCGCGGGGATAGCGTCGGCGAAAGAAGGTGCCTCGGCCACGTGGACGCTGTACGACAAAGATTCAGGCCAAAATCTCGATCCAGACAAGACTCTGATTGAAAATGGTGTAGCCAGCGGGCACCACCTGTACCTGCGAAGAGACCTTGAACCGCCCATACCTCTCTGGAAGATTCTTGCTGGGGTGGCGGTGCTGGCAGTGATCACCGGCTGCGGCATTCTCCTCTATATCCACTTCTCGAACCGGATCGCTCTAACTCCGACCACGGCGAGTCTGTCGGTTTCCGAACCTCAGCAATTTACGGTAACCGGTCACCCTCAGCGGGTCCGGTGGACTTTAAGTCCGCCGCTCGGAACCATTACGCAGGAGGGGCTGTATACAGCGCCGCGGGTGATCCAGAGTCCTCAGAGTGTGACAGTGGGAGCCATAAGCCTCGAACACTCCGGCAAGTCAGCAACCGCTAAGGTCGCACTGCGTCCACCGGTGCAAGTCACTGTAGTCGTGGATCCGGAAACCGCAACCCTGAGTGGCGGCGAGACCGTCAGGTTTGGGGCCATCGTAAGTGGCAGCTCCAACACGGATGTTCGATGGTCGCTCGAACAGGTGATCGGCAGTATCTCCGAGCAAGGAGTGTATAGAGCGCCGTCTCTAGTATCCAGTGAAACAAGTGTCCACGTTATTGCCACGAGCGAGGCAGATCGGACGAGTTCTGGAACGGCTAAAGTCACATTGAAGCCAATCACTATCTCGCTCCATCCGGAACGCGGAACAGCGAGGGCAGCCGAGAGTGTGCGCTTCAATGCAGTGATTAGTGGCACGCCGAATCACGGAGTCCGCTGGTCAACTACTGGTCCGGGCTACCTTTCCAAGAATGGTGTCTATTTCGCGCCGCCGACCATCTCGGAGCCGCAGGTTGTCACAATTCTGGCAGCCAGCAGTGCCGATCCTACGAAAACTGCCGCGGCGCTGGTTAGGCTCGTGCCGGTGGTGAGCGTCACTGTGCAGCCCGTTCTAGCCACTGTTAGTCCCGGCCAGCACGTGCACTTTACGGCAGCGGTCACAGGGACCATGAATCCCAACCTGCGCTGGTTACTCAGTGGACCGGGAACTCTGTCTCAAAACGGGGACTATATAGCCCCAACCTCCATTCCGACGGAACAGAACGTAAGCGTGACGATCACCAGCGAGGCGGATCCGAGTAAGTCAGTGACCGCCATGGTCACTCTAAAACCGATCTCGGTTTCGCTGTTGCCCGCAAGCGTGGAGCTATGGGCCTCGCAGTCGAGGAGGTTTTCCGCCACAGTGCAGGGGACGCCCATGCAAGCTGTTCGCTGGTCGCTGTCGGGGCGCGGAACCCTTTCTCAGGATGGCGTTTTTGTCGCCCCTTCCTCGATTCCCGTGGATCAGGTGACGAGAGTGACAGCGACGAGTGTGTTGGATCCGTCCCGTTCGGCGACTGCTTTAGTCATGCTGAAGCCTTACTCCGGTCCCATGACGGGAATGTTCACGTGGTCAGGGCAAATTGAAAAGAACGGCACCGTCACCATCGATGACGCCGGTGCCAGCCGCGGGCAGGTTCTGGGAAACATGCTACCCGGACTGCCGGTGCAGATCAGTCTCGACAATAACAACGAGTTTGCGCTGGAGCGGGCGCCCGGCCCTTCCAATGGCTGGAAGCGTCTGACCATCCGCAGTAGGCGAGGAAAACGTTCGAACGTTAGGATCACGTGGTTAGTGGTCACTCAGTAGGAGGAGTATGAATAGAGCTGCAACGCTGGGAGTTTGCCTGGGAGTTCTTCTCATCACGGCGCTCCTGCTTGCCCAGAAGCCGCAGGTTCAAGCAGAGACGGAGTTTCGGGTCAAGCTGCTCGGTCCGATCAGCACTGAAACCAGCCGAAAAGGAGACAAGATTACCGCGCTGGTGATCAGCCCGCAACAGTTTGCGAACTACTTCATGGAAGGGCAGATCCGGCAGTCGAAAAGTGGAAAGGGGAAGTCTTCGCTATCCTTTTATTTCGATACGTTGGAGACGCCCGATCATTCTGCCGCAACCCACGTCGAGTCCTCGATCAAATACGTTGTCAACTCCCAGGGGAAAGCCGACGTGGACGAGGAAGGGAATGTGATCAGGAAGACAAACAACCTGGGTAAAGCTGCCTTGGCCACTGGAGCCGGGGCTTTGATCGGGGCTTTGGCGGGGGGCGGGAAAGGTGCAGCGATTGGCGCCGGGGCCGGGGCGGCAGCGGCCTTGGTGTTCATTGAGGTGGGCGTACAAGCGCCCAAAGTGAGGTTTGCGGAAGGTTCAGAATTCGTCATGACGGTCAAGCAACGGCAGTAGCTAACCGGGTATGTGGGAATTCACGTGGCCGGCCGGATCTCGCTGAATCAGTTTTTCATTGGGAACCTTTGTCAGAACCGACAGAACAAGGTAAACAGCGTCCAAGCTGGCAAACACAGTTGTCGCAGCCGGTAGGTTAGACCATGCACCAGCCAACAGTATTGGTCTTCGAAAACACCGCAGCAGCGGGTGAGGTCGTGTCGGATTCGCTGCGTTGTCAAGGCTTTGCCTTGAAGCAAGCGTTCGAGCAGTCAGAGCTGATCCACCTGTTGCGCTATCCGGAGCCAGATCTCGTGATCCTTGGTCCGTCCGTGATCGATCCGGGCAACATTCTGGACGTCGCGCGACAGATTCGCCAGGTTGTGCGGTTGATCCCGTTGCTGGTGCTTGCCTCCAGCAGCACGGAGGAACTCGCGATCGCCGCGTTAAGGGCGCGGATCAATGAATATATCAAGTACCCGTTTCGTGCCCACGAGTTGCTGGAAGCGGTTAGGCGGTGTCTGTGTCAAAATGGCGTTGCAGCAGCAGAGACTACCGGCGATCTTTCGGCTCTGGCCGAGAGCGGTGGAATCATTGGGGAGAGCGCCTCGATGCGAGAGATACGGGAGCGCATTACCCGAATCGCACGCAGCGACAGCAACATCCTTATAACCGGCGAGACTGGAACTGGTAAGGAACTGGTTGCCAATCTGCTTTACAAAAACAGCCGTCGACGCAACAAGCCTTTCATTACCATTAACTGTGCAGCCATTCCCGACACGCTGTTAGAAAGTGAACTCTTTGGCTACGAGAGGGGGGCGTTCACCGGCGCACAAACCAGAAAGGAAGGGAAGCTGGAAGCCGCGGATGGAGGCACAGTTTTTCTTGATGAGATCGGCGACATGAGCACTTACGGCCAGGCCAAGATCCTCAGGATGATTGAAGGCAAGGAGATCCAGCGTTTGGGAAGAAGTGGGGGTGTTTCGGTGGACGTTCGGATTATTGCGGCCACGAATCAGGATCTCGAAAAGCTCGTGAGAGACGGAAGGTTTAGAAAAGACCTCTTCTTCCGACTCAACGTGGCCAGGATTGATCTTCCTCCTTTGCGGGAACGAAGGGAAGATTTGCAATTTCTGATCGATTACTATATTTGTTACTTCAACAACCGCTTTGGACGGAGGGTGCAGCGACTTTCCGACGAAGCAGTTGAGTGTCTAATGGCGTATGACTGGCCGGGGAACATCCGTGAGTTGAAAAATTTACTGGAGGCTATTTTTGTTGAAATTCCGTTAGAGGGAGTGTCCGTAGTACATCTTCCAGCGCGCTTCGGTTGTTGGCGCGATCCGGAGCAAGCGGCCACCTCCAATGAGGAACGGGAACGCCTGTTGTGGGCCCTTTCAATGACGAATTGGAACAAGAGCAAGGCAGCAGACAAACTCAATTGGTCCAGGATGACGCTTTACCGCAAAATGGCGAGATACAAAATCTTGCAGGTGTCAAACTCAAAGACGGAAGCCTGACGAGGTAGGCGAGGTAGGATACTTACCCCTTGTTTTGTTTGCGTGGCAGGCAGGTTTCTGGTTTTTCTCGTTATTTTGCGGTCGTGAGGTCGTCCAGCAGGCATTGCTCGTTCCACTGAACCCCGCACATGTAACACAGATCCCATGTCAAGTTACACAAGAGTTACACTTTGTGACACTTCTGCATGATTGCAATAGCGCGTGTCGTCGAACAGCGAAAGCGGCTTCAGCAACCGCCATAGAACCGTTTTCTTGTCGACTTCACTTCTGGCGGGTTGCAGAAATCAAAAGCTTACGTACGGATCCACCACCACTTGGAGGAGGACGCATGAAGAAACCATAATCGTTCTGCTTTTTGGCTAGCAGTTTAATTCTCCTTTACTCATTACTTTTGATGGTGGCACAACCTCCCGATTTCCGCCCTTCGCTATCACGGGTACCTCTCGGATCGCCCTGTGCTAACGGAAGAATCTCATCGTTGAGAGCGGACCAGGAATTGCAACCTGGTCAATGCTCTTGGCTTAACCGCGGCTGGATGACCCCACTCGCATCGT
>Ga0126373_10000474_pt1 | contig 26581 bp, 17 predicted proteins | sample PanSoiMetPlot_11_FD_92545 | JGI IMG/M metagenome (GOLD analysis project Ga0126373, IMG submission 92545) | Tropical forest soil microbial communities from Panama - MetaG Plot_11 | ecosystem: Environmental > Terrestrial > Soil > Tropical forest > Bulk soil | place: Panama | collected 2016-02-17 | reverse complement strand
GTGAACGTGTACTGCGCCATCAGGAGCCCGACCGGCAGGATGTACCACCAGCCGATGTGGAACCCGGACAGGTTCTCCAGGTCGGTGAACACGAACGTGGCTGTGGCGTGATGCGCGCCCGCCTTCAGGCCGAACGTCACGGCGGCGACGATGATCAGCACGCCGGCGATGTGCCACCAGACGCTGACGTTGTTCAGCAGCGCCACCAGCCGGATCCCGAACTGGTTCAGCAGGCCGTGCAGCAGCAGCACCCCGGCGAAGATCACGATCGTGTGCCAGTGCGTGCTCGTGCTGAAGTTGAACCACAGGCTGAACAGGAAGTTGATGAACAGCGCCGCGCCGAAGTCGATGCCCGCCGTGATCGCGACCTGGCCCAGGAAGTTGAACCAGCCGGTGAACCAGGACCAGGCCGGGCCGTGCCTGGGGGCGAGCTTGGCCGCCCAGTAGTACAGCCCGCCCGCGGTCGGGTAGCTGGAGCACACCTCCGCCATCGACAGCCCCACGAGCAGGGTCATGATCCCGACGATCGGCCACCCCCAGACGATGACGACGGGGCCGCCTTCATCCATCCCGAAGTAGTACAGGGTCAGGCAGCCGGACAGGATCGAGATGATCGTGAACGACACGGCGAAGTTGGAGAACCCCGACATCCGCCGGAGCAGCTCCTGGGCGTAGCCGAGCTGGTGCAGGGTCTCTTCGTCGCTGCTCAGCGGCGCTGACTGCTCATTGATCGCCACGGCGTGCTCCCCCTCGGGACGGGTTGTGCGGGCCACTGCGGGTAGTTGTGCGGGTACTGCGGGTATTTGCCGCCGGAACCATGGCCGACTGCCGCTTAATGGTTTAATATCAAACCAATGATGGACGCGTCGCGGTAAATGTTCAAGACCCCGGCCCTGTGTTTCCGGTGCGCCCCGTGAGCGCCCACGGAGACCATCCGCCGCACGCGCCCCACGAGCGCCGGCGCGCGGGTGGGGGGGGACCCGCGCGCCGACGGCGCGGGTCGTAGAGTCGGCGCGAGGTGCTGGCCAGGCCGGGCTGACCAGGCAGCGCTGGCCCGACGGTGCTAGCCCAGCGACAGGGAAGCGGTCTCGCGGAGGGCGAGGGCGATCGTGGCGAGCAGCGGGCTTGACCTAAGCGGCCTGCTCCGGCCGGTGCGCGAGGGCAACGCGTTCGAGGAGACGGTCGAACGGCTGCTGACGGTGATCAAGCTTGGCGTGGTCGGGCCGGGGGAGCGCTTCCCGGCCGAGCGCGAGCTCGCCGCCCAGCTCGGCATCAGCCGCCCGACCCTGCGCGAGGCGATCAGGGAGCTGCAGCAGGCGGGTTACGTTGAGTCGCGGCGCGGCAGATCGGGCGGCACGTTCGTGACCGGCGCGCCTCCCGTCCCCGACCAGGGCGAGCTGCGCCGCCTGGCCCGGGAGGACGGCGACAAGCTCGCGGACGCGCTGACGTTCCGGCTGGTCATCGAGTCCGGCGCGGCGGAGGCCCTGGCTCAGGTCATGGCCCGGTCCTCGGCCCGGTCATCCCGCGCCGGCCGGAGACCGCCGCCCGGTACGCCGCCGCCGGACTCACATCCGCCCGCCCTCCCGCCCTTGCCCGCCAGCCCGCCCTTGCCCGCCAGCCCGCCTCTGCCCGCTGGCCTGCCTCTGCTCCCGCGATCATCCGCTGCGGAACAACCCGTCGGGCCGGACCCACGGCAGGTCCTGCTGGCCCGGCTGGCCGACGTCAACGGCGCCTGCCCGCAGGACTACCGGCGGCTGGACACGCTGTTCCACCTGTCCATCGCCGAGCTCACCGGATCCAGCCTGCTCGCGGCCGCCTGCGCCGACGCGCGCATGCGGCTCAATGACCTGCTGAACGCGATTCCCGTACTGCAGCGCAACATTGATCACACGGCGGGCCAGCATGCGGCCATCGCGAACGCGATCCTGGCCGGCGACGCCGAGCGGGCCCGGCGCGCGGTGGCCGAGCACCTCGAGGGAACCGCGGCGCTGCTGCGCGGCTTCCTGACCTGACCGCTACCCGGGCCCGGCTGCGGGCAGAGAATAGGCCCGGCCTCTGACGTGATAACGATTTCAGGCGGGCTCGGGTAATTTTTGATCCCAAAGCGTTATCTGATTACGTGTCGAACGCTGCCTCCGCCGCGTTTAAGATCCCGGGGAAGCGAGCGTCGGTTTTCTAGTCGCAAGGAGGCGCAAGTGGACCGCCGGGCGCGTTCCTCTAAGTGGGCGGGGGCCAAGCCAGCTACGTTGATCTTGGCTACGAGGTGAAGGCGCGCTCTATGGGCAATTGCGCTCAAGGCGCTTGGGCTGACCGGGACCTGGCGGCACACAGACGGCGCGACGCCCCGTCAGGGGAGCGGTTGTGACCGCACCGATCGAGCTGTCGCCGACCACGCCGGAAGCCTCGCCGGAGGCGGTGCTGGCCGGAATCAGCGGCAAGGTGATCGAGGGGCGCTCGCTCGGCCAGATCGCCTGGCTGCGGCTGCGCCGCGACAAGGTCGCGATGGCCGGGGGCGTGGTCGTCATCCTGCTCGTCCTGATAGCGATCTTCGGCCCGTTCTTCGTGCAGAACCCTGACACCTACCACGGGAACCTGATCGACCCCACGTTCAGCAGGCCGATCGGGGCGTGGGGCGGGATCAGCGTGGCGCACCCGCTCGGCGTCGAGCCGATCACCGGCCGGGACATGCTGGCTCGCATCGTGATCGGCGCCCGGTACTCGCTGCTGATCGGGTTCCTGGCCACGCTGCTGGCGGTCGCGGTCGGCGTGCTCATGGGCATCATCGCGGGCTATTTCGGCGGCTGGGCCGACTCGCTCATCGCCAGGGCCATGGACGTCTTCCTGGCGTTCCCGCTGCTGGTCTTCGCGATCGCGCTGATCGGCGTGCTCCCGGGCTCGTGGCTGGGGATGAGCGGCAACTTTCTCCGCGTGTTCCTGCTGGTGATGATCATCGGGCTGGCCTCGGGGCCCTACATGGGCCGGATCATCCGCGGCCAGACGCTGTCGTTGCGGGAGCGGGAGTTCGTCGACGCGGCCCGCAGCATGGGCGCGCGCGGGCCCTACATCCTGTTCCGTGAGCTGCTGCCGAACCTGGTCGGCCCGATCCTGGTGTACGCCACGCTGCTGATCCCGACCAACATCCTGTTCGAGGCGGCGCTCGACTACCTGGGGGTCGGGCTCATACCCCCCACGCCGAGCTGGGGCCAGATGCTGGCCAACGCCGTGACTAATCAGTACTACGCCGTCGATCCGATGTACATGATCGTTCCGGGCGTGGCGATCTTCATCACCATCATTTCCTTCAACCTCTTCGGCGACGGTCTGCGCGACGCGCTGGACCCGAGAACCCGCTAGCTCCGAGAGCGGACAGATGACAGGAGGCACCACACCGATGAGAACGGTAAGCAGGCGCTGGAGCATGGGAATGGTCGCGCTCGGCGCGGCCGGCGCCCTCGCCTTGGCCGCGTGCGGCAGCAGCGGCGGCACCAGCAGCAAGAGCACGGGCGGCACGACGGCGGGCGCGTTCAACGCAGCCGTGAACTCGATGGTCAACTCGTCCACCCACAAGGGCGGGACGCTCATATTTGACAACAGCAGTGGCCCGGACTCCACCGACGCCGGCAACACTTACTACGCGTTCAACCTGAACTTCACCCGGCTCTACGCCACGCCGCTGACCAGCTACAAGGCCTGCCCGGGCGTCTGCGGCGAGGCGGTCGTCCCGGCGCTCGCCACAGCTCTAGGCACATCGAGCGACGGAAATAAGACCTGGACGTTCCACATCAAGCCCAACGTGAAGTACGAAGACGGCACCGTGGTCACCTCGGCGGACGTGAAGTACGCGGTCGAGCGGACGTTCGACCGTACCGTGCTGCCCAACGGGCCGAGCTACTTCGCGAGCCTGCTGGCCGGGAACGCGGCCACCTACAAGGGCCCGTTCAAGGACAAGAAGGGGAACCTGACCTCGGTCACCACGCCGGACGCGACCACGATCGTGTTCCATCTCAACAAGCCGTTCGCGGACTTCAACTACGTGGTGGCGTTCCCGCAGACCGCACCGGTGCCGAAGGCCAAGGACACGGGCGCGAACTACCAGCAGCACCCGCTGTCGACCGGGCCGTATATGTTCCAGAGCTTCCAGCTCAACAAGCAGTACACGCTGGTGCCGAACCCGAACTGGGACCCGGCGACCAACCCGCAGGTCAAGCAGCTGGCCAGCAAGATCATCGTGAACCTGAGCGTCAACGCCCCCGACATCGATAACCGGCTGCTGGCCGGTGACATCTCGGTGGACCAGGCGGGCAGCGGCGTGCAGGCGGCGGCGCGGGCCCGGATCCTGTCGTCGGCCTCGCTGAAGGCCAACTCCGATGACCCGGTCACCGGGTTCATGTGGTTCTACTACATCAACAGCAAGGTGCCGCCGCTGAACAACGTGCACTGCCGGATGGCGGTCGAGTTCGCGGCGAACAAGACCAACCTGCAGACCGCCTACGGCGGCCCGTATGGCGGGTCGATCGCGTCCACGGCGATGCCGCCGACGGTCCTGGGCTACAACAGCTTCGACCTGTACAACGCGCTGTCCCAGCCGGGCGGGGACATCACCGCGGCCAAGCAGCAGCTCGCGCTCTGCGGGCACCCGAACGGCTTCACCACCAACATCGCCTACCGCAGTGACCGGCCGCGTGAGGTCGCATCGTCGCAGGCGCTGCAGGCGGGGCTGGCGGCGGCGGGCATCCACGCCACGCTGAAGGGCTACACGGCCGCGAACTACTACGGCACGTTCGCCGGGGTGCCCAACTACGTGCACAGCCACGATCTCGGGATCCTGGCCGGCGGCTGGGGTCCGGACTGGCCGGACGCATACGGCTGGGGCTGGGCGCTGTTCGACGGGGCCTCCATCGTGTCGGCCGGGAACACCAACATCGGGGAGCTGAGCGACCCGAAGGTGGACCAGTTGTTCTTGTCCCTGGAGGCGGCCACCAGCGATGCCCAGAAGAATGCCATCTCCGGCCAGATCGACATGCAGGTGATGAAGGACGCGGTGATGCTGCCGGCCGTGTACTCCAAGGCACTGCTGTACCGCGGCACGTCGCTGACCAACGTCTACGTCCAGCCGTACTACGGCATGTACGACTACGCCGTGCTGGGCACGAAGTAGCAGACCCAGGTCAGCGAGACGAGAACGGACAGAAGAGAGCAGGTGAGGGCGGTGCTGCCCGGCCGCTTGCCACCGGGGCGCGATGAACCCGGGACGGCGGCCGGGCGGCAGGGCCGTTCGCAGTGATCACGTTCATCATCCGCCGCCTGATCGCGACGGTGTTCCTGCTGGTCCTGGTCAGCATGATCACATTTGCGATCTTCTTCCTGCTCCCCAAGCTCGGTGGCCAGACCACGTATGGCCTGGCCACCGAGTACGTCGGGCGTAACCCCACCCGTGCGGCGGTGCTGCAGGTCGAGCAGCAGCTCGGCCTGAACCAGCCGGTCTACCTGCAGTACTGGCACTACCTGTCGGCGATCGTGGCCGGCGAGCACTACAGCGCCGGCCCACAGAGCGTGTACTGCCCGCCGCCGTGCTTCGGGTACTCCTTCAAGAGCCAGCAGCCGGTGTGGCCGCAGATGACCAGCGACATCCCGGTGACGGCGTCGCTGGCCATCGGCGCCGCCGTGATCTGGCTGTGCTCGGGCGTCACGATCGGCGTGATATCGGCGCTGAAACGCGGCCAGATCGTCGACCGGCTCTCGATGGGGATCGCGCTGGCCGGGGTGTCGCTGCCGATCTTCTTCACCGGCCAGATCGCGCTCGCGCTGTTCAGCTACAAGTGGGCCATCTTCCCGAGCGTGCAGTACGTCGGGATCACCTCCAACCCGCTGCTGTGGGCCAAGAACCTGGTGCTCCCGTGGATCACGCTGGCGTTCCTGTACGCCGCGCTCTACGCCAGGCTGACCCGGGCGGGCATGCTGGAGACGATGGGCGAGGACTACATCCGCACCGCGCGGGCCAAGGGCCTGCCCGAGCGCAATGTGATCTTCAAGCACGCGCTACGGGCGGTGCTGACCCCGATCGTGACAATCTTCGGTCTGGATCTGGGCCTGCTGATCGGCGGCGCGATTCTCACCGAGATCACGTACTCGCTGCACGGCCTGGGCTGGTTCACCATCCAGGCCATCCAGAACCAGGACTTCCCCGAGATCATGGGCGTGGTCATGCTGGCGGCGTTCTTCATCGTGATCGCGAACATGGTGGTGGACATCCTGTACGCGGTGATCGACCCGAGGGTGCGGCTCTGATGGCGGCCGGATCGAGCGCCCGCGACGGGAGCCCTGGTGGCCGCCGCACCGTGCTCGGCCGCCGCGAGCGCGCCGAGCTCCGCGACAGCGTGGCCGACGTCGCCTTCGGCCCGGCGTCAGGGGCCATGCTCGAGGTGCGCGACCTGCAGATCCACTTCCCGACCGACGACGGTCTGGTGAAGGCCGTCGACGGCGTCTCGTTCGCACTGGAGCGGGGCAAGACGCTGGGCATCGTGGGGGAGTCGGGATCCGGCAAGAGCGTTACCAGCCTGGGCATCATGGGCCTGCATCACGGCACCAACGCGAAGATCGGCGGTCAGATCTGGCTGGACGGCGAGGAGCTGGTAGGCGCCGATCCGGCTCGGGTGCGCGCGCTGCGGGGCAGCAAGATGGCGATGATCTTCCAGGATCCGCTGTCGGCTCTGCACCCGTACTTCTCGGTCGGGGCGCAGATCATCGAGGCCTACCTGATCCACAACAAGGTGAGCAAGCGGGAGGCGCGAACGCATGCCATCGAGATGCTGGACCGGGTGGGCATTCCGCAGGCAGCCAGCCGGGTGGACGACCACCCGCACCAGTTCTCGGGCGGGATGCGCCAGCGCGCGATGATCGCCATGGCGCTGGTGAATGACCCGGAGCTCCTGATCGCGGACGAGCCGACGACCGCGCTCGACGTCACCGTCCAGGCGCAGATCCTCGACCTGATCTCCGACCTGCAGGCCGAGTACGGCTCGGCAGTGATCATCATCACGCACGACCTGGGCGTGGTCGCCGAGCTGTCCGACGACATCCTGGTCATGTACGCAGGCAAGGCCGCCGAGTACGGGTCCGCCGAGGATATCTTCGGCCGCGCCGCGCACCCCTATACCTGGGGCCTGCTCGACTCCATGCCCAGGCTGGACGAGGAACGAGCCGACCGGCTGAAGCCGATCAGGGGCACCCCGCCGAGCCTGATCAACGTGCCGGCCGGCTGCGCGTTCCACCCACGCTGTGCCTACGCGGAGCGCACCGGCGGCCGGAGCCAGACCACGGTCCCGATGTTGCACGAACTCGAGCCCGGCCATCTGGTCGCCTGTCACCTAACGGCCGACCAGCGCCGCGAGATCCGCGGCGACGAGATCACGGTGCGGCCATGACGGCTCACTCGGAAATGGGGACGGTGTGAGCGCCTCGCTGACCGAAACCAGCCCGGTCGGCGGCACAGCCGACCCAGGCGGTGACCTGCTCCAGGTAACCGGGCTGGTCAAGCACTTTCCGATCACCCGCGGTGTGGTGTTCAGGCACCAGGTCGGCGCGGTCCGGGCGGTCGACGGGATCAGCTTTTCCGTCGCTACTGGCAAGACCCTCGGGCTGGTCGGGGAGTCCGGCTGCGGCAAGACCACGACTGGGCGGCTGCTGACCCGGCTGCTCGAGCCCACCGACGGCCAGATCATGTTCGACGGGCGGGACATCACCCACCTGTCCATGGGCAAGATGCGCCCGGTCCGCCGCGACGTCCAGATGATCTTCCAGGATCCGTACTCGTCGCTGAACCCGCGACACACCGTGGGCGCGATCGTCGGCGCCCCGCTCGGGCTGCAGAAGGTGAAGACCGAGAAAGGGACTAAGGCCGCCGTCCAGGAGCTGCTCGAGCTGGTCGGGCTCAACCCGGAGCACTACAACCGCTACCCGCACGAGTTCTCCGGCGGTCAGCGGCAGCGGATCGGCATCGCCCGGACCCTCGCGCTGCGGCCCAAGCTGATCGTCGCCGACGAGCCTGTTTCGGCCCTGGACGTGTCGATCCAGGCCCAGGTCGTCAACCTGCTCGAGGACCTGCAGGACGAGCTCGGCCTGACCTACGTGGTCATCGCGCACGACCTGGCCGTCGTGCGACACATCAGCGACCGGGTGGCGGTGATGTACCTCGGGAAGCTGGTCGAGGTGGCATCCAGGGAGCAGCTGTACGCCAGGCCTCGGCACCCCTACACGGTGGCGCTGATGTCAGCGGTCCCGGTACCGGAGCCGGTCCGTGGCGAGAGCGGACAGCGGCAGCGTCGGCAGCGCATCAGGCTCAGCGGCGACGTGCCCAGCCCGATCAATCCGCCGCCCGCGTGCCGCTTCCACACGCGCTGCTGGAAAGCGCAGGAGATCTGCCGTACCGAGGAACCGCCGCTCGCCGAGCTGGCCCCCGGCCACCAGGTGGCCTGCCACTTCCCTGAGAACACCGCTCCAGCCGCCTAGGGATCTCTTGCAGCGGCCGCGCGGCTGAGCTCGGTTCCCAGCCGCGTGCGTGCGTAGCGTATTTCGTGGCCGTGGCGAGTGCCGGTGACGAGGCCTGCGTCACGCATCGCGGTCAGGTGCCTGGAGGTGCCGCTTGGACTGAGTCCGTAGCGTGCGGCCAGCGTCGCAGTGGACGCAGGCCGGTCCAGCCTGGCGAGAAGCAGGGCGCGGGTCCGTCCGAGGAGCCGGGCGAGGGCGTCGGTCGGCGGAGCGGGCTGCTGCCAGAGATCGGCGATGCCCCGCGCCGGGTAAACGATGGTTGGCTGCCAGGGCTCGTCGACAACCACGGCGACGGCCGGCCAGATGTATGCGCTCGGCATCAGCAGGAGCCCGCGGCCGCCAAGCTCGACCAGCAGGTCCCTGCCGTCGTTGACGACCACGGTGCCGTCGCCCCAGGTGATCCGTTCATCGATCCCCGCGAGCATCGGACGCAGGCCCCGGTCGGTGAGCTGTCGCGACCGGTGGGCCACGTCCGCGTCGAGGACGGCCTGGATGCTCGGCCAGAACGGCGCGACGAGGCGTTCCCAGGCAGCCTGCATCTGGTGGGCGAGGAGGTCGCGGGCGGCTGCGGGATCGGTGAGCATCTTGTCGACTGCGCCTTGCGCCTTGCCCCTCAGCGTCCCGCGACAGCGCCTCAGGTCCTCGGATACCTGCTCGGGCGGTGTCGCCCGGATCTCGTCCAGCTGGTCCGGGAATCTGGGAGCCGGCGAGCGCGGCGGCGGGGTCAGGAAGTCCGGGACAGACCCGCGCCACGGGTTGACCGCAAACAGCGCTGTGAGGTGGAGGCGGGCGGCTTCCCCGGCCATCGCGGCGTGCCAGGACTCGTGGTAGGGGCGTCCGCGCGGGTCGATGAACATCCGGACGGCAAGGTGCGTCTCCCAGGCCGGCGACCAGGCGAACCGGACCATGCCGAGGTCCTGTCGCTGTGCGGCGAAGGCGGTCATGCTCACCAAGATATGCGCAGGAGCGAATCTTTTGCGTTGCTCTGCCATTGGCCGCAGAGTCTGTCCCATGTTCAAGACCGGCAGAAGCGATGCTTCGTATGCTGCGGCGCTCGCCCAGTCCGAATTCCGGGCGATCTTTGCCGCTTCAGCGATGCAGATCACCGGGACGGTCGTATCGGCGGTCGTTTCGACGGTGCTGGTGTTCGACCGGACAAGATCACCCTTGCTTTCGTCCCTCACGTTCACGCTCGGTTTCATCCCGTATGTCTTCGCCGGTACCCTGCTGTCCGGGATCGTCGATCGCGTCCCGCCCCGCCGGCTGCTCGCATCCTGCGGTCTTGGGTCGGCGGCACTGACCGCGGCCATGGCGTTGCCGCACATGCCCGTTGCGGTGCTGTTCATGCTGCTCCTGGGCGCGGGCACCCTGGGAGGCCTTGCGAGCGCGACCCGAGGCGCGCTGGTGCGGTCGGTCGTGCCGGAAGCCTCCTACGTTCCTGCCCGATCCCTGATCCGGATCGCCTCTCAGGTGGCGCAGGTCGGGGGCAACCCAGTTGGCGGCCTGCTGCTCATCGCCTTGTCGCCAGGCGGCGCCTACCTCGTCAGCAGCGCCGCGCTGGTCGCCGCCGCAATGCTGGCGCGGTTCGGCCTAAGCCCCCACCCGGTCGTGCGCGCGACTGATGAAAAAGCGCTGCTGCGTGACTCCCTGCACGGCGTACGGCAGGTGTTCTCGCACGTGCCGCTCCGACGCCTGCTGCTCCTGGGCTGGCTTGTGCCGATGTTCTCGGTCGCCCCAGAGGCCCTCGCCGCTCCCTACGTCGCTGGCCGAAACGGCTCGCCGGCGCTGATCGGGTGGTGGCTGTCCGCGCTTCCACTAGGGGTCATTGCCGGCGACCTGCTCGGCGTCTGGTGCCTCAGCCCAGAGCGGCAGCGGCGGCTCGCAGGGCTCGCCGCAGCTGCTTCGCTGGTGCCGTACCTGGTTTTCTTCGCCACCCCCCCCATCACCGTGGCGCTGCCGTTGCTCATCGGCGCGGGCACAGGCAGCATGTACTCGCTGGGCCTCGACTCCCTCGTCCGGCGGGCCGCCCCGGAGCACCTCTTCGCGCGGACGATGGCTGTCAACAGTGCCGGCCTAATCACCCTGCAAGCACTCGGTTTCGCCCTCGCCGGCGCGGCAGCCAGGATAACCGGGCCAGGCCCGGCGATCGCCGGGGCCGGCCTGTGCGGCATCCTGATCGTCATATGCATCCGTCCACGATGGGACGAATTGCCTGGCCGGGCACCCCAGACGTCTAAGGCGGACCGACCGGTCCGAAGTCCCATGACCACCAAGACCGGCTTATGCAAGTTGCCGAAGCAACCACAATCGATTCTTCGGAGGCCCCAACTACTGCGCGAAGGCAGTAAACGGAAGTACCTGTTGCCCGGACAATCGTACGGACATGGGCCGAGGCTGTGAATAACCTCCCGAACGCTAGCCGAAAGCGCGCAGCGGCGAGTCCTCTGTATCATGTCGGTGTCGAAGCTCCATGATCGTTGCTGGAAAAAAGGCGGAAGCAATATCGCTGCCGCGTGCCGGCCACCACGCCCGCGCCGCCACCCGCGTCCTGACCAGACTCGAACTCAGCCCGTCATGACCAGAAACGCACAGCTCACCACTCTGCCCCTGATGCACCGCTGGTTGCAGCATGATTAACTTGATAAGAGTGACATTGGGTGAGGATGGGCGAATGCGCTTTCCATGGCAGGCCCGGGAGTTTGAGCGAACCTGCGCCAACTGCCGGTACGTCTGGCGAGTGCCGATGCAGTTCACAGCAATTCACGCAACGCGCCGCCCGTCCCGCACGCTGATCGCCGACGTCTCAGCTTGGGATGTTCGGCACCACGGCCTTGTGCGCCAGGGAAAGTCTTCCAGTTCCCCCCTCAGACAACCTCGTGATCACTAAAGGTCGTGCCTATTCACGTGCCTCTCGCAAGCTCCCCGTCGCACCGCTCGCTACGGACACACGGGCATTAACCAGTCACCACCGACTTTGCCGGAGCTCTGGCCCTCGCCAGCCGCCGCTACGAACCAGCCCGGCCGACCGGACGCCCGGCAGGCCGACACACGGCCATCGCGAACGCGATCCTCGCGCGTGAGGCCGAGCGGGCCCGGCGCGCGGTGTCCGAGCACCTCAAGGGAACCGAGGCGCTGCTGGGCGGCTTCCCGACCTGACCGCCACCCGGGCCCCGGCTGCGGGGCGCAGAGGATACTCCCAGCCTCGGACGTGATAACGATTTCAGGCGGGCTCGGGTAATTTTTGATCCCAAAGTGTTATCTGTGTACTCCTCGAACGCTGCGTCCCCCACGAATAAGATCGCCGGGAAAGTGGGCATTGGCTGGAGCACCGAGGAGACGTCGATGAAGCCTGTCCGCCCGGTTCACACAGTCCTCGCGCGCCACAGGGCGCGCCGTACGCATCGGTGGTCTGCCGTCGCCGCGCTAGCCGCCCTCGCCCTGGCCCTGGCCAGCTGCGGCGGAAGCTCGTCGTCGTCGAGTTCCACCCCGACGACGACGAGCCACGCCGGGGGCGTCTTCACGATCCTGGCCAACTCCAACTTCGGCGTCGCCGACCCGGCACAGAACTACACGCTGGAGGAGTGGCAGCTGCTCATCAACACGCACGACGGGCTGGTCGGGTTCGCCCACCAGGGCGGCATCGCCGACAGCAAGATCGTGCCTGACCTGGCCACATCGATCCCGGTGCCGACCAACGGCGGCAAGACCTACGTGTTCAACATCCGCCGCGGGATCAAGTTCTCCAACGGTCAGGTGCTCAAGCCGAGCGACTTCGTCAGGACGTTCGAGCGCCAGTTCACGGTGCCCGGGCCCACCACCTTCTACTCCAAGATCGTCGGCGCGAGCAAGTGCTCGACCAAGGGCTGCGACCTGAGCCAGGGTGTGGTCGCCGACGACTCCGCGTACACGCTGACGATCAACCTGACCTCGCCCGACCCCGAGCTCATGGACCAGCTCTCGCTGCCGTTCGCGTTCGCCGTTCCGGCCAGCACGCCGCTGAAGCTGACCGGCAACAACGTGCCGCCCGGCACCGGACCGTACATGTGGAAGTCGTACAACCCGAACACCCAGGCCGTGCTGGTCCGCAACCCGTACTTCAAGGTGTGGAGCGCGGCCGCCCAGCCCCCCGGCAACCCGAACGAGATCATCGAGAAGTACGGGGCCCAGGTCTCCGACGAGGTGACCGCGGTTGAGAACGGCCAGGCCAACGAGGTGTTCGACGGCGACCAGATCCCGTCCGACCAGCTCGGCCAGCTCAACAGCGCGAAGTTTGCCAGCCAGGTGCACGTGAACACGCTCACCGCCGACTGGTACTTCGCGCTCAACACCAGGCGGCCGCCGTTCAACAACCTGAAGGCCCGGCAGGCCATCAACTACGCGGCCAACCGCGCGGCGTACGTCAAGATCGCGGGCGGCCCGTCGCTCGCGGTGCCGAGCTGCCAGATCCTGCCGCCGGAGTACCCGTCGTACGTGCCGTACTGCCCGTTCACCGCGGGGTCGGGCACCACGACGTGGTCAGCGCCTGACCTGGCCAAGGCGAGGGCGCTAGTGCAAGCGTCGGGCACGGCCGGGATGCATGTGGTCGTTAACGGCACCACCGACCAGGTCGGGAAGGCACTGGCCGAGCAGATGGCGGCGGACCTCAACGCCATCGGGTACAAGGCCACGACGCTGCTGCTCGCGGCCGGCATCCAGTACCCGTGGTCACAGAACTCGAACAACTCTGGCAAGTGGAACGTCGCGTGGTCGGCCTGGTACCAGGACTACCCGGCGCAGTCGGACTTCCTGAACGTGCTGCTCGGATGCACCACCATCCACCCGGGCAGCGACGCCAGCCCGAACATTGCGGCCTACTGCAACCCGTCCACCCAGGCGCAGATCAACCAGGCCGAGTCGGAGGAGGCCACGAACCCGTCCGCGGCCGCCGCGCTCTGGACGCAGATCGACCACGAGGACACCCTCGCCGCGCCCTGGGTGAACATGTACAACCCGCGGCAGATCGACTTCCTATCGAGCAACGTGCACGGGTACTCGTGGGGCCCGCAGTGGTACATCATGATCGACCAGTTGTGGCTGTCGAAGTAGACAGGACACTGCGGAGAATGGCCGATGGCCACGCTGCTTGAGCAGGTCGAGCCCACCGCGGAGTTGCGGCCGGCGATCGCCGGCCGCAACCCGTGGGCCCTGGCCGGTCGGCGGCTGCGGCGCAACCGCGTCGCGCTGGCGGCGCTCGGGCTGTTCCTGCTGATCGTGGTGCTCTGCCTGCTGGCGCCGGTGTATGCCCAGGACGTGGCGCACGTGGGCAACCCGATGGCGCCGAACCTGAACGGCACCACGGTCGTCGGCGGCAAGGTCGTTCCGGTCATGCAGCAGGGCGGCGGCGTGCTGAAGCTGGGCGAGACCCCGATCGGCCCGACAGGAGATATACACCACTACTTCCTCGGCGCCGACCTCCTCGGCCGCGACGTCGCCGCCCTGCTGCTCTACGGGGGGCGCAGCTCACTGCAGATCGGGATCAGCTCGGCGCTGATCTGCTGTGCGGTCGCGACAGTGGTCGCGCTCGTCGCCGGCTTCTTCGGCGGGCTCGTCGACGCGATGCTGTCCCGGATCATGGACATCATCTGGGCGTTCCCGCTGTACCTGCTGGCGATCTCCGTCTCGACCGAGCTGCTCACCCACGCCAGCGGCATCCAGGTCGGTCCGCTGCACCTCACCGCGGGCAGCCTGTGGCTGCCCACGGCGATCATCGCGTTCGTCTACCTGCCGTACGTGTACCGTCCCATCCGCGGCCAGGTGCTCTCGGTGGTCCGCAAGGAGTTCGTGGAGGCCGCGATCGCCCAGGGCGCGGGCAACCTGCGGCTGATCTTCTCGGAGATCCTGCCGAACGTGCTGTCCACCGTGATCGTGTTCCTGCCGCTGATGATCGCGACCAACATCATCCTCGAGTCCTCGCTGTCGTTCCTGTCCATCGGGGTGCAGCCGCCCAACGTGAGCTGGGGCACGATCATCAGTGACGGCGAGGACCTGCTGTACAGCCGGCCTTGGGTGTCGATGTCGGCCGGGATCATGATCGTGCTCACCGTGCTGGCGCTGAACGTGCTGGGCGACGGCGTGCGGGATGCGCTGGACCCGCGGGCCAAGATCCGGGTGGAGGGCTAGTGGCACGCGCCCGCCGCGCCCCGTGCGGGCGTGAGGGCCGCGGTCGGGGGAGACGTCGCTCATGCTGACGTTCGTCGTCCGCCGGACCCTGTGGACCGTGCTGGTCCTGTTCGTGATCTCGGTGCTGGTCTTCTTCATCTTCTTCAAGACCCCCGGTGTGGACCCGGCCCGCGCGATAGCCGGCCGCAACGCCAGCCCGCAGATCGTGGCCGAGATCCGGGCCCAGTTCGGGCTCGACCGGCCGCTCCCCATTCAGTACCTGCTGATGATGAAGAGCCTGTTCATCACCCGGAACCTGGTCTCGTACTCGAACCAGGGGGTGCTCGTGGTGCCCGAGATCGGCGCGGCCGCGCCCGCCACGCTGTCGCTGGTGTTCGGCGCCGCGGTGATCTGGGTGATCGTAGCGATCGCCATGGGCATCGCAGCGGCGAAGTTCCGGGGCAGGCTGCTCGACCCGCTGCTGATGATCCTCGCGCTCATCGGCATCTCCGCGCCGGTGTTCTGGGTCGGCCAGGTGGCCAACCTGATCTCCCAGGGCGGCCTGCACAACACGCCGCTGTTCAGCTGGGTACCGGCACTCGGGTACACGTCGCTGGGGCAGAGCCCGGTGCTCTGGTTCAAAGGCCTGATCATCCCGTGGATCACGCTGTCGATCCTCTACATCGGGTTCTACGCCCGGGTGCTGCGCGCGAACATCCTTGAGATCCAGAACGAGGACTACGTGCGCACCGCCCGCGCCAAGGGGCTGCGCGAGGGGCGCGTCCTGCTGCGGCACACTCTGCGCAACTCCATGATCACGTTCGTGAGCCTCTTCGGGCTCGACTTCGGCGCGCTCGTCGGCGGCGGGGCGATCCTGACCGAGGTCGTGTTCAACATCCACGGGGTCGGCTTCCTCACCTACGAGGCGCTGACCAGCCTCGACCTGCCCACGATCATCGCCACCGTGGTTTTCGGGGCGTTCTTCATCGTGCTGGCCAACACGGTCGTCGACGTGGGCTACGCCTGGCTCGACCCGAGGGTCCGGCCCGCGTGATGGCTGAACCGCTGCTGGAAGTGCGCGACCTCAAGGTGTCGTTCCACACGGAAGACGGCACCGTCAAGGCCGTCGACGGCGTCTCCCTGGAGGTCGCGCCGGGCGAGACGCTGGGCATTGTCGGCGAGTCCGGTTCGGGCAAGAGCGTGACGATGATGTCGGTGATGCGGCTGATCATCGACCCGAACGCGCGCTTCGAGGGCGAGGTGATGTACAAAGGCCGCGATCTGATGAAGCTGAGCCAGGACCAGATCCGCGACATTCGCGGCGCAGGCATTGCCATGATCTTCCAGGACCCCATGACCTCGCTCAACCCTGTCTACCGGGTGGGATGGCAGATCGAGGAGCAGATCCGGGCGCACGAGAGGGTATCGAGACAGGCCGCGCGGGCCCGGGCCATCGAACTGCTCGAGGCCGTGGGAATACCGCACCCGGCACAGCGCGTGGACGACTACCCGCACCAGTTCTCCGGCGGCATGCGGCAGCGCGTGATGATCGCGATGGCGGTTTCCTGCCAGCCCGATCTGCTGATCGCGGACGAGCCCACGACCGCGCTGGACGTGACTATCCAGGCGCAGATCCTCGCGCTGATCAAGAAGCTCAGGGACGACTTCGGCACGGCGGTTGTCCTGATCACCCACGACATGGGCGTGGTGGCCGACATCGCGGATCGGGTGGCCGTGATGTACGCCGGCCGGGTGGTGGAGCAGGGCAGCCTGCGCGGCCTGTTCTACGACGCCCAGCACCCGTACACCTGGGGACTGCTGGGGTCCATCGCCCGGCTGGACCGGCCGCGACCGCGCCGGCTCACGGCGATCAAGGGACTGCCGCCGTCGCTGATCAGGCTGCCCGAGGGTTGCGCGTTCGGGCCCCGCTGCCCGCACAGGTTCGACCGGTGCGCGGAGGTCCCGCCGCTGACCGACAAGCTCGGCGACGGCCATCTGGACGCCTGCCTCCTCGACCCGGAGCAGAAGAAGGAACGGCGTGACCGCGCCATCCGCCCCGACCTGACCGCGCAGCAGGACCTGGCCGTGCCGCAGGACCTGAGCCCGGCGCCCGATCTGACCGAGGAGCAGTGGTGAGCACGACGTGGGACGGCGAGGTTCTCGTCCAGGCGGAGCACGTCAAGAAGTACTTCCCGATCCGGAAGGGGATCCTGGCGCGCGAGGTGGCCCGGGTGCACGCCGTGGACGACGTCAGCCTCGAGGTGCGCACCGGAGAGACGCTCGGGCTGGTCGGCGAGTCCGGGTGCGGCAAGTCCACGCTGGCCCGGTGCATCGCCCGGCTGCACGACCTGACCGCCGGCTCGGTCACGTTCGAGGGCCGCGACATCTCCGGCCTGTCGCGGCGCCAGCTGCGGCCTGTGCGGCGCGAGCTGCAGATGGTGTTCCAGGACCCGTACGCCTCGCTCAACCCGCGCAAGCGGGTGGGAACGATCATCGCCGACCCGCTTCACATCCACAGGTACGGCGACCGTACGAAGATCAGGAACCGGGTGCGGGAGCTGCTGGAACTCGTGGGGCTCTCGCCCGAGCACGTGAACCGCTACCCGCACGAGTTCTCCGGGGGCCAGAGGCAGCGGATCGGGGTCGCCCGGGCGATCGCGCTGAACCCCAAGCTGATCATCGCCGACGAGCCCGTGTCTGCCCTGGACGTCTCGATCCGCGCGCAGGTCATCAACCTGCTCGACGACCTGCAGGACGATCTCGCGCTCACTTATATATTCATCGCCCACGACCTGGGCGTGGTGCGGCACGTCTCGAACCGGATCGCGGTCATGTACCTGGGCAAGATCGTCGAGGTCTCGCCCGCCGAGGAGCTGTACCGGCATCCGGTCCACCCGTACACCGAGGCCCTGCTGTCGGCCGTCCCCGTCCCCGACCCCGAGCTCTCCGCGCGGCGCGAGCAGATCGTGCTCGAGGGCGACGTGCCGAGCCCGGTGGCGCCGCCGTCGGGGTGCCGGTTCCACCCGCGCTGCCTGTACGCCACCGAGATCTGCACGCGCGAGGAGCCCCCGCTGGTCATGCACGGCAGCCAGGGCCACCTGGCCGCCTGTCACCACCCGCTGAGCCTCAGCGAGCCGCCTGCGGTGTCCCGGGCCGCTGCGTCCTAGCCGCGCGCCGGAGGGGCGACGGCCTCCTGGTGACGGGCCGCCCGGGTGAGCCTGGCGGCCAGGGCGTCGACGTGAGCGGCGAGCTCGGGCGAGGCGACCCAGATGGCGTGGTCGAGGTCGAGCTTCTCGCTGGTCAGCGGCGCGGAGGACGGAGATCAGCCATTCGGCGGCGGGCATGATGCTGGGCGCGGCGGGCCAGCCGTTGATGATCGGAGCCCGTAGGTAACGGAGAGTTAACGACGTCCGAGCAGATCCTGTCGTTGCATATGCCGCTCGATAACCTGGATGTCGGCATTTTGCCGACATCCAGCACACGGGGCAGCCGGATCGATGCGCACGCGATCGCCATTCCACTGGGACGGGTGGGGCTCGGTCGCATTGCCCCGGATCAATGCCCATCGGATGGTTGTGGTCGCCGCCGCGCTGACGACGCTGGTCGCCGCCATGCTCGCCGGCGCCCTGGCGGCACTCGGCGGGCAGGCGCTCCCCGTCGCGGTCCGCCACGACCTGTCCGGTGCGGGCGACACCGCGCTGCTCATCAGCGGGAGCATCAGCGCGCCCGACGACACGAGGTACCAGGCACTGCTGCCGGGAGAACTACGCCGCGCCCTGGACGGCACGCCGTTCACGCTGTATCACGCGTCCTGGTCCGACCCGCTCGGGTTCACCGGCACCAGGGTTCATGCCGCCGGCGACAACCTGGCCATCCTGGACGCCGCGGCGTTGCCCGACGTGGCCAGGCATGCGGTGCTGGTATCCGGCTCGTGGCCGGGCACCTCGGCGGGCGGGGACGTGATACCGGCGGCACTGCCTGCCACCGCCGCCGCACTGCTCCACCTGTCGGCCGGCGACACGCTCACCTTGCGAGACGGCGATAACCAGGACATCGTCAGGTTCCGGATCACCGGCCTGTACCGGGAGTCACACGCCATCGGTGTGGACGGGCAGTACTGGCAGCTCAACCTGATCAGCCCGGCCGGCGTGAACACGGTCAGGGGATTCACCACGTACGGACCGCTCACCGTCCAGCCGGCCGCGTTCAGCCGGCCCAGCTCCGGTGCCGGCTTGGTCCAGGCCCAGGCTTCATGGCTGGCCGAGCCGCGCACCACCCTGATCCCGCCGGGCGAGTTCAGCGCCATCGCCAGCCAGCTGAACGCCCTGGACAGCTTGCTAGGCAATCCGTCGTCATCCTCGCTGCCGAGTCTCGCGCTCACCTCACGCCTCCCGTCGGTGCTCTCGGCCGTCGCCGCCGACCTCGACGTGACCCGTTCCCTGCTGGCGATCTGTGCGGTCCTGCTCGCGCTGCTGGCCGGGGCGGTGCTGCTCGCCGTCGCGCGGCTGCTGTCCGGTCAGCGGGAAGGGGAAACCGCGATGCTGATCGCACGCGGCGCGACCCGGGTGCAGTTGCTCCGGCTCACCGCGGCAGAGGCGATCCCGCTGTGCGTGCTCGCCGCCGTGGGCGGCACCGCGGCCGGCATCTGGCTGGCTCGGCTGCTGGCCCCGACCGGCCCGGCCGCCAGCGCGATCACCGACGCCGCGCAGGCCGCCAGCGTGGTGGCCGGCCTGGCGCTCGTCATCATGCTGGTGCCGACGATGAGCCTGGTCACACCCGGCGCCGCGCGGGTCCGCCGGGGCCGTCAGGCGGCCATCTCGATGGCTGGCCGGGTCGGCGCGGATCTGGGGCTGATCGCGCTCGCGGTGCTCACCTGCTGGCAGCTGCGGCACTATTCCGCGGTGTCCGCAGGCGCGAACGGCGCGTTCGGCGTGGACCCCGTGGTGGTGGTGGCGCCTGCCCTGGCGCTGGCCGGCGGCACGGTCGTCGCGCTCCGGCTGCTCCCGTTCGGCGGCAAGGCCGGTGACCGGCTGGCCGCCCGCGGCCGGTGGCTGACTGGCGCGCTGGCGAGCTGGCAGATCAGCCGCCAGCCGATCCGGCAGGGCGGTGCCGCGCTGTTGATCGTGCTCGCCGTCGCCACAGCCACGCTGGCGCTGAGCCAACGGCAGAGCTGGACACGGTCCGGCAAGGATCAGGCGGCGTTCACCGCGGGCGCCGATGTCCGGGTGCAGACCGTGCAGCCGCTAACCGTCGCCCAGGTCGCCGCGGTGACCGGCGAACCCGGCGTGCGGCAGGCCATGCCGGTCGCCACCTTCAGCTCCGCCTCCGGCACCAGCCAGGTGCTGGCTGTCGGCGCGGCCCACGCCGACGGTGTCGCGTTGCTGCGCCCGGACCAGTCACCGGTGCCCGAGAGCACGCTGTTCGCCAAGATCCGCGACACGTCGCAGGTGCCCGGCGTGAGGCTGCCAGGAAGCCCGCGGGAACTTCTTCTCACCGCGCGGCTCGGGCCGCCGTCACTGCGGCTCGGCGACGCTTCGGTCACGGCCAGCGTCGAGGACGCGGCCGACGTCGTCTACCAGCTGCCGCCTGTCGCGCTGCTCGCCGACGGCCGGGACCACACCCTCGCCGTGCCGCTCACCCCAGGCGCGGGCGGCGCCAGCTTGCCGTTGCGGCTGACCGCGATCGCGGTCGGGTACACCCTCCCGGCATCTCGCACGCGGACCCATGCCGTGCTGACCGTGTCCAGCGTGGCCGACGGACCAGATACCACGGACGCGTTGCCCGGCAGCGCGCTGCTTGGTCTGGCCACATTCGCCTCGTCCACCGGTCTCAACAATGCGCTGTCGACCACCGGCGTCGTCAACGGCTCCCAGCCGCCAAGCGACACGGTCGCTCGCGCGGACGGTGCCGCGGAGTCGGTGACCTTTAGCACCGGATTCGGCCAGGGCGCGTCCGGTTTCGCGGGACTTCCGCCGCTGCCGCTGAGCGGCCAGCTCGCGCTTACCGCGGTGCCGCCGCGCACCGTCCTGGTCATGCCGGGCATCGCGACCCGCAGCTACCTGACTGCGAACCGCGTCGGCGTCGGCTCGACGGTCCAGGCCACGCTGGACGGCACCTCTGTCGGCGTGAACATCGTGGCCGCGGTGTCCTCGTTTCCCACCATCACGCAGGCCGACGGCAATGGCTCCGGGGCGCTCATCGTGGACCTAGCCAGCGTGCAGAACTTCCTGACCGGAAGCGACCTGATGCCGGCCCCGGTGACGCAGTGGTGGCTGGCCACCGCGAACGGGGCAGTACCGCGAGGGCTTGCCGCCGCCCTGCCCGGCGGCAGCGCCGTCACCAGCGAGGCGGCGCTGGCCAACGGCCTGCTCAACGACCCGCTGTCGGATATACCGCAGCAGGCCCTGCTCGGCGTGTCGGTGGCCGCGTTGCTGCTGGCCAGCACCGGGTTCTACGTATCGATCGCGGCTGGGATCCGCCAGCGCCGCGCGGAGAACGCGCTGCTCGCCGCGCTCGGCGTGGGACCGCGCGCGGCTGCCCTGCAGCTGTGCCTGGAGAAATTCATGCTGAGCCTGCCGTCCGCTGTGGCAGGGCTCGCCCTTGGCGCATTGCTCGCCGAGTTGCTGGTGCCGGCCATCACGCTCAGCGCGAGTGCAGCTGCGCCCGAACCTTCCGTGCTGATCGAATTCGGCTGGATCCCGATCCTGGTCACCGCGATGCTGCTCGCGCTGGTGCCGGTCCTGGCGGCTGCACTAGTCATGCTGCGGCGCCCGGACGCCGCAGCCGATCTCCGTGCGGCGGAGGCAGCGTGAACCGCTTCACCGGACAGGCCTGGGGCGGGACGCTCGCCCTGGCCCTGCTGGTCTGCGGCTGTGTGTTCGCCGCGATCACCGGTCCTTCGGAAAGCCTGCACACACGCACCCAGGCGCTGCGTCAGACCCTGGACCAGCTCGGCGCCCCCGCCAAGGCCGTCGAGGCGGACGCTCCGCTGTCCAGCTTCCTCGCCGATGCCGCAGGCGGCGATTACGCATTCAACGGGACCATTCCCCCGCTCACGCCGGACACCCTGGCCGAAGCCCAGGCGCAGCTCCGCCATGGGCTTGCTGCGATCCCGCTGCCGCTGGCCCCCGGCGACTGGGCCGGACTGACCACCCGCGATACGCCGGTCGACGGCGGCTATGCGCGGAGCGCGTTCGCCGAGACACAACCCCAGGCCGAGATCATTTACCGGAATGATCTGGCCGGTAATGTCGCACTGGCCGCCGGGCGGCTCACCCCGGCGGGCAAAATCCCGCCTGGCACCATCGCCGTCTGCGTTACCCCGGCGACGGCGGCCAGGTTCGGGCTGCGTCCCGGCTCGCGGCTGCGATTGGCAAACGATGCCAACCTAGTGGTGACCGGCATCGTGCGTCCGGTCCGGTCAGGCAGCATCTTCTGGCAGGCCGATCCCCTTCCGCTTACCCCGTCACTGGTCCAGCCACCGCTACCGAACCCGGCGTACTGGCTGGGCGGTTTCCTCGCCGACCCGGGCCAGCTCGACGCGGTCCAGCGGGCGTTCGCCCCGGTCATCCTCACCATTCAGTGGGAGTTTCCGCTGGATCTGATCGGGGTGAACGCGGACCAGGTCGGCACGCTGGCCCGTCAGCTGGCCAACATGGGGGTCGCGCTCCCGGCGATGTCCGGCCAGCTGGCAGGGGCGGCTGCCGACATCGCGCTCAGCACCGGCTTGCAGCAGCCGCTTGAGACGTTCCTGAACACCCAGGGATCGGTGCTCACCGTGCTGCTCCTGCTGTTTGCCAGCCTGATCGCCGTCGGCCTGGCGGTGATCGTGCTCGCGGCGCGGATGATCGTGGACCGGCGCACCGACGAGATCGTCATGCTGCGTGCGCGCGGTATGTCTGGCCTCCAGATCGCCGGGCTACTTGCCCTAGGCTCAGCTCTTGCTGTAGTTCCCGCGGCTGTGATCGCCGTAGGCCTGGCCACCGTGATCGCACCGGGAGGCGGGCGCAATCCCGGTGGCTCCGGGGTCCTGGGATGGTCCCTGGCCGCCGCCACACTCGCGATCGCGCTGGCTGGCCCGCCGCTGATCGGCACCTGGCGGCATCGCAGGCCATCTCCGGCGGTGAACCCGGCCTTGATCACGACGGCGGAAACCAGAACCGCGCGGTTTAGCCGCGCCCGCCTGCGCCGACTGGTGGTCGAGGTGACCGCCTGCGCCGGCGCGATCGCCGGCCTGGTAGTCCTGCACGGGCAGGGCCTGCCCGCGGCGGGCAGCCCCAACTGGTACCTGACCATCGCGCCGGTGCTGCTCGCCATCCCCGCCGTAGTACTCATCGGCTGGCTCTATCCGCTGGTCATCCAGCTGCTGCTGCGGCTAGTGCGGCGGCGGGCCGGCGCGACCAGCTACATAGCGCTGGCTGCCTCGGCGCGCGCCAGCCTGGCTACCACCGGTCCAGTCTTCGCGCTCGTGCTCGCGCTGACGTTGGCCGCCTTCGCCGGGATGCTGACCGATGCGGTGGGCAACGGTCAGATCGCTGCCTCCTGGCAAGCCTCGGGCGCGGACGCGGTCATCAACAACGGCCAGATCGCCGCTCCGGTCACGCCTGCCGCGGCGCGTGCCATCGCCGGTGTGCCCGGCGTCCAGCACGAGGCCATAGCGTGGACGACGATGTGGGCGACGCCGACCGGTTTTCCCGTTACGGTCATCGCGGTCGATCCAGCGCAGTACGCCGCGTTCACCGCCGCCACCCCGTACCCGGTTCTGCCTGCCGGCAAGCTGGCCGTGTCGGCCCGGCCGGTCACCCAGACCACCGTGATCAACGTGCTGGCCTCCCCAGGGGCGGTCGATGGCCTGGGGCAACGCACGGGGCAGCTCACCTCCGCCGGCGCCATAGGCCCGATCCAGGTCAAGGTCGTCGGGACGGTGGCCTCGACCCCCGCCGGGCCGAGCGCCAGTGCCTCCGGCGCGTTCATCCTCATGCCGTTGCAAACCCTGCCCGGCGCGGACGGCCAGCCACGGCCGAACATCGTGCTGCTGACCGGGCCGGATATCGACCGGGCCCGGCTGAACGCCACAGCCTCCAGAGTGCTGCCCGGTTCGAACACCTTCTACCGCGCGGACACGCTGGCCACCCTGCGTGCTGCTCCGCTGCAGCACGGCGCGCTGTGGCTGAGCCTGCTCACCGTGATCGCGGCGGCCGGCTTCGGCCTGCTCAACCTGATCCTTGGGCTGGCGCTCGGCGCCGCCGGCCGCGAGCTGACGTTCGCGCGGCTGAACGTGATGGGTCACGCGCACGGCGGCCGACTGGCGCTGACCGAGACACTGCCGGCCGTGCTCGCCGCGGCAGTGGCCGGCTTGGCCTGCGCGGTGACATTGCCGGCACTGGTCGGCAGCGCGATCAACCTGTCCGTGTTCACCAGCTCAGGCGGCGTGGTGGCGCTGAGACCCGACGTGCCGTCGCTCGCCCTGCCCTGCGCGGGCATGCTCGTGGTCACCGTCGTCGCCGTGGCCGCACAGACCTGGCTGGCCCGGCGTCGTGGCGTCACCGGCCCGCTGCGCTCACACTGACTGTGCCAGGGGAAGGAGCACGTATGGATCCCACGATCGCCGACCTCGGCGCCGAGGCGCGGCGGCCGCACCGCGACTACGGCGCGGGCGCGCTGATCGCCTGCGACCGGCTGGTGCGCATCTATACCGCGCCCGGCGGTATCGAGGTACAGGCGCTGCAGGGCCTGGATCTGCTGATCGACGAGAGTGAGCTGATCGCGCTGGTCGGCGCGTCCGGCAGCGGCAAGTCCACGCTGATGAACATCCTCGCCGGGCTGGACACGCCGACCGCGGGCGCGGTCCGGGTGGCTGGCAACGACCTGACCGCGATGAGCGGGCGGCAGCGACTAGCCTACCGGCGGGACACCGTCGGGTTCGTCTGGCAGCAGACATCTCGCAACCTGCTGCCCTGGCTGACCTCGCGGCAGAACGTGGGACTGCCGATGCGGGTGGCCGGCCGGAGCGGCAGGCAACGCGGCGCGCGCACGGCCGCGCTGCTTGAGCTGCTCGGTATCACGCACTGCAGGCATCGCCGTCCGGACCAGATGTCCGGCGGCGAACAGCAGCGCTGCGCCATCGCGGTGGCGCTGGCCAACGAGCCGAAGGTGCTGCTGGCCGACGAGCCGACCGGCGAGCTGGATTCGGCCACCGCGGCCGAGGTGTTCGGCGCGCTGCAGACGGCCAACGCTGAGCTGGGCGTCACCGTGCTGATCGTCACCCACGACCCCGCCGTGTCGTCGGTGGTGCGTCGCGTCGTCGCGATCCGGGACGGCCGGACCGCCACCGAGACCCACCGGCAGGCGGTGGCGACCGGAGACGGGGAGGAGGCGCACCACGCGGTGGAATATGCGGTGCTGGACCGGTCCGGGCGGCTGCAGCTGCCCAAGGAGATGACCGAGCCGCTGGGCATGCGCGACCTGGTCCGGCTGGAAGGCGAACCCGATCACATCGGCGTCTGGCCGCATGAGCAGGCGAGTGGATGAACGCGCCCGCCCTGGTCGCGGACATGGTGGCCGTCGAGGATGTCAACAAGACCTACGGCTCCGGTCCGGCCGCGTCGCACGCGCTCCGCGGGGTGTCCTTCACCGTCCCGGCCGGCCGGCTGGTAGCTCTCCGCGGCCGGTCGGGATCCGGCAAGACCACGCTGCTCAATATCGTCGGCGGCCTCGACCGCGCGGACAGCGGAACCGTCCGGGTCGCGGGCACCCGCGTCACGGCGATGTCCGATGCCGAGCGGCTCAGGCTGCGCCGTACGCGGGTGTCATACATCTTCCAGTCATTCGGCCTGATCCCGATCCTGTCCGCGGCGGAGAACGTCGGGGTGCCGTTGCGCATCGCGGGGGTGGCACCGAAGCAGCGCGAGGAGCGCGTCAAGCTGCTGCTCGACATCGTGGGACTCGGCGATCACGCCAAGCAGCGTCCCGGCGAGTTGTCCGGGGGCCAGCAGCAGCGGGTCGCGATCGCCCGGGCGCTGGCCGGCCGCCCGGAGCTGCTGCTTGCTGACGAGCCGACCGGCCAGCTCGACTCGGAAACCTCCAAGCAGATCATGCGGCTGCTGAGCGCGGTCGTGCGGTCCGAGGGCGTCACAGCCCTGGTCGCCACGCACGACCCCAACCTCATCGGCATCGCCGATAGCCTGCTCGAACTGGAAGACGGCCGGATCGTCGCGGGCTAGGCGTCCGGTGAGCGCCAAACCGCTCGGCCAGCACGTCACGTTCGTGGCCCATCGCGTAAGACCGCTGCCCTGGACAAGTGCGGTTCGTCGCCAGCCCGGTGCCTCGGCTTCCTGTCCGAGGCGTCGCGCTAACGCGCCTGAATACGGCGGAAGCTCACGGCCAGCCGCTCGGGCCCGCGCAGGTTGAGGTTCGGCTTGTAGGCCAGGCCTGCCGGGACGAGCTCGGGATCGGCGACCCGGGCCGCGAACGCCTGCAGCGCGATCGTCGCCTCCAGCCGGGCCAGCGGCGCGCCGAGGCAGAAGTGCGGCCCGGCGGCGAACGCCAGGTGACTGCCTGGGGCGCGGCGGATGTCGAACCTGTCGGGGTCGGCGAAGGCGTCCGGGTCGCGGCCCGTCGCCGCGAGCAGCAGCAGGAGCACCGAGCCGTCGGGGGCGCTGACGCCGCCCACCTGCATGACCCCGCGCGCGACGCGCCCGGTGAGCTGAACCGGCGAGTCGTAGCGCAGCGTCTCCTCGACCGCGCCGGCGGCCAGGCCCGGGTCGGCCCGCAGCGCGGCGAGCTGGCCGGGATGGCGCAGCAGGGCCAGGATCGCGTTGGAGATCAGGCCCACCGTGGTCTCGTGCCCGGCGACCAGCAGCAGCACGCAGGTGGCGATCAGCTCCGCCTCGCTCAG
>Ga0126373_10000473_pt1 | contig 26645 bp, 28 predicted proteins | sample PanSoiMetPlot_11_FD_92545 | JGI IMG/M metagenome (GOLD analysis project Ga0126373, IMG submission 92545) | Tropical forest soil microbial communities from Panama - MetaG Plot_11 | ecosystem: Environmental > Terrestrial > Soil > Tropical forest > Bulk soil | place: Panama | collected 2016-02-17 | reverse complement strand
CGTGCGTTCGGCGCCGAGCTGCTGCCCAAGCTATCCGCCGGGTGGTCGCCTAAAGCAGCATGTCGCCGAAGCCGCCGGTCGATCGATATCGCGCCGTCCACGCCCGTTCGCCCTCTTCCCGATGCGCGCCGCAATACCACGCCTCGGCATCGAGCGCCGGGTTGCCCGGTGCTCCGAAACCATATGACGCGACTGCGCTGCAGACCGCGCAGCGCCGGGGCTCGCGAGGATTGATGTCAGGGAACGGTCATTCATCGATCAACACCATAACCATTGTTCACAACACTTTTGATCAGAAAAAACTGCAAGAGTGCAGCCTTCGTGGTATTATGCATTTCTGCAAAAAAGCTTGAGCGGAACAGGATGATGGCAAAGAGTGAAACGTGGAAAATTCGCGATCTCGGCCTGGTCAAAGGCGCGGCAAAACAGCGCCAAAGCGAGGATCGCCTGCGCGCCGACGCATGGCGCAAGAAGCGTGAGGCCGAGCTGGAGGCCGTCGTCAACCGCGACTATGACCCAAGGGAAATTCCCGAGATTGCCGAGGCGATCGACGAGCTGTATGCGCTTGCCGCACCGCAACTCGACAAGATTGAACGTCTCATACAACAGCATTACCCGGCCGAGTTTTCCCGACCCAGTGTCCACATCGGCGTCATGCCCGGCGGCTTCCCATCCAAACTGCGCGACAAGGTACGGCGCGACGCCGCGAAGCACCTCGCCGATCGACACGCTTATATGCTCGCCAATTCGGCGACCTACACGACCGAAAAGCTGCACAAGGCGACGACACGCGCCACGGACAACCCAGAAGTCATCGAGATGTTGGACGAGCTGCGCGCGCCAAACGAAACGACACCAACACTCGAACCCCCCGGGCCTGCGATCGGCGTTCTTAAGACGCTGCTGCCGCGCCCCGAGGAATGGGGCTTTGACGGTTACGGCGAGACGTCGCCCCTGCTGCCGCGACCGTCGGCGCATCAAGCCTTGCCCGCACCCGATGCCGGGGGCGAAGACGGCAAATGAGCGATCAGCCGCACTTGCGGCTTATGCCGCGCGAGCGCGACCCCGATGACTGGGAATATTCCGACACATCATGGCGCTCGTCTTACTACCAGCCAGCAGGCGAAAGGGACGACGATCTCGCCTACCCTGAACGCATCGCGGTCGGCACCGAGATGTTCGGCTGCTCGGGCAGCCTCGACAGTCACTCATTTCGCGAGGCGACGAAATTCCGCGCTCTGCCCGACATGACATGGGAGGAGGCCCAGGTCGCGCTGGCGCGGCTGCAGGCGACGGCGCGCAAGAAAAGCGCCCGTTCGGTTGTCGAGCTAGCGGAGTTCACTCTCGCGGCAACCGACTTCACCGGCTTTGACCGCAACAGCAGGCGCGGCGATCACGCGGTCAAGCTGCGCGACAGTCTGGCGGAGGCGCGCAAGACATTGCGCGATCACCTCAGCAACCGGCTCACGGTCGCGGCACATGCAGCGCAGGATGTTGCCCGCCCGCTGCCGCAGCACGGCCCGAACATGGCGAACGAGCATCAGGCTCACACGATCGCCGGCACCCTTACGACAAGACTGCCTGTAGAAAGCGGTTGGGTCCGCCTCGTCAGCGCAAAACCGGAGCACATCATCGCTGCTCTCGGCAGCCTGCGCGCGCAGTTCGACAGGTGGAACGCGGCTCGGCCCGCAGCCGAGACCATCGTCGCGCGACTAGAGAGCCCCGACGACTTGCCGACCGCGGAGGATTACGCCAAGGCGGTCTATGTCGCGGATATGCTGGTGTGGAGCGGTCAGACGCTCCTTGCGCTCTATGCCGGGATGATGATCGCGATGCCGGTCTACCGGCTCTACCCGACAACTCCCGAGAGCCAAGCCGTCGCCTTGTGGTGGCCGTGGGGACGGCCGGCGCCGCTCGCCGACGGTCATCCCTCACCGCCGCCAAAGCCGCGCAAGGCGACGCTCGACCCGGCGATCATCACCGCGACCCAGCCGCAGAACGTGGTCCGCGAGGTCATGCAAAAGACCGGGATCAATCGCACCACGGCGCAGCGGATGACCGCACCAATGCGCGCCGGGATGCGCCAGAAGCGGCGCTTCGAGGCCGAGAGGCTGCTCCGTGAGGGACTGTCGAAAGCCGAGGTCGCCCGGCGTGTCGGGCTATCGCCATCCCGCATCTCGGCGCTGTTCAAAGGCGAGGAATACAGCACGCAAAACCGCAAGAAACAGTACGAAGAGCTGCACCGATGGGACGCGTTGCTGAGCCGCTAAAATTTCGACTTGCCCTCGGCCATCCGGTCAGGGCTGGTCGTCGAGCCATTGGGGTGAGACGATCAACGTTCAGCCGAGGAAATAGACGATGAACGGGTTGGAAGCCGGCATCGAGGTGCGCCTTTTCGGTGTCGGACTCTACACCGTGGGCGAAGCGTCGCGCCTGACTGCGATTGCGGCGCCACGGCTCCGGCGATGGCTACGTGGCTATACCTACTACGCCGGCGACAACCTCTCGACGTCCGCCCCCATGTGGCAGCGCCAGCTGCCGGATATCGACGGCGCGCTTGGGCTTGGATTTCTCGACCTGATTGAGGCGCGATTCGTCGATGCGTTCCGTAAGGCGGCCGTTCCCTGGCCGGTGATCCGACGATGCGCGGAGCAGGCCCGCGAGCTGGTCGGATCGGACCATCCCTTCTCGTCGCGACGGTTCCGCACGGATGGGCGCACGATCTTCGCCGAGGTAGCAGCCGACCGGATGGGTGAGAAGCAGCTCCTCGACCTAGCGAAAAGTCAGTTCGCGTTCGGACGCGTCATCGGGCCGAGTCTTTATGCCGGGATCGAATTCTCCGAGGAGGACATGCCGGCGCGCTGGTGGCCGCTGGGCGAGGATGCGCCAGTCGTCATCGACCCGGCCCGCGCTTTCGGACAGCCGATCGTCAGCGATGCAGGAATCCCGACTGTCACCCTCGCCGACGCGGTATCTGCCGAGGGCTCGATCGCGAAAGTTGCGCGCCTATTTCAAGTCGAGCCGCGCTCCGTCCGCGCGGCGCTCCGCTATGAGCAGCTGCTCGCCGAGCGCGAGGCTGCTTGAAGGTCTTCCTCGACAACAACCTCTCGCCTCACCTTGCCCACGCGCTGGACACACTGCTCGGCCCCGAAGGGGACCAAGTGGTTCACCTCTCCGACAAGTTCGACCGTCAGATCGCCGATAAGGACTGGATCGAGGCTCTCGCGTCCGAAGGTGGGTGGGTAGTCATATCAGCCGATCGGCGCATCTTCAGAAATCCGCTTGAGCGCGAAGCTTGGCGACGTAGTCGGCTCGTGGTGTTTTTCTTGGCGCCGCAATGGCGCAAAGCGCGCTCGATCGAGATCGCGTGGCACCTCATTCGCTCCTGGCCCCTGATCCGCGAGGGTGCCGGAATCGTGGAACCGCCGGCGGCATTCGAGGTCCCGTTCAGCTCTGGGAAACTGCGGGTCCTCCGTGGCTAGGTCCACCCTGAACAAATCGCCCTGCCGCGGGTCGGGCTCGCGCCGGATGCGCGGGCGCCAGGTGGACCAACTTAAGAATTCTTGAGATGCGCTGATCATCGCAATCAGCGATGGCCGAAATAGTTCAGGAGCGCGACGAGGCCCTGCGCTGCCCCCCCCGATCCCGCCGCCGAAGACCGCTGCGGCGACAATCCAGGCTCCGAACTTCTGCCAGAAAGTCAGATCGAGCCGCCGGCGAACCTCGATACGCTGACCGTCCCAATAGAGCCGCGGGGGGCTCTCGTCGTCGACCCCGAGTAGCTCTACGCCATCCCACCCGAGCGCCCTGACGTTTTTTGGCCAGTGCGGATGCCGCGGCCCTTCCTCAGTCACCCCCCTGCCCTCACCGCTTGTTCCGCAGCCGCGCCCAGAGCCCGCGCGCCTGGAGCTGGTCGAGCCGCGTGCGCAGCCCGGCCGCCTCGTCGCGCGCGATCCGCTCGGCCGCCTGGGCGTCGTCCAGCTTGGCCTGCACCCCATCGGCGCGCTTGCGCTCGTCATTGGCCCGCTTGCGTTGTTCGCTGGCTTCGGCCGTGACGTGTTGCACCAGCTCGATCGCATGGCGCTCCCCCGCCTGCGCTTCATCAGCGCGCTGTTCGGCGCGATCCGCTCGCTGATTTGCGGCATCAAGCTGTCCGAGAATCGGGGCGAGCGCCGCCTCGATCATCCCCCGGAAATCCGGGGGAGGATCATGCCCCTGATCCGGGGAAGGATTCCGGGGAGGGCGTCCGGGGCGGATATGCCCTCCCGGTTTTCTGCCCCCTGATCCGGGGGAGGCCCCGGGGGCGGATCCGGGGGAGGATTCGCCGGGGGGTACAATGACGATCGCCACGCCATCATTGCCGAGGAGGCGCGGCCATTTTCGGTTGCGCACCAAACGCTCGGCGGATGCTTTGCTGATGCCCCTGGCCTCGGCGAGCTGCGCATACGTGAGGCGCAGGCTCCCTCCTTCCCCATCAGGCATGAAAATCCCCCCGGATAATCACGATCACCCCACGCAGCGACCGGGGGATGCCGCCGCATGGAGGGCAGCATACCACAAGTCCGCTCAGTGGAAGGTTTTTGGTGTACAGTTTTTCGTACACCGATAACAAGCGGTGCAATCGTGAGCGAACCCATTACCCCACGCCGTCGCGGTCGACCGCCGAGCCCAAAATCGGCGAGGCAGCGGAACACCGAAAAGGTGGCGCTCTATCGGAAGAACGTGCGCAAACGGCAGGCTGCCGAAGCCAAGCGGGCGCCGCTGCGGGCCAAGCAGCAGCGCCGTGAGGAACGGGAGCGGGTTCTCGGCGATCGGCAACTCGCCATGCCCGATGGGAAATTCGGCGTCATCGTCGAAGATTTCGAATGGGATTTTAAGGTGTGGTCGCGCGCGACCGGTATGGATCGCCACGCCGCCAACCATTACCCGGTCGCCGCGGACGCACACACTGCCGAGGAAATCGTGCGCCGCACCGCCGACCGGTTCGAGAAAGCCGCCGACAACTGCGTGCTCTTCATGTGGACGACGGTGCCGTACCTGGCGGTCGCGATCGACGTGCTCCGGCTGCGCGGCTTTCGTTACGTGTCAAATTACGCTTGGGGCAAGCACAGGACCGGGACCGGCCACTGGAATCGCAACAAGCACGAGCATCTCTTGATCGGGGTCAGCGGCAATATCCCGGCACCGGCACCGGGGACGCAGTGGGAATCGCTCATCTTGGCCCCGCGCGGGATACACAGCGCGAAGCCCGAATGCTTCCTCGAGATGATCGAGACCTATTTTCCGACGCTACGGAAGCTCGAGCTAAACGCGCGCGGGCCGGCGCGACCAGGCTGGGAACGCTGGGGCAACGAGGCCAACTGAGTGCGAACACACCTCCCCATCGACGCCGAGGCCCGCGGGAAGCTGCGCGCCTGGAAAGCCGACGTCGCGTTGCGATATCAGGCCATCGGGCAATTCCTGAAGGCCTCAGCCGCGGTCCCGACCGCACAGGCTTTAGCGTTGAAGTCCGGCAAGGGGCGGCTGCGGGCCTTCGAGAAACTGAACCGCGGGCTTACGCGACACGGGGCCTGCCTCGAAGGCGTTCAGCTGCGCGGGACACACCCGATCGCCCTGTGGGCCGTACTGGCGCCAGCATCGATGGCGTACCCGGCGAACAGATGGGCGATGATTGGCTGTTGCCGGTGCCACTGCGCGATTACGTCAAATCCGGCAATTTGCCCGATTTACCAATCGACACGGGTGCGCTCTACCAGCAGCGGCGAAAACCGCTTTACCGTGAATGTGTTGATGCCTATGCCCCCGCCGGTCGGGAGATAGGGGCCCCGAGGGCCCTACAGACACGGAAACCGCGACCCTGCCGAACCACGTCCGTGGCCGTTCCGGCCATCAGGCGGTCTCCGCTTGCCGCCGCTTGCCGCGTTTGAGGGCAGGGGTCTTGGCCCGTTCCGAAAATCGCGTTCGCCGACCGGGCTCGGGGGCGGTGCAAACGTTGCTGGCGATACGCGAAAGCCCGCTTCCCCACTCAACCCAGGCCGAATTGTGTTTCTGGCGCCAGCGCATTGATGAAGTTATTAACAGCCCGAGCGCGAGCTGAGTGTGAAGCTTCATAGCCAACTGGTGCGGGGGTAAGTTACAAATAGCTTACAAGATCGTTTCTCTAAATTAGAAATAACTGTAGGCAATATCAATGGCGTAACTATTTTTGACTATTTATTAGGCAATGACTTATGAAGCTTGGCTTACAATAATGAAGTAGTGGGCAAAACATTCTTCTCCACAAGCTTACCCACAGGAATTGGGGATATCTGGCGAGCACAGGGGCAGTTCCGTTGCCGCTAGCCGTGCCGCGTCCGGCGGGAAGGGCGGCGCCGGCGGGTGGACTTGCTCGTCGAGGTTATCCGTCCTGGTCCTCGGGCAAGGGATGTTGAGCCACCCAATCGCGCCACTCCTGGCTTTCGAGCGTGGCGTGCCAGTCTGCGTGGCTCAGTTGGTCTGGGGTGCGCCCGGTTTGCTGCAGGAAAGCGCCGAACCGCTCGTTTTGCGCCGCTTCCATCGCCTGTTCTCCGGGTGGCGGCACGTAGTGCGGATGGGATAGACCGCGCGGCCGCGTTTTGCCCTTACGACGGTGTTTGCTCCGTGCCATTCAGGGTTCCCTCCTGGTCGAAGGTACCGACTTTGCCGTCCTGGTCCGTGCGACAAATCGCGGTCGCCCCTCGGCGAGCAATGCGGACGGTTCAGCGGCATTGGCGCTGGCTGCTAGGGCAGAGGCGGTGCTACCCGGCGCGGTGGTAACCCGCGCCGAGCCGCCGTCTAGGCGGGCCGCCCTCCCTTTCCGTCACTATGAACCCAGCCGAAGCGGAACATCAGGGCCTCTGTGGTCTCTCCCACACCGTCAACCGGCGCGCCGGCGAGGCGTGCTCCGCCGTCAGTTTCTTTTTTAAAACTTGGATCTAGGGGTCCAGACTTAATTTCGGACTTAGAAGATTTCCCCTGCGACGCCGCGGTCTTCGGATCGTGGAAGACGTAGGCGTTCGAGGTCCGCAGGACCCGCCAGCTCGTCCCCCACTGGCCGAAGAGATCGCGCTCGCGCACCCGGATGCGGTGAATGCGGTTGACCCAGGAGAGGATCCCGACCCGCTCGAGCACGGCGATCGCCACGGCGACCGTGGAGCGGGCGCAATCGGCTTTGTCGGCGATCGTGTCGTAAGCCGGGTTGCACTGCCCGCTCTTGCCGTCGTGGATCAACCATAGCAAAGCGTGCAGCACGTCGACGAACTTGGCCGTCAACTGGCCGTAGTGCTTGCCCTTCTCGATGCGGTGCTTGAGGCAACGCGCCAGGTGCATGATCCGCACCTTGGCCTCGCGGTCGAGCGGCACGCGCGTCTCGGTATTCTGAAAGACCTTCTCTCGCCGGCGTCGCAGATGATTCGGCAGATTTCGCATGGCAGGTCATCCCTTTGACCCGCGCGTTGAGGCGCCGAAATCGGCACAAAGTCTCACCATTGCCGGAAACGACCCGTTTCCGACTTGTCTGTGATCCTGCTTTTCGGGAAACTCGCCGTTGCCACACGGTTTTCGAGTTTCCCGGCCTTTGTGCCGACATGCGGCCCGCCTCTTCAGGCGGGTTTCGTGTTTGTGGGCTATTCCCCTCGCGCGACCATCGCGCAACCCACAAAGCCTGCCGTAAAACGCAACCTCAGCAACCAGATCTTGTAAAACCTAGACTTTATGCGGCATTAGCGACATCAGATGGCCCAATGCCTCGCCCCAAGCGCGCGACTCCCTCTCGGGCGATTCGCTGACAGCGCAAATCGGAAAGCCATCTCAGGACTTTAAATATAAGCGGTAGTGATATTTTATCGGTCGAAGTGATATTTCGCGCCGCCTGGTAAAAGAATGCACCGCGAGTTTTTGGTTCCGATAAGGGCGATTCTCGGAACCAAAAACCGCCGCGTGCTCGTCCCTGAAATAGACGATATCCAATTCGACAGCTGTAGAGCTCTAGTAGCGCATCTCGCCCACCGGCATTGAAATGATCGGACGCCGTGGGGTCTGGCTGTACGACCTGGGGGAACCGCGATGCGCGTCCTTGTCTGCGGTGGCCGCGACTACACCGGTCACGATGACCTCTTTACCGAGCTCGACCGGCTGCACTGCGAGGAAGGGCCGATCAGTGTCATCATCCACGGTGATCAGCTCGGCGCGGACACCTATGCCAAATGGTGGGCGACAGAGAGAGGCGTGCCGCATGCCCCGTTCAAAGCCGAGTGGGGCCGCTACGGCAAATCTGCCGGCCCCGTGCGCAATCGGCGGATGATCGTCGAAGGTAAGCCCGACCTCGTCGTCGCCTTCAAGGGCGGCAAAGGTACTGCCGACATGGTCCGCCAGGCGATGCGGGCGGCGATCCCGGTGCAGGAAATCGAATAAAAGGCGACCGGCCGTGTTCACGATTCGGGCGCAGGCACCGATGTGCTAAAATCGCAGGAACGTTGGGGGAGCACCGCGACATGCCCGACATCAGCATCGACACCCTCATTAGCCAGCGAGCCCGGTGATGGCCGGTCCCTCCTATTCACCTGGCCCCGGTTTTGGCGACCTCGTCAACCGCCTCGCCAACCCGCCCAACCCGATGCAGCAGCTCGGGCAGACGGTCAATGCGCTGATGGCGGTCAAAAATTTCCAGGCGCAGCAGGCCTCGGCCCAGGCCTATCAGCAGAGCGTTGATCCGACGACGGGCGAAGTCGATCTCGGCAAGTACAAGGCGCTGATGAGCCAGGGGCCGGGCGCCTTTAATTTTGGGCCCTTGGTGCAGCAGGGCGGCCAGGCGGTCGGGGCAGTCGGGCAAGGCACCTCGCTCAATGTCGGGGCGACACTCGACCAGCTGGGGGCGCGGGCCGCCTACCTGGCGCCGCTTCTGCCGCTCGCAAATAAGGGGCAGGTCACCGGGCAGATGGTCAGCGATGCGCTCGCCACCATGCCGCCGGGCGTCATCACGCCGGAGCTTCAGGCGAACCTAGACAAACAGTTGGCGCAGATCGGCCCGACCGGCAACGCCAGCGGCATCGTGCTCGGCGGCGCCTTCGCCAATGCGCACGCCATGGAGATCCTCAAGGCGCAGATGCCGCAATACGGCGGGATCAATACCGGTGGGACGTTCTATCCGACACAAACCAACCCATATGCGTCGGGCGGCGTCCGGTACCCGACGCAGGGCGTGCCGATGACGCCATCGCCGGACCTCATGGAGAAGGATGTTACCGTGACCCTGCCGGGCGGTGGCTCGCTGCAGAACGTGCCGTACTGGCAGGCGCAGGCGATGGAGCGCGATCCGGGCCTTGTGCATTACTACTATCCGAACATCCCGGCGCCGACTGGGCAGATCACCATCACACCACAGGCCGGCGGTACCCCGGGCGGCGGCCCACCACCCGGTCATTATCCGGCGCCACCTGCGCCTGCTCCAGCGGCCCCCGGTGGCGGAGGAGGCGCCCCCACTCCTGCGCCGGCCGCACCACGGCAGCAGCCCGCCGGAACACCGTCTTGGGCACAACCGCCGCCGCCGCCGCCAGCTGGAGCTGGTGGAGTTGGTGTCACTCCGTCGCCGAGCAACGTCGAGACTGTCCAGAAACCCTCATCGGCCGCAGCGACCACGCTGACCGAACAGGTCAACGCAACGCGGGACACGATGCCGCTCCTGGATGACATGCAGTCAAAGCTCGAGAGCGGTCAGTTGACGACCGGTGTCGGCTCGACCGTCGTCGGCACGCTGCGCGGGCTCATGCAGCGGCTCAAGCTGAGCCCGACAGCGCCGAGCGGCGCGACCGATACCGCAACCCCGCAGGCAATCCAGGACGAGTTCGCCAAGGACGCGGCGCTGCTCCAAGCCGCGCAGCTGAAGACGCTCGGCAACCCGACCGATGCGCGCCAGGAATTGGCGATGGAAACCAACCCAGGCCCACTGCTCTCGACCTACGGCAACCTCGGCATCGTCAGCATGTTGAAGGGAAACCAATACGCGATCCGCGCGGAAGGACAGGCCTGGGCACAGGCGCAGCGTGCCGGCTGGGACCCGACGCGGTTCAACGAGTGGCAGTCCCAGCATTTCCTGCAGAACGACCCGACGACCGGCGGCCGGTTCGATCCGCGGATGTTCTGGGTTGCCAGCATGTCGCCGCAGCAACAGCGCGACTACATCGGGAAGTTGCCGCCCGATCAGCAGGCGTCGCTCGGTCCAAATCGCGCCTATGCATTGCGGATGGGATGGGTGACACAGCGTCCTGACGGCACGTTTGTTGTGGCGAACCCGTAATGGCAGCGCCGAACTATCAGCCGCTCTTCCAGGTCGCTGGCAAGCTCTACGACGTGGACCCGTTGTTGCTGCAGGCGATCCAGAGCCACGAAGATCCGAGCGGTGACCCGAACGCGGTCGGGCCTCCGAACAAAACCGGCGAGCTGGCGCAGGGCGTTATGCAATTCCTGCCCTCGACTGCGAAGGCATACGGGGTTGACGTCAACAGCCCGGTCTCCTCGATCAATGGCGCTGCGCGTTACCTGGCTGACCTGAGACAACAGACCAACGACAACCTGCCACAGATGCTGGCGGTGTACGGCGGCGGCAATGCGACCGGCTACGCGAGCAGCGTGCTCGATACCTATCACGCTCTCCAGGCGCAGCAGCGCGGCCCGCAAAAGACCGCACAGCAGGTCTCCGACACCGATGCGCCGGCCGGCGTGCGCAACGCCAGCTTCCCGCCTCCCAATGCACCGACCGTCTTTACCGCCGAACAGGGCAATGCGGGGCAACCTGCGCCGAGCGTGCGCACGACCGCGTCGTCGAGCGACATCACGCTCAGTGCCCCGTCATCGTTCAACCCGCCTGCAGGTGGCAGTGCGCCTGCTCAAGCAGCAACGCCGCCGCAGGCGCAGCAGGGAAACGCGCCTGCGCCTGCTCCAGCGGAAGAGCCGCAGAGCCAGGATGATTTTGCGAAGAGCTTTTTTGCGCCGTCCACAGGGGCTGCCGCCGCTCCCGCGGTACCGCCCCAGGCAGCACAGAGCCAGGAGGATTTCACAAAGAGCTTTTTCGCCCCGCCCGCGCAGGCACCGGCGCCGGCACGCCCACCAGCCGCTCGGCCATCGCGAGGCACATTGTCCCTTTCTCCAACGCCGCAGCCTGCCCCAACAGCGCAGGCTGGGGCACCGGCTTCTACAGCGCCTGTGCCTCCCTCCGCCGCGCCGCAGCAACCGCAACCGGCTGCTGCGCCACCGCCGCCGGCAAACCGTCCGCCGGTGCCTGCACAGGCACAGGCGCCATCCCCTGCGGTCCCCCCGGCTGGCACGCCACAGCCGCAATCCGCCCCCGACTGGTGGACGCGCAACATCACCGCGCCGCTCGCGGCAATGGACAACCCGCTGACGGCGAATCAGCCGCCCGACAACTACCTCCTCAACGTGCCGCTGCTGCAGTCGATCGGCGCTGGCGTGGGCCAAGGGTTCCGGGACATTGGCGAGACCGCCAACGCGGCTTCGCGTTATCTCGACCAGCGCATTCCGGTGATGGCGGCCATCGACCGTGCAGTCGGGTTCGATCCCAACGCGCCTGATCCACTGACTGCAGAGCGCCAGGCCTACGAAAAGCAACATGCGGGCGACACGGCTGCCGATGTCGCGCGGCTCGCTAGCAACATCGCCTTCAGCGCCCCACTGCTCGAGGCGCCCATCGGGCTCGCCGGCCGCGCGGCCGAGGCCGTGCCGGGTGCGATCAACGCCGCGGGCAAGCTGACGCGCGGCGGTGCGCTCCTCAAAGGTGGTGCCATGGGTGCGACCGCCGGCGGGGTCGGCAATGCGCTGACCTCTGCCGGTTACAACGAAGATCCGACGACGGCGCTCACGGTCGGCGCTCTCGGCGGTGGCGCCCTCGGGGTGGGGTTAGGGGCCATCGGCAACAAGTTCCTGCGCCCGACCGAGCGGGTCGCGGCCGAGCGCACCGAGCTCGCCGACAAGCTCGATGTCCCGCTGTCGGTCGGCGATCGCTTAGGCGGTGCCTGGAAGCGTATCGAGGACACCAACTCGATCTTTCCGGGCTCGGGCAGCGCCCTCAAAAACCAAATTCAGCGCCAGGCGATCGCGCGTCTCCTCAACGGCGAGATGGGCCAGGGCGCAGGCGACTGGATCGATTACCGTACGCTGGCGCAGGCGACGCAGGACATCGGCAACCGGATCGACAACGCGGCGTCACGGATCAGCATTATCGCACCGCCCGGCAATCCGGCATTCACCCGTACGCTCAACCAGATCGAGACGGCGGCCAATCAGATGAGCCCTACCCAGGGGGCGCCGGCTGCGCGCGGTCTCATCAACGAAATCCAGAACATCCAGGCGCATAACGGCGGTGCGATCCCCGGCGCCGATTTCCAGCGGCTTCTTCAGCGCGGCAGTCTCTTGGATGACGCGGTGACCTCGGCCGATCCCGAAATCCGCCGGGTCGGGATCCGGGTCAAATCGGCGCTGCTCGATGCGGCGCAGGCAAGCCCGACCGCCAACCAAGCCGATCTCCAGGCCTTCCAGCAGGGGCGGTATCAATGGAAGGTCCTCAAGACCATCGACAGCGCGATCGAGAAGACGGTCGGGGGCACGGACGAGATGAGTATGCCGGCGCTCGCCCGCGACATCCGCGGTGAGTTCGACATGCTGAAGGATCAGCCGATGCCGAATCTGGCGCGGCTCATCGACACGACCAAGGGACTTGCCAGTTCAGGCACCAGCGAGCGCGCTGCATGGCAGAAGCTGCTCGGACTCAGTGGCGAGACCGCCGGGCCTCCTGGCCTACTCTGGGCGCTCAACTACCCGCACGCTGCCGAGCAGGCGATCCCTTACGCGGCGCTCGGCACCGGGCTCAATTACCTGACAGCGCGGCTCGGCCGGTTTGGCCCGAGCCTCGGGTATGGTTGGCTCAGCAATTTGCAGCGTGCTTACAACCCGCTGCTGCCGCGCGTTGCCGGCCCCTATGCTGGACGGATTGTCACCGGCCAACCGCTGCCGGGGGAACAGCCGCGTTAGGCGACGCGAAAAAGTTTTTGGCGAAGTCGCTCGCAGGCAACGGGGTACCAGAAGGAGCACGGGAGCGGGATGCCGCTGATCCCGGCGGTTCCAGAGCCAAGACCAGGACGATTAGAACGGCCAGGATGCAGGCAATTCTAATCACCGGCTGATAGCTCTGACCTGCGGGAGTGTGCCGCCACTCGCGCCACCACGCTCCAACCACGCACAGCGCCAAAAACAAGGCGACGGCGGCGCCGGCCTGAAGCGGTGTCAGTTGGGCATCGGCCAGTTGCTGAATGATTATCCAAACTGCTACGCAGAAAAGGATGGGTTTCCACCACGTGAAGACCCCGCAGAGCACGAAATAAAGTGCAATTGCGCCGAGGATGACTGCCATCACGACACCGGGGAGAAGACAAACAATAGCAAGGCCAGAAAAACAGCTTCGCAGCCGTTTCCGTATTCTTTGTTCTTAAAACAATCGCTTGCGGAGAGAGCCAGAAGGCCGATCGAGAAGTAGGCCACAATGGAACCAAGCACTAGCACTAGCATGGTGCCCGCGATCAGCAGCAGGACAAAATAGCCGGTCGACCAGGCCGAGTTCATCAGCAAGCCTCATCCAGTTTCTTTGTGCGAAGGTTGTTCAAATCCCGCATCAGCCGATCGGCGCGCAGGCCCGCCAGGCCTCGCGGGACGCCGCTGGCGGTGAAGTAATCGATCGCTGCCTGACGCATGACGGGCGCCGGTTTGCGTTTGATGATCGCGTCGAGCAAAGCTTCGAACCGGTCCTGCACGTCCGGCGGTAGTTGCCGAACCATTTCGAGAAACGAAATCTCGCCAGGGTCGCTGACCACCATCCTGCGGTGCCTCGGCAGGGGCAAAGCATCGGCTGCGAGGGGCACCGCCGAAGACGGCTCGCGGGAAAAGCTGCCGGTCAATAGCCAAGCACCCGAAACGCCTGTAACGGTGCGCACTTTCGCCAAGAAATCGCCGCGGCTCCATTTGCGCTGCCCGCGCTCCCACGCCCGATAGGTGCGAGGCGTCACCGCGCACGCTGCCGCCATCTGGCGCTCGGTCAAGCCGACCCACTCGCGCAAAGCCATTAGCCGCTCGCTTACCTTATTCGGCTCGATCTGTTGGATACGGTCGTCGGTCTCAATACGCGTCCTTGGCTTGCGATGAATGAAGAGCTGCTTGGTTGTTCATCGGGGTGGTCTCCTCTGGGGGGAAGAGGCTCGGGATGGTCTGCCATACTCATCAGTCTCCCAGACAGGCGAACCATCCCGGCATGTTATCGGGCGGATTGCTCACCTCGCCTTTGAGCGTGCAAGTGCCTTCATCAACGGCCCGACCTGTCTTGATTTCGATACAGCGGCTGAAGTTCGCGGCAGTGGCGCAATCCTGTCGCGCAGCGGGGTACTTGCTGCAAGCACTGCGCAACGCACAAAGCTCGACCTCTACCGCGTGCGCGCGTTTCTGTTCCTCGACCGAACGGGCGTACGCTTGCTCGTTCGCCTGTAGGCGACGTTCCTCGGCCTGCCGCTGTTGCTGTTGCTGCAAGTCTCGCGCTTGTCGCCGTTCCGGCGTCAGAGCCGCCTCGATCCGCGCGCGCTCCCTGCGGACCGCATCCTCCCATCGCACAGTTACGTAGACGCCTAGCGCGCCCAAAACGAGCAGCACGAGCGGCACGACCACGACAATCCCCCACGCCGCGCGCTCGCCCTTAGACTTGATCGACTGCATTCTTAATGTTCTCAGAGTGGCGCAGCCGCACACCGGCGCCGCCGCTACCGTTTTCGGCGATGAACTCTACGCCGGCGGCCTCGAGGGCAGAGCGGATGGCGCGCGCGTTCGCGGGGATCATGCGCAACGGCCCATCGATCGGTTCGGAGCGCCGAATGGTCGGGAGGCTGACGCCACATTCCCGCGCCAGGCGCGCGCCCGACCAGTTGAGCAGCCCGCGAGCAGCGCGCAGCTGGGCGCTTGTTATGGTAATATGTTTGGCATCATGTGCCATTAAACGCATTGCTCTTTATGAGATTGGATGATATTTAAGGTGTCATCTACCTTGACGCAAGAGCAATCCAGATGGTCCACGGCTCAAACAACTTTGGCTCCGATAACATCACTTCTCGGAACCAAAATCTGCCTCTCGTCGTCCTGCCGATCGCCGCCTCGCTGCCGGCCAGCGCCGATGCCGAGCTCAAGGCCGCGCTGTCGTTCGCCGAGCAGGAGAAATCCGCCAGCACGCGCCGTGTGTATCGCTCGGACTGGCAAATCTTCATCGCCTGGTGTAGCGCGCGCGGCCTTGAGCCGCTGCCGGCGACACCGGAGACCGTCGCGCGGTTCCTCTCGTCGGAGGCGACGGCAGGCGTCAAGGCTTCGACCCTCGGCCGCCGGGCCGCGGCGATCGGCTACGCGCACAAGCTTGCCGGTTATCGCGATCCGCCCTCCGGCGCCGAGGCGGTGAAGGCGGTCCTGCGCGGGATCCGACGCAGGTTCGGCACGGCGCCGACACGCAAGTCGCCGGCGACCGCCGACCTTATCGGCGAAATGCTGAAGCACTGCCCTGACACACTCGCCGGCAAACGCGATCGGGCCCTCTTGGCGCTCGGCTTTGCCGGCGCCTTCCGACGCTCCGAGCTCGTCGCCCTCGAGGTCGCCGATCTCGCGGAAGTGCCAGACGGGCTGCGCGTCACGATACGGAAGAGCAAGACCGACCAGGAGGGCGCGGGCCAGGAGATCGCCATTCCGCGCGGCTACCGGCTACGCCCGGTCGAGGCGGTCGAGATGTGGCTGGCGGCGGCGGAGATCAACAGTGGCCCGGTGCTCCGGGCGGTGTTGAAGGGCAACCGCCTGCAGCCAGAGCCGCTGACTGACCGCTCGGTCGCCAAGATCGTCAAACGTTACGCCTGCCTCGCGGGGCTCGAGCCGGCGCAATTCGCCGGGCATTCCCTACGGGCCGGGTTTATCACCTCTGCGGCGGAGAGCGGTGCGACGGTCCTGCGCATCGCCGACCAGTCACGCCACAAAAGCCTCGACGTGCTGCGCTCCTATGTCCGCCGCGCCGACATGTTCAAGGACCACGCCGGCGCAGGCTTCCTGTAACCGACCGGCGCCTGGCTTGGAACGCCTCCTCGAGGTGCTGCCGGTAGCCTTCCTTTTCTTCCGGAGAGGGCTCGCGCCAATCAGGGCTCGCGCGTAACCGCTCGGCCATCTCATTGAGCTGATCGACGAGCTGTTTGAACGAGCCGTCCGCTGCGGCCTTTGTCGCCGCCTTCTTCGCCCGCCGGCGCCGCTCGATCTCGGCCTCGATCGCATCGAGCCGGTCACGCTGCAGCGCCGCTCTTTTCTTGGGTGTCAGCATTGCTCGTGACCGTGACTGAGCTCGACCTGGCGCAGATGCTCGAGCTGGGCCCGGTGTGTCGCCTCGAGCTCCTCGTCGCTCATCAGAAAGGGCGGCTTTACCACCAGAACCGGCATCCGCGCGTGCAGATACGGCAGGACCGCGACACACAGACTGTCGCGATATTTCTCGTCAAGAGTCGGGTCGGCGATCCGGTCGAGCAACCGATAAAGCGGCAGTTGCCGGTCCGCTGCGGCAAGCTTGGGCAGGATCTCGGCGCGCACCGTGCCTTTGCGCGGTCCACGGTCCTTGCTGCCCTTCGGCCGCCCGGCACCTGGTCTGTGGCCGCCTCGGCCCTTTCCTGTCGCTCGCGTCGCCATGCGCCCGATCATACCGCCAGCCGGGATGATTTTCACTCGCCCGGCTGATTGTCAAAATCATGCGAACGAAACGCGGACAGGACGTAGGATGAGCGGCGGACAGGGGCTGCGATCCCCTGCCCGCCAATGGCCCCGAGGAGGTGATGATCCGTGGCCGAGGCCGAACGTCGTGATCCTAGCACACCGAAGGTGAAGCCCGAGTATGAGGCGCTCACCTGGATTGCATACCGCGATACGCCCCTCGAACTCCCGCGGCTGGATAACCCGTCGCGGGAACTAGAAAACCTGTTGCAGCGATTTGAAGAGCCGCCGCCGGGGCAGATAAACGAGGAATATGCCTCGGCTCGCCGCGATCTGCTGGCGTTTTACTGGTTCGACCACCTCCTGAGGACGGCGGCCGGTGATGAAATGCTGGTCCAGCTGAAAGCGGACAAGCTCGCGTATTTCACGCGACCAGCCGATGATCCCTTCGCCGAGTTTAAACGCGGCCACCCCAGCTCCTGGGGTGACATTCAGCACTGGAGCCAAGTCCCCCGACCGACGAGACTTGTGCGCTTGCGCATCATCCGAGACGACCGCCAGCGGATCGACCGCGAGTTCTTTTTCGACGAACCCCAGTTGCTGAAGTTATTTCCGGTGGGTAAGCGGCTGATGCTCCCACGCGACGAATTGGCACGCTTCGTAAAAGGCTACGCCGACGACCATCCTGGGATGGGTGCCGACCCTCTTCGCAATCGCCTGCCGGAGGCGATCCGGAGGCAAATTCCGCGAAAGCTTTTTCGGCTACTGATGCCGGATCCGAAGGAGCGTAAGGGCGGCCGGCCTCAAAAACCTCGCCAATAAATCGGGTAAATCGCGCGGCTTTTGAGGGTTCCTTGGCGAAAGTCGTCGAGGTGACAGCTTAATCGATTGAAATTAAAAGAATTTTCTTTACGAAAAACCTCGCCAAAAAGCCTCGCCAAAAGGTCCACAACGAAGCAAAACGGCGACGTTGACAACCTATTTATTGGCATCACTCTTCCACGATTAACCGCAAAGCGGCACGTGGACTAACAATGCCAACTAAAGCGATAGAGCACGCTCTGGTCGACGATTACAGCGACCTGCCGCTGCGATTGCGCGAGGTGGTAGCGCGGTCGGCGGAATACGTCGACAACCGGCAAGGCGCAAAGATCGTAAATGAGCACTGCTTCCCTACCGGCGACCGCTCGCTCGAGACCTGGTGGCTGCCGACGAAGACGATCAACGGCCGAGTGGTGCATCCAACCGCTGCGGTGCTTCGCGAAGCCTGGCGCCGAATGAACGAAGCCCCCGAACGTATGCGCGGCCGGCGCCCCACTGCTGTCGTCGGTATCGGCCGGGGCCGGCGGCGCACACAAGCTGACGAATCGCAAAGGGCGCCGCCGCCCACCTAACGAGGCCTGGGACGATCGCGGCCCGACCGTCCTATAGGCCCAATCCCCCGCCCACTGAGATCTGCACGACTTCAACTGAGAGAGGCCGGCATTGCCGACCAACAGGGGAGCTTTGCGGCCGTTTTACGGCCACTCCAACGGTATCGCCGCTTTCGCGTCCGCGCACAAGCCGTTGACGCCTCGGCCTGATCAGATCGAGGCTCACGACGCGATCATCAGCGCTCTTGATGCCGGCATCCATCGCCCGCTCGCGATCGAGCCGATGGCCTGGGGCAAAAGCGTGCTCCTGGCGGAACTCTGCCGCACGCTCTCTGGCCGCGGTCGGCGGGTGCTCCTCCTCGCGCACCGCAAAGAACTGCTCGAACAAAACTCCGGCGTCCTGCAGCGGCTGGATCCGGACATCGATGTCGGTCTGTGCGCGGCGAACCTGAAGAGCGACAACACATCTGCCGCCGTCGTTGTCGGTTCCACCCCGACGATCTACCGGCGGCTCGGCCGCATCGGCCCGGTCGATGTCATCCTGCTCGACGAAGCGCATCTGCTCGGGCCCGGCAGCTCGACGATGCTGGCGCGCATCCGCGAGACCCTGGGCGACCCGCCGCTTATCGGCGTTACGGCCACCGCTTATCGCACCGACAGCGCCTCCTTGGTCGAGGCCGGCATCTTCGATACGGTCGTGCACGAGACCACGATCGGCGACGCGCTCGCCGCCGGCCTGCTCTGTCCGCTGGTGACCCGAGCACCAAAGGCCGGGCGGATCGATCTTTCGGCGGTGCCGATCGTCGCCGGCGAATTTCATGCCGGGGCGCTCGAGGCCGCGGCGATGGCAGGCGATGTCACCGCGCAGGCCGTGGCGCGCACCGTCGAGATTGCCCGCAGCGAGGGGCGCCGAAGCTGGTTGATCTTCGCGTCCGGCGTCGAACACGCGCACCTGGTGGGCACGGAGCTCAAACGCCACGGCGTCCGCTATCGGGTCATCACCGGCGAGACACCGGTCGAGGTCCGCGCCGCGGCGATCGCGCGGTTCCGCGCCGGCAGGCTCACTGCTCTGGTCAACTGCAACGTTCTAACGACCGGGTTCGATGCCACCAACATCGACCTCATCGCCTTTATGCGCGCGACCTGCAGCCCGGTCCTCTGGGTGCAAAGCGCCGGGCGCGGTATGCGGGTTCATTCCGGCAAGGAAAACTGCCGGCTCTTAGATTTCGGCTCCAACATCTTCCGTCACGGGCCGATCGATAACGTGACGCTGCGCAAGACCGGCGAGCGGCACGATGCGCCGCGGGCGGCCGCCAAAACCCGCATCTGCCGACATTGCGAAGAGGTGAACGAGGCCGGCGCCTCGGTGTGCATCGGCTGCGGCGAGAGCCTCGTCGAGAAGCGGGAAGAGAAGCTCGGCCCGGTCGAGTCCGAGCTCGACGCGATTGGTGGCGAGGCGTCCCGCGGTCTGTGGACGCGGGTGCGGGCGATGCACGGTCACATCCATGTAAAGCCGGGCTCGCCGCCGTCGTTTCGCGTGAGCTTCCAGACCGATGTCGGATGGATCAACGAATTCCTCCCGGTGCAGCATCCGAGTTCCGGGGCGCGCTGGCACGCCGCCAACAGATGGCGGCGATGGTCGCGGCAAAGGTACCTGCCGCCGCCGGCCTCGGCGCAGGAGGCCGAGGCGCGGTTCAGCAAAGGCGAACTGCAGTGTCCGGCCCGCGTGCTGGTGGAGCGCGATGCAGGCTGGCTGATCATCAAAGACGCGGAGTTCGGCTCATGACAGATGCCGCCACTGTCACTTTCTTTGCCGACCGCTACGCTCAGACCAAGCGCGAAGAGGTGCTCGATCTCGATGCTCTCGCCGCGCGCATCCATGCCGCCTCGGCTCCGGAGAAATCCGAGTTGCCGTGGCTCAAACTCGCGCGCTTCGGCGATGTCCGCAGTGAGCACAACTCGCTGCGCCACGATGCCAACGTGCTCAGCGTGTGCGGTGTCGAAGGCGACTACGACGGCGGCAAGGTGCCGTTCGATGCCGGCGTCCAGTGCCTGCGCGACGCGAATGTCGAGGGGATCGTCTACACCTCGCCCAGCTACAGCCAGGAATTTCCGAAATGGCGCGCGATCTGCTGGTTCAGCCAGGAGCTGCCGCCGGCAGAGCGCACCCGCATGATGGGGCGCCTGGCCGGGATATTCGCCGCGATCGGGGTGGAGTTCGCCGGGGAGAGTTGGACGTTGTCGCAGTCCTATTTCTACGGTTCGGTCGACAACAACCCGGCGCACCAGGTCGAGCGCATTCGCGGCACCCCGATCGACCTGCGGGACGACCTCGAGGCGGTCGCGATCGCAAAGCCGGAGCGCGTCAGGCCGAGCAACGGAGCGGGCGCCACAGCCTCGGCGACCCGGCCCGAGGACATCACCGACGAGCGCATTCGCGGGCTCGCGACCAAACTGCTCGACCATCTGCGCGGTGCCGAAGACGGTCAGAAACACCACACGCTGTTGCGCATTGCCCGCACGTTTGGAGGCTATCTGCACCTCATGCCGTGGAGCGAAAACGAGGCGGTCGCGCAGCTGCTCGGGGCGCTGCCGGGGTCGGTAGAGGACTGGGATGCGGCCCGCCGCACGGCGCAGGACGGGCTGCGCCGGGGCATCGCCGAGCCGCTCGAGCTCAAGGACCGCCCCCGCCGCAAGCCCACTCATATCTGGCAGTCGAAAGACTACGACTTCGACTGCATCCCGACCGGTCGGGAGTGGCCCAGCGACGACGGCCGGATCTATGCCGAGGTCATGTCGACCGACGGGACCCTGAGCTACGTCCCGAAAGACGAACTGCATCGCAAAACCAAAAACAAGCCGTCGGTCGGCGATCCGCCCGGTGGGCCGCCGCCGATACCTCCGCCTGGGCCTCCGCCAGGTCTGCCGCCGCCCGGGCCAGCGTCCGATGGTGAGGATGACGATGCCGACTTCGAGCAGCGCCTTCAAGAAGTCAAAGCCGAAAGCGCCGCTAAACTCGCCGAGCTCAACAATCGCTACGCGGTCGTCAACGAGGCAGGGAAGGTCTTCGTTTTCCAATGGCGGCTCGACCCCGTGCTCGGACGCGAGGTCCTCGACCGTATTGCCTTCGACGATTTCAAGCGGATGTTCCTCAACCGCTCCATCGAGATCGTGAACAAGAAGGGCGAGATCGAGAGCCGGAACCTTGCCGAATGGTGGCTGCGCCATCCGCGACGCCGGCAATTTCTTGGCGGTGTCACCTTCGACCCGACCGACAGAGCGCCACCCGACTACATGAACCTTTGGCGCGGTTTCGCGGTCGAACCCAAGCCCGGCGACTGGTCCTTAATGCGGGACCACATCCTCAAAGTCATCTGCGCGGGGGACCGTGAGCACGCGGACTATGTGCTGAACTGGCTGGCTCGCCTGTTTCAGCACCCCGAAGAGAACGGCGAGATCGCGCTCGTGATGCGCGGGCCAAAGGGCGCGGGCAAGTCGATCCTAGGGAGCTATGTCGCCCGGGCGTTCAAGAACCACGGGCTCCAGATCATGCACGCGTCGCAGTTGACCGGACGGTTCAATGATCACCTACGCGATTGTTGCGTAATCTTCGCCGACGAAGCCTTTGTCGCGGGCGACCGGATGCATGAGGGCGTGCTGAAGGGCCTCATTACCGAACGCATGTTCCCGATCGAGGGCAAGTACAAGGCGGTCGTCACCACCAAGAACATGCTGCACATCATTATGGCGTCGAACCACGACTGGGTCGTCCCGGCCTCCACGGACGAGCGGCGATACGCGGTGTTCGACGTGCTCGATACGCGCACCGGCGACCGGGCCTATTTCCGGGACTTGGCGCATCAGATGGATCACGGCGGGCTCGCCGCAATGATCTGGGAGATGCAGCATCGCGATATCTCGAACTTCGAGGTGCGCGACGTGCCGCAGACCGCCGCATTGGCGGTGCAGAAGACGCTGAGCCTCCCACCGTTGCAGCAGTGGTGGCTCGAGGTGCTCAGCCGCGGTTATGTGCTCAAGTCGCGATTCGGGACACCGGTCTTTGGCGATTGGCACAAGGGTGTCGCGACGCAGCTGCTCGTCGACAGCCATCGCCAGTGGTGCTTCGAAAACCGAAAGAACGACATCGCCAACGATGTCGCCATCGGGCGCATGTTCACCGAATGGTACGGGCCGAGCCGAAAGATAGGCAAACGCGGCGAGAAGGTGCCGGTGCGCGAGGTACAGCCGGTCAGGATGAGCGAGGGCGACCTGCTCGACAACGCGGCGGTTGTCTACCAGGAGCGGCCGAAGGGCTATGAGGTCGGCGAACTCGACGGGGCAGATGGGGCGCGCGACACCTTTGTCGCCAAGATGCCGGGGATCAACGTGCCATGGAGAGATAACGACGATGTGGACTGCTAGGCGCTGGGCAGGGTGTCACCCTCCCCAGAAGGCCTCCCGGTCAGGGTGTAACCCATTGATGGGAAACAAGGACAGGGTAAACAGGGTATTTTGAACTCAAAAACTTTTCCGGCGAAAAAGTCTTGCCGCCGTGTTTCGCCTTCCCTCCGCGCGAGGACTGTTTCTTTGCCTGTCCAAAACTTTGCGAAAACACCCTCCCCACCCTGTCCACCTTGCCCATCAATCACTTGCTCCCTGTCCATACATCCTTTCTCCCTCCCCACCCTGACCAGAAGAGAAGAAGAAAGGGAATGTTCAACCAAGCCGCGAGGAGGAGGTGTAAAAATGTCACAGCAGGCTGACTGCACGGGCGGGGCGATGCCCTTCCCCGGTCTTCTCCCGTATGTGGAGTTAGGGCGCGCGTTTCTTGGCGTTGCCCTCGAGGCCAGCGAAAACGGCGTGGGCCTCACCATTAACCTTACCGGCGGCGGCTATCGCGGCCCCTACCCCGCCGCCGCTGAGGGCGACCCAACCGCTATCACTGTCCGCGACACGATCAACCGCTACCTGCAGCAACTGCTCGGGCCGCCGCCCTCACCCGCCGGCTGCTTCCTGTGCACCGAACCGCTTCACACGGCAGACCACGACACCGCGATCATCGCCTCGGTCCACGCCGCCGTATTGACGCCCGCAGCGGTCTTTTGCGTGCCGATCTGTACTCAATGCTGCACTCGCCTGGACGCCTACCCCGACCTGCTTGGCGCCATCATGCAACGCTATCGCCAGTGGCTCCCCGATCTGCACCTGGTGCACATCACCGAGCCAGGACACTCGTGACCCGTGACCAGGTGATGCTGGATTGATAGAAGGAACCTCACCCCTATCGGAGCCCGCTCGATGGCTCATAACAGCGAAGTATCAGCCAACAAACGCCGCCGCGGTCCCGGTCGGCCATTTTCCCGAGGCGTCAGCGGAAACCCCGGCGGGAGACCGCGAGCTATAATCGATGTGCAGGCCCTTGCCCGCGAGCACACACCCCAGGCGATCGCCACGCTTGTCAAGGCGCTCGATGATGATCGGCACTGCGTCAGTGCCGCCGTGCATCTTCTGGATCGCGCGTGGGGACGTCCAGCGGCGCCCTTCGAACTCGACGGCACGGAGCGCGTCACCTCGGTCGTGTTGAACATCGTTTCAGCGAGAGATCAGCCACCAAAGAGCATCGATAAACCAGGGGTCATCACCATTACCGCCGGAGATGACTGATGGCGACGACGCAGGCAGACATTCCCGAAGCGTTCGCCGGGCTCCTGCAGCCATACCGCTACAAATGCTTCCACGGAGGCCGCGGCTCGGGGAAGAGCTGGACGTTTGCCACGGTGCTGGTTTTGCGTGCTGCTGAACGGCCGCTGCGCATCCTGTGCACACGCGAGACTATGTCCTCTATTCGTGAGTCCGTTCATCAGCTGATCAGTGATCGCATCTACGCACTCGGTCTAGCTAATCAGTTCGCCATCAGCACGACGTCGATCCGCCACGACAACGGTTCCGAATTCATTTTTACCGGCCTCAGGCACAATGTTTCGGCGATCCGCTCGCTGGAAGGGATCGACATTGTCTGGGTTGAGGAGGCCGCTAACATCTCGCGTACCAGCTGGGAAGTTCTCATCCCGACGATCCGCGCGGATGGTTCTGAGATTTGGATCAGTTTTAATCCGGTGCTGGAGACGGATTCGACATACGAGCGGTTCGTCAAGAACCCTCAGCCCAACAGCCTCGTCAAACATGTGACGTTTAAAGATAACCCTTGGTTTCCGGTCGAGCTGCAACGCGAGGCCGAGGCGCTCAAGGCGCGCGACCCTGATAGTTATTTGCATATTTACATGGGCGAATGTCGCCTCACGCTCGACGGTGCGGTTTACAGCCGCGAATTGCGAGAAGCCACCGAGGAAGGCCGCATTACCGACCTACCCTATGACCGCACGAAGCCGGTGTCGGTGTACTTTGATTTGGGGTGGCAAGATCTCACCGCAATTTGGTTTGTCCAACATATCGCCGGCGAGGTGAGGCTTATCGACTATCTAGAGGACTCTCAACGCGCGTTTCCCGAATACCTGCTCGAGATCCAGGCCAGGCGCTACATGATCGGCACGCTCTGGCTCCCGCACGATGCCCAGGCCAAGGCGCTCGGCACTGGCCGCTCGATCGAGGAGATCGCCAGAAATGCCGCCTACCGAGTACGCATTACTCCACGCCTGTCAGTGGCCGATGGCATCAGTATTGTGCGAACCCTCTTTCCGACGATGTGGTTTGACCGGGAACGTTGTGCCGACGGGCTGCAGGCGTTGCGGCATTATCGCTTTGATTTGGACGCCAACGGACAATTCTCACGTAGCCCGCTACACGATGCTGCAAGTCATGGGGCCGATGCTCTGCGATACGTAGCCGTCGCGATGCAGGAGGCGCGGCGTGCGACCTGGCACGAGCCCCCACCGCCCCCACCGCGGCCCAGTTACGGGCGCGGTGCCAACCTTAACTGGATGAGAAGGTGACCGCGCGGGCCTTTCGCGAAGGGATCAGCCCGCGAGTTTTTGGTTCCGAGAAATGGGTTTATCGGAACCAAAATGCCGGCTGCTCCAGGCGTCTCAGCTCATAAACCAGCGCGGCAACTCGGGGAAATGCACGCCGCAGCGGTCATACATCGAAGCCGAAGGGTTCCGCATTTTCGGACAGTCGGCGGCGATGATGGCGCACAGGTCCAGCACCCCGGACCCATGCTCGGCGATCAGCCGTTCGATCGAGAGGCGCCCACGACGCTCGCAGCGGCGACACGCCACCACCAGCATCGTCATGCCCTTGGCCCGCATCTCAGCGAGCGTAATGACGCCGTCAGCCATGTTTCTGGTTCTCAGTCGACCGACAGCCGCACGCCGTTGAAGCAGCCAGCCGGTGTTGAGTTCAGGAAAAGCCGCGATAGCTGGGATGCCCCTGAGTTCGCTCCCCCTTCACGCCTTCCCAAAAGAGCTTCGCGTAACGGGCAAGGTTAAGCGCGGTCTCATCGGGACTATAGTCCGTCTTGTGAACGGCGCTCTTCAGCAGGCGGATCAAGGTCGACGTATCCTGATAAAACTGCTCAATCTGCCCGTCTTCTGCAGTGAAGACTTCTGCAACCTCAACTTTCGTTATGTCCCGATGTGCCAGACGCTCGTTCCGTAGCCTCTTTAGCGAGTCGAACGTTTGGCGGCCCGTCCCGCCTTCACGGTACTTACCGATAATGGCTACAGCGGCCGCTACCTCTTCCTTGAGAATTTTCGCTTGTTCCTCGCCAAACCGGATTTCACTGCGCCGGATCGCTTCCTGGGAGCTATCGTCGAAATCGTCCAGACCAGCGATCTTCGAGGCCTTTCGCGCTGCGATGCATTCGTCTGCCAATGCGTCCACAACACAATCGTCCTCAATCACCCTGGCAATCTCGAACATCTTGAGAGCTTTTGGGTGTGTATCCCAAATCCGCATCAGCGCGAGGAGCATCTCCCTGCGCAACGCTGCGCGTATCACATAGAAGGTGTTTGTAGCGTAGGAGCTGCCCATCCGCTCGTGTAAGGCAGTATCAGCGGCCGCCGGCTTCCACGCCTCGTGGAACCGCTGAGCATAAGTGAATTCCTCGTCGGCGGCGCGGACTTGTTCACGAAGAGCCGCGATCTTCGAAGCGTCGGGTTCCATCGATTAAAAGCGTACCTCTGCGTGCCTCTCCTTGCGATTTATATCGATACCGCTCAACTTGAAACCTCGATCCCCGGGCGGTTCGTGCCGACTGCGCCCTATCGTCAAACCAAGAAGGGCTGATAACCACCCTTTGGGTGGGCCTAGTGCCGCACCGTGAGCATTGTCAGCCGACGGCGCAGCACCAGGTTAAACGCCGCTCAGCCGACCGACAGCAGCACCGCTGTCGCGGATTCAGCCCGTGCGTTCGGCGCCGAGCTGCTGCCCAAGCTATCCGCCGGGTGGTCGCCTAAAGCAGCATGTCGCCGAAGCCGCCGGTCGATCGATATCGCGCCGTCCACGCCCGTTCGCCCTCTTCCCGAT
>Ga0126373_10000469_pt1 | contig 26721 bp, 24 predicted proteins | sample PanSoiMetPlot_11_FD_92545 | JGI IMG/M metagenome (GOLD analysis project Ga0126373, IMG submission 92545) | Tropical forest soil microbial communities from Panama - MetaG Plot_11 | ecosystem: Environmental > Terrestrial > Soil > Tropical forest > Bulk soil | place: Panama | collected 2016-02-17 | reverse complement strand
TTTGTTGTCGACGCTGGTAAGCGAATCGAGTTCCTGCAGCAGTTCGCGCTGCCGCTTGGTGAGCTTGCTGGGGACTTGCGTTCGCACTTCAACGAACAGGTCGCCGCGGCCACGTCCGTTCAGCACCGGTACGCCCTTGTTCTTGATGCGGAAGACCGCACCCGGCTGCGTTCCCTCGGGAATCTTCAGCACGTGATCGCCTTCCAGCGTGGGAACCTGGATCTCGGTGCCTAAGGCAGCCTGCGAGATCGAGATCGGGATGGCGCAGTGCAGGTCGTTGCCCTCGCGCTCGAAAAACGAATGCTCCTTCACATGGAGGACGACGTAAAGGTCGCCCGCCGGACCGCCGAAAGCGCCGACCTCGCCGTATCCCGCGAATCGAATGCGCGTGCCGTCCTCGACGCCCGCCGGAACCTTGGTTTCGACGGTTCGCTGGCGAAGCACGCGGCCATCGCCTTTGCACTTCGGGCAGGGATCGGTAATGACCGTACCCGACCCTTGGCAGGTTGGGCAGGTGCGCGCGATCGAAAAGAAGCCCTGCTGATAGCGAACTTGGCCCTTCCCGTGACAAGCCCGGCAGGTCACCGGGGCTTTGCCCGGCGCAGTCCCAGCTCCGCTGCAGGCCTCACAGGCTTCGTGGCGGCGCACCGTGACTTGGGTTTCGGTCCCAAAGACCGCCTGCTCGAATTCCAGGTTCAGATCCTCGCGAAGGTCTGCTCCACGCTGCGCGCGGGAGCGTCGCCGGCCACCGCCGCCGCCGAACAGATCGCCGAAGCCGAAAAATTCTCCGAAGATATCGGTGAGATCCTGGAAAGCGCTGGGATCAAAACCGCCCGCGCCCGGACCCGCCGCGCCGACACCGGCATGGCCAAAACGGTCGTAGAGCGACCGTTTCTCGGCATCGATCAGGACACTGTAGGCTTCAGTACACTCCTTGAACTTCTCTTCGGCGTCCGGATTGTTGGGGTTCCGGTCTGGATGGTATTGGAGAGCCAACTTGCGATACGCGCTCTTGATCTCCTGCTCGCCGGCGGTGCGGGTTACACCCAGCACCTCGTAGTAATCGCGCTTGCCGTTACTGGTCAGAATAGCGTCCCTTCCTTTTCCTGCCCTGCGTGTTCCTGCACAGCGTGCCGCCGGCGAAACTCATGCTCCCTAGTGTTTGGGATTGCTGGCGACTTTTACCATGGCGGGCCGCAGCAAGCGGTTTTTCAACTTGTAGCCGCGCTGCAGTTCCTCGATCACCTGGTGGTCCGGAGCGTCGGTCGTCTCCACGAGTTCAATCGCCTCGTGCTGGTGAGGGTCGAACTGCTGACCCTTCGCCGGGATCGGGCTTACGCCTAGCTTCTGCAGGGCATCCTGCAACTGCTTGTAAATGAGCTCAACCCCGCTGCGAAACTCTTCCAGCTGGCGCGCCGGGGTCTGCAAGGCGCGCTCGAAGCTGTCGAGCGCCGGCAGCAGCGTCTTGATGGCGTCGGCGGCGGCAAACTCCTTGAAGTCCTGCTGCTCGCGCACCGCACGCTTGCGCGCATTATCGAATTCAGCCTGCAAACGAGCCAGGCGGTCGAGGAGAGCATCCCGCTCGGCCTTCAGCTTCTGGACTTCGTTGGCTGCCGAGGGCGCCGGGGCCGCACTCTGCTGAGGTTCGGCTTCGCCTTCTTCCCCCGCCGGGAGTTCGTGTTCGAGATCCAGCTCCTGCGGATCCACTTCTGATTTTCCGTTTGTCTTCACCATGACTGCCTATTCCGAATCGTTTAGAACCTTGTCGAACAGCCGCGCAATATACGAGACGGCCGTCATCGTGTGCTGATAATCAATGCGCGTAGGTCCAATTACCGCCAGCGACCCGATCACTTCGTCCCCCACTCGCGCCGGGGCGCCGATCAGGACGAAATTACTCATGGCCGGAAGCGTCTCATCGAGCCCAATCACCACGCGCACCGCTTCCTGCTTAACATCGAGGTAGGCGCTCAGAAGCTGGACGACCCTGCCTTTCTCTTCAAGCGTCTTGAGCATGTCGCGCAGGCGTTCGCGATCTTCTTCGCCGCCTACCAGATTCGCCGCGCCCTCCACAAATACGACTTCCGGATTCTGTTGCGCGGCCAGCGCGCCCTGCTTGTAGAGCTGCTCCAGCGACTGCATCAGCCGATCGTACTCGCTGCGTTCCTTCTCGATACGGCGCTCGATTTCGTTACGCACCGCTTCCATTGTCCAGCCATGGAAATTTTCATTGATGTAGCGGCTGGCGAGATCCAGATCCGATTGTGGAAGATCGAGCCGGAGCACGCGGTCGCGCACGATCCCCGAGCGCGTCACCACCACGGCCAAAACTTTCTGATCGCCGAGCCGGTTGAAATACACATGCTCCAGCGCGTTCCTGGGTCCGCCCGAGACCACGGCAACCCCAACGTTGCGCGAGATCAGGGAGAGCACGTGCGAGGTGCGCTCCAGGAATTCCTGGGTATCGGTGATGCCGTTGAGCGAGTTGTGGATGATGCTCTCATCCGCAGGCGAGATGTGGGCTTGGCCAGAGATCTGCTCTACGTAGTAGCGATAGGCTTCGGTAGTAGGCACCCGTCCGGCGGAGGTGTGCGGCTGCTCCAGGAAGCCCGCGTCGGAGAGGTCGGCCATCACGTTGCGGATCGTGGCTGGACTGAGCCCTTCGCGGTTGGAACGTGAAAGGATGCGCGAACCCACCGGCTCGCCCGTGGCGATAAAGGTCTCCACGATAGCCGTAAGGATTTCGCGTTCTCGATGACCGATTGGGCCCGCCGTCGGCATACTACCTTGTATCACCGTGAAGGCAGCGCTGGAAGGGTAAATTACCCCTCCAGCAATGCCTTCCTAAGTACCTTTAGATGCAAAAGTTTATAAAAAGTCACAAGGAGATCGCTACCGCTTCATTGTAGGAAGTTGAGTTAATTGTTGTCAACCTTTGGCACTCGAGAGGGCCGAGTGCTTAGCCCCTGGTAGAGACGGGGCTTGCCCCGTCTCGGTTTTGGCACTGCATTCTTGGGGCACGGGTCGGAATTCACGCCGGCCCCGCGTTCAGTCCAAAGTTGGACGACGGTGGGAGACGGGGCAAGCCGCATTTCCAATGGCAGACATCGCGCTTCGCTTCGAGGCACGCTTGCGGTACTTTGATCGCGACGAACCAGGGCAGGAAGGACATCGCTATATGTCTCGCATTAAGAGGGTTGTGGTGGTTGGGGCAGGCGCCTTTGGAGGTTGGACGGCCCTCCACTTACTGCGGCGTGGTGCCCGCGTGCTGTTAGTCGACGCCTGGGGGCCGGGCAATCCGCGGGCTTCGTCGGGCGGAGAAACACGGATCATTCGCGGCGCCTATGGCCCCAATCAGCCCTATACGGAGATGACCGCCCGGGCCATGCGGCTCTGGCGCGAGCATGAGCGCCGCTGGAAGCGGAGGTTCTTTCACCCCATCGGCGTGTTGTTCATGGCGGCCGACGGAGACGACGCCTGGGAGGCGGGATCGGAGCGCATGCTGACGGAGGCGCGGATTCCATGCAAGACGCTTTCTGTGCGCGCCATGAAGAAGCAGTGGCCGCAGATCTGCTTTGACGGCATCGACTGGGGATTGTTCGAGCCCGAGAGCGGATACCTGACCGCCCGGGCAGCATGTCAGGCTGTCGTCGAAGGCTTCATGGACGAGGGTGGCGAGTATCGGCACGCAGCGGTAGTGAATGACGATTTGGAGGATGGCCTGGAGAAGGGCGTGCGGCTCTCGGACGGATCGCGCGTCAAGGCGGATCGTTACGTATTTGCATGCGGACCATGGTTGGGAAAGCTGTTTCCGGCAACCATTGGGACCAGGATCCGGGCGACGCAGCAGGACGTTTTCTTCTTCGGGACGCCCGCAGGCGACACCCGCTTTGACGAGAAGCACCTGCCGGTGTGGGCCGATCATCGTGGCCGCTTCATGTATGGCATCCCAGGGCACAGCGGGCGAGCCTTCAAGATGGCCGATGATACGCGCGGTCCCGACTTCGACCCGACCTCGGGAGAGCGCGTGGTCAGCAGCGATCGGTTGCGAATGGCTCGCGAGTACCTGGAGCTTCGCTTCCCCGGAATGAAGAAAGCGCCGTTGATCAAAGGGCGCGTCTGCCAGTACGAGCAGACCCCAGACAGCGGCTTCATCGTCGATCGCCATCCTCAGACCGAGCAGGTATGGCTGGTTGGCGGAGGGTCCGGGCACGGCTTCAAGCACGGGCCAGCATTGGGTGAACTCGTCGCGCGGCTAGTGATGGAAGACGGCGAGGCCAGCCGCGGGTGGAAGCTGGAACGCTTTGCTAGATAAGGGCGCGCCGCCGCGATTTGGTTTCGATCGACCCAGTTCGGCTACTGAATCTGGATCACGTGATCGGCAGTCTGCGCTTTGATCTCATCGACGCGCTCGACCACCTTGCGAGTGAAATCGTAGAGCGACTTCGCATGCGGGGAGCTCTCGCCTTCCAGTGCCGCCGGCTTTCCGGTATCACCGGCTTTGCGCAGTTCGGGGTCGACCTGGATGCTGCCCAGGAATGGCGTGTTGAACTGCTTCGCCGTGCGCTCCACGCCGCCACGCGAGAAGATGTCGACCTCGTTGTGGCAATGCGGGCAGACCAGGTAGCTCATGTTCTCGACCACGCCCACCAGGTCGACCTTCATCTGCCGGAACATCTCGATGGCCTTGCGGCCGTCTTGAAGAGACACATCGGAAGGCGTTGACACAACGATGGCTCCGGTAAGGGGCACGGTCTGGATCAGCGACAGGGCGACATCCCCGGTGCCCGGAGGCAGGTCGATGACGAGGTAATCGAGTTCGCCCCACTCCACGGAGTTCAGGAACTGCCGGATGATCTGGTGCAGCATGGGACCGCGCCAGATGATCGGCTTATCGCCGGGATTGAGGAATCCCACCGAGATGACTTTCAGCCCATGGATCTGGATCGGCTCAATGCGTTCCATGCCCGTGGCGCGAGGCTGCTGATTGGTGCCGAGCATCAGCGGAACGTTCGGGCCGTACACGTCGCCGTCCAGCAAACCAACCTTGTAACCGAGCTTCACTAGCGCCACGGCGAGATTCACCGACAGCGTGGTTTTTCCCACCCCGCCTTTTCCGGAGCCGACGGCAAGGATGTTGGAAACGCCGGGCAAGGGCTGCGGGGATGGCATCTGCTGACCGGGATGGTGGGCGTGGCTCACGAGGGACCTCACTGGCGGCTCGCTAAAAACAAGCCGACCTTTCGATTATACAGAGCTAAAACGGGCTCGTAGGCGGAAGGAAAAGCGCGCGCCGTTCGACGGCACGGTCAAACCGCCAGATATCCGCCATCGACGGCCAGTGTCGCGCCGGTAACCCACGCCGACTCGTCGCTGGCCAGGTAGACGGCCATTCCGGCAACATCCTCGGGTTCTCCCAGGCGGCCGATCGGATGCACAGCGGTGCGTTCCTTGCGCACAGCCTGCGGATCGGGGGCGCGGCGAAGGACCTCCGCGGTCAATTCGGTTTCGACAAAACCGGGACAGATTGCGTTCACCCGCACTTTGTCGACTCCATGGTCGATGGCCATGCACTTGGTCAGCAGCACGACTGCGCCCTTGGAGGCGGCGTAGCAGGCGCGCAGGCGCGCGCCGTTGATGCCGAGCACCGAAGCTATGTTGATGATCGACCCTCCACCGGCCTTGCGCATATGCGGCAGCACCCCGCGGGACAGCAGCCACAGTCCGCGCACGTTCAGATCGAAGGTCTGGTCCCACTGTTCTTCGGTGATCTGTTCGGCGTTGCCGATGTGGAGGATCCCGGCGTTGTTGACGAGAACGTGAATCCCGCCAAAGTGAGCGGTAGCCTGCCGCAGCACCCGGTCAATCTCTTCTCGCCGGGAAACATCGGCGGCAATGACCAGCGGGGAAGTGCCGCTGTCGCCGGCAACCGCCTCGAGCCGGTCTTTGCGGCGTCCGACGAGCGCGACTTGCGCGCCTTCCCGGAGGAAAGCCAGTGCGATGGCGCGGCCAATGCCGGACCCGGCTCCGGTCACGATCGCGACCTTGTTTTGGAGTCGCTGGGCCATGGCGGAGTTCCAGTGTACGACGGCGCCGATCGGGAAGGAGGGTTGAGACGGGGCTTGCCCCGTCTCAGACGCGGCAAGCCGCGTCTTTACAGGTTTTACGCAAGGAGAGCACCTTCAAAGCCCCGTCTGCAGTTTTGAAGAGGGCTTAGTATCCTTCGCCCTCGAGCCGCACCTTGCCCTTGAACATCGAGTAGATAAAAAAGAAATAACCGACGGCCAGGATCATTCCCAGCACCCACCACACCAGGCCCACGGTCAGCCCATGATGGCCGGCCGCCGAGTTGTTAATGGTGAGGCTATACGACGGGTTTGTGCTCGCAGGCAAGATGACCGGGTAGAGGGCAAACACGGCGCCCACGAGCAAGCCCGTGATGTAAACCGCGGAAGCCAGGAAGGCCTTCAGTTCCTCGCCCTTGCGGGTCCATTGTCGCATCAGGAAGAGCGCAGCAAACACGATCGCGGGAATGATGAACCCAAGCGGGAAGCGCACGTAATTCTGCTTGATCTCCGGCCGCACAAACCACGTGCAAGCGAGGCTGACGAGAGTCAGTAACAGCTGAATGGGCCAGGCCACCGTAGCGACCTGTTTCGCTCGCGCCGCCACCTCACCTTCGGTCTTGAGCACCAGGTAGAGCGCGCCGTGAGCGGTCAGCGTTACCAGAGCCACGATTCCGGCCATCACTGTGTACCAGTCGAGAATGCCGGGATAGGGGCCTACGCGGAAGTCGGTCCAGAGAGCCTCGAAGAAGTAGCCATCTTCGCCAAGCGGTACTCCCCGAATGACGTTGGCCAGCGCCGCGCCGAAGAAAATGGCCAGCAGCGCGCTGGAGACGAAGAAGATCGTGTCGAAGAACTTCTGCCACACCGGGTGCTGCATATGGGTGCGAAATTCAATTCCCATGCCACGCAGCATCAGCAACCAAAGCACCATCATCAGCGGGAGATAGAAACCGCTGAACGCCGACGCGTACAGCTGAGGGAAAGCAAAATAAAGCGTGCCCCCGGAGGCCAGCAGCCAGACTTCGTTGCCATCCCATACCGGGCCGATGGCACGCATCACGCGCTGGCGGTCCTCGGCGGTGCGGCCCACGTACAAGTAGACGATCCCGGCGCCGATATCAAACCCGTCGAGAACGACGTAGGCGGCGATCATGACAGCGACGATGCAGAACCATACAGTCGGCATGCGAGACTCCTAGTGAGCGGCAGCTCGTTCGGCGGCCGGACCGTGCTCGATTTCGCGGCGCACCAGGAAGGCAAACAGCAGAGCAAGCACGGTGTACATGCCCATGAAGCCGAGTAGCGTGAAGGTTCCGTTGCCCGACGAAACGGTCTTGGAGTATCCGTCGCGCGTCATCATCAGGCCATACACCAGCCAGGGCTGACGGCCAAGTTCCGCCGTGATCCAGCCCGCCGTGTTCGCGATAAACGGAAATGGCAGGCTCAGCATCAGGATCCATAGCATCCAGCGCGCCTCGAACAGCTTTCTACGCCACAGCAGGAACGCCGCAACCACCGCGATGGCGATGAAGATCGTCCCCAGTCCCACCATGATGTGGTAGCTGTAATACAGCAGCAGGATGTTGTCGGGCCACAGCTGCGGCGGAAACGCATTGAGCCCTTTGACCTCCGCTTCCCACACGCGGTACGTCAGGAAGCTCAGCATGCGGGGAACGATGATGGGGTTGTCGATCTTGCGCTCGGTAAGGTTGGGCTGCCCGAGGATGACCAGCGGGGCGCCGGGCTGGCTATCAAACAACGCTTCCATGGCTGCCAGCGTGATGGGTTGATGCTCGGCCATCATCTTGCCCTGGCCATCGCCGGTCGGGAACAGCTGAATGATGCTGAACACCAGGGCAGCGATGATGCCCGTCCGCAAGAACACCTTGCCATATTCCTGGTGATGCTCCCACAGCAGGTAGAATGCACCGATCGACGCCATCACAAACGAACCGGTGACCGCCGCCCCGCTCATGTTGTGCGCGTATTGCCACCATGCCCAGGGATTGAAGATCAGCGCCCAGAAGCTGGAAAGCTGCGCGGAACCGTCGGCGGCTTTCTCGTAGCCGACTGGATGCTGCATCCAGGCATCGGTCGCGATGATGAAGAACCCCGACAGCCACGAGCCCACGAACACCGCCACCGCCGACCACCAGTGTGCCCGCGGGCTGAGCCGTTTCTCGCCGTAGAGGAACAGGCCGAGGAAGGCCGATTCCAGAAAGAAGGCGAACAGGCCCTCCATGGCAAGGGTCTGGCCGATCACGCCCCCGGCAAAGCGCGAGAAGTGCGACCAGTTCGTGCCAAACTGGAATTCCATGGGGATGCCTGTGACCACGCCCATTACGAAGCTGATCCCGAAGATGCGCGCCCAGAATCGGGCGGCGCGTTCATAGAGCTCATCCTGGCGGCGCAGTGCCTTGGTTTTGAGAACGACGATCAGCAGCGCCAGCCCCATGGTGAGTTGGGGGAACAGGTAGTGAAAGGTTACGGTGAAGGCAAAGTGCAGGCGATGAATTAGGAGTGCGCTGTCCATATTCCGATCTCCCTCGCCCCGTAAGGGGCATTATCTGGACAGGGTCCGAATCTACGATGTAACGAGTATCACATCAGGAGCCAACAACCCGGCGCCGCCGCTCCCGTTCCGCCTCGCGCATCTCGCGGCGCCGTCCGGCATCTTCGTAGCGCCGCTGCTCTTCAGCCGTCTCGGGCGCAACGGGCGGTACGGGCAGCCGGTTTCCCTGCCGGTCCACCGCGACAAAGGTGAGGTGGGCGGAGGCTACGTGCTTGCGGGTGTCTTCGATGTAGTTCTCGACCCAAACCTTGACGCCAACTTCCATGGAGGTACGGAAAGCGCGATTCACCGACGAGCGCAAAATCACAAGCGACCCCACGCGCACGGGCACGAGAAAGTCGATGTGATCCACCGAAGCAGTCACGGCGTAGCAGCGGGAGTGCCGGTGCGCGGCCATGGCGCCGGCCAGGTCGATCCAGTGCATCAGGCGGCCGCCGAGCAGTGCTCCGAGCGGATTGGCATCGTTTGGAAGAACCAGTTCCGCCATTTCTGATTGCGAGGCCTGCACCGGACGAGGTTCAAGCGGCGGTTGGGTGTTCATAGATTTCGCGCCGAAGGCGCTTGACGGCCGGAGCGCGCCAGGTGCGATTGCAGGAAGCACTCCGCCATCCTCTGAATGCGCGGGTCCGGGTGCACGCTCAACCACGTTCCATTTTCCACCTCAAAACGCAGCTGCCCGTGGTCAGCCGGCCGGTGTGCACGCTCGCATACATAATTCAACACGACCTGCTGTGCTTGCTCACCGGCAATTCCAAATCGGACCGCATCCCACCGGCGCTCGGCAGGCAGGCTTGGGCAGCGCAGCGCGTATCCCAGATTGCAGCCATCCTGCAGGCGAACCAGTTCTGGAGCTTCGCCCTCGTGGCCGGGGGCCGTACAGTGGCCACTCCAGCCTGCGCCCAACGGAAGCCGCGCAGGATGCAACCACGCGCCTTCTTCGGAAAGCCGCACCGGCATGAAAAACGGGCAAGCCATAAATGCGCTCCAGCTGAGAAATTCCCGCGAGGTTCGGCGGCGGATGACCCGCTATTGTACAGAGGGCCCCCCACGCTTACCAGCACCGGAATCGCAGCCTTCGCAAATGTAGTACCCTGACTCTGGCCATCATCGAAGGAGCCGTCTCCCGCTTATGGATCGTGTTGCGATGCTCAGCGAAATTCTGACCCAGAACCCCAATGACGCCTTTGCGCGCTACGGGCTGGCCATGGAGTATTCCAACCGCGGAGAGACCGAACAGGCTCTTGCGGAGTTTCAGAAACTGCTGGCAGTTCATCCCGACTACACCGCCGGATACTTCATGGCAGCGCAAACGCTGGTGCGAGCCGAGCGTACCGACGAGGCCAGGAAAATGCTGCAGGACGGGATTCAGTCAGCCCAACGCACGCACAACGCGCACGCCCAGTCGGAGATGGAAGGCCTGCTGATGGAACTGGGGTAGGATGCCGCGCGCGGCTCGCAAGACTGCCTCTGGAGAACTTACTTCGCCGGGCGCGCCAGCCGAATCATCGCTCGCTCCACCACGCCGGGAAACATCTGGTAAAGCTTCACCACCGGGTGCATCGTCCATGGAACGATCACTTCCCTTTTATTGGCGAGGTAGCCTTTGAAGGTCGCGCGAGCGACCCGCTCGGCTGAAATGCCTCGCACCCTCTCCGGCCGCACCTTCTGCTGGTTCTTCCCGCGTACCGCATTCGCGCTGAACTCGGTCTGCACATATCCCGGGCAAACGGTCACGATATTGATGTTGCGCTTGCGCAACTCAATGCGCGAGGCTTTGCCAATCGCATTCATAGCGAACTTAGTCGCCGAGTAAGCGGCGCTGTAAGCGATCGGGATGTGCCCGGCGACGCTGGAAATGTTAATGATCGTGCCGCTGCCCTGCTGCTTCATCACCGGAACCACCGCCTGCATGGCGGCAATTGTCCCGAACAGGTTGGTGTCGAACATCTCCTGGCAGGCTGCGATATCCATCTCGGCCACCGAATCGATCAGGCCGTGCCCCGCATTATTCACCCAGACGTCGATGCGATCGAAGTGATGGAGCGTCAGGCTCACGACGCGATCGATCTCTTCCCGGTTGCGCACGTCGCAGGCGAGCGCCAGCGTGCGGTCGGCGTAGCCAAGCCGGTCGCGTGCGGCCTCTGCGCGACCAGCATCGCGGGAAAGCAGGACGACCTTGGCGCCATGTTCCGCGAAGATTTTTGCAATCGCTTCGCCGATCCCCATGGAAGCGCCTGTCACAACCACTACCCGGCCAGTAAGTTCCATGCCCTGCTTCTAACTGCGGCTCGCAGGGAAGTCAAGCCGTTGGCGTACAATCAAGCGAGTGTTCTGCCGCCAGTGCCCTTCGGAGGCGCCTTGAGTCTGCTCCCTCTCTTCCCGCTCGATGTGGTGTTGTTTCCCGGTGTCCCCCTGCCCTTGCACATTTTCGAGCCGCGCTACCGGGAGATGATCGGGGAGTGCCTGCAGGAAAAATCGATGTTCGGCGTGGTCCGGTCGCAGGAAGAGGGGGTTGCGCAGATCGGCTGCACCGCCGAGATCGTAGCGGTCACCAAGACCTATGATGACGGCCGCATGGACATCGTCACCCAGGGCCGCGAGCGTTTCGAACTCGTGGAATTGAATCATGAGCGTTCCTTCCTGCGCGGCGAAGTGCTGTTCGTCGCCGATGAACCCGGCAAGCCGGACGCCGAAGAACTCGCTCGCGCCGTTCGCCTTCACCAGGAAATCCTCGCGCTCGCCGGGGCGCAACAGGACTTATCAGACGAATCCGAGTCGCCGCTTTCCTACCAGATGGCGGGGTCCCTGCCGCTCGACCTGGATTTCAAGCAGGCCTTGCTATCGATGCGATCCGAAGCCGAGCGCATTCAGGCGATCGGTAAATACTTTGAGACCGTGCGCCGGGCAGTGATCGTTCGCCAGAAGGCCAGCGGAAATGGCCACGCACACTGAAGTCTGCCTCGCATCTTCTTCGTCAGGAGGACGATTCGTGCTCTTCCGAACTTCGCGATTCGTAAAAACCTGCGAGTTCAATTTCTTCAACCAGAAAAAGCAACCCGGGCGCGTCTTTGGAATCAAAACCCTGCAGACCGTAAAGGGCGGATTGGGCCGCGACAAAGCGGGGTTATAATCGGCGTCAGGCACGGTTTTGTGGGGGTTCCCATCATGAGTCTTCCTCGCACTCTGGGCGAGCTGCGTACGAGTCCTTTCTCCGAACAACGTCTTCGAAAACGCCGGGTAAAAGATGAACTGCGGGAAAACCTGATGGCGCGGCTGCGGCAGCCGGAGCCCGTTTTCCCGGGCATCGTAGGGTACGAGGATACGGTCGTGCCGCAGATCGTGAACGCTATTCTTTCACGACATAATTTCATTCTCCTGGGACTCCGCGGCCAGGCTAAGAGCCGAATCCTTCGCGCCCTGACCTCGCTGCTCGATCCCCACTTGCCGTACATCGCTGGTTGCGAGATCCACGACAACCCCTATGTGCCGCTCTGCCGCCATTGCCACGAACAATTGGCCAAGCATGGCGACCAGACCCCCATCGCCTACCTCGCGCCCGACCACCGGTACGTGGAGAAGCTTGCGACCCCGGACGTCACCATCGCCGACCTGATTGGGGACATCGACCCCATCAAGGCCGCGCGCGGAGGCCACGAGCTTAGCAGCGAACTCACCGTCCACTACGGCCTTCTCCCGCGTGCGAATCGCGGCATCTTTGCCGTCAATGAGCTTCCCGATCTCGCCGGCAAAATCCAGGTTGGCCTGTTCAACATCATGCAGGAAGGGGACGTGCAGATTAAGGGCTACCCGATTCGCCTGCCCTTGGACGTGGCGCTGGTGTTCAGCGCCAATCCGGAGGACTACACGGCGCGCGGCAAGATCATCACCCCCCTCAAAGACCGCATTGGGTCGGAGATTCGCACTCACTACCCGTCCACCATAGAAGAAGGCATTGCGATCACCACCCAGGAGGCGTGGGTGTGCCGCGATGGCCAGCATCTGGAACTGCCCAAGTTCGTGCACGAAGTCATCGAGCGGATCGCCTTCGTCGCGCGCGAGGACAAGAAGATTGACAAGCGCTCGGGAGTGAGCCAGCGCTTGCCCATCTCGGCGATGGAGAACGTGGTTTCCAACGCCGAACGCCGCGCCCTCGAGAACAACGAAACAACCGTCGTACCGCGCATCAGTGACGTGTACGCCGCCATGCCCGCCATCACCGGAAAACTCGAGCTGGAATATGAAGGCGAAATGAAGGGCGCCGATCACGTAGCCCGGGAACTGATTCGCACCGCGGTTGCCAAGACCTACGACGAGTACTTCAGCGGTGTGGATCTTCGCCAGGTCGTGCAGTGGTTCGATCTGGGCGGTGAGATTCAGCTGAGTGGCGACGCGGCTGCCGCCGAGGTCATCGAGCGCCTCGAAGGCATCCAGGGACTGATGGAGAAGACCAGCGCGCTAGGCATTTCGGACAAGAGTCCGATCGAGATGCAGGTCTCCGGCGCGGAATTCATACTGGAAGGCCTTTACGCGCACAAGCGGATTGGCCGAAGCGAGGAGCGGGTCTTCACGGCCGGCGAGAAACAGCCCAAAAAACCCGAGCGCCCCTTTGAGCGCGACGAGCCCCCGATGCGGCAGAGGAGACCGTACAACTGACCTCCGAGCTGCGAGCTGTAGGCTTTGAGCAGGATCTGTCGTTGTGGGGAGCACCTGGAGTCCCATGAAGCGAATTCGCTACAGCAAATACGTTCCCGATCCGGCAAGCGAGATGAGCCTCGAGGACCTGCTCAGCGCGCTCTCGGATTATCTGCTGCAGAGCGGCTTCAACGACTCCATGTTCTACGAGATGCCGGAAGGCGATCAATCGATGGACGCCCTGCGCCAGGCCATCGAGCAGGCGCTGATGAATGGCGAGTTGTTCGATGAAGAAATGCGCGAGCGCCTGCAGCAGATGCAGATGGATGGCACGCTCGACGAACTGATCGAAAAGCTTATCCAGCGCATGCAGCAGGAAGATTACATCTCCATCGATGAGCCGGAGGATCGCTCGCGCCCGTCGAGTGTGGGGGGGCAAGTCGGCGACAATCAGCGGCAGGCAAAATTCGAGATCACCGACAAAAGCCTCGACTTTCTCGGCTACAAGGCGTTGCGGGACTTGCTTGGCTCGCTTGGAAAATCGAGCTTCGGCCGCCATGACACCCGCGACATGGCAACCGGCATTGAGACCAGCGGCGCCTCCAAGCTGTACGAGTTCGGCGACACTCTGAATCTGGATATCACCGCTACGCTTTCCAGCGCCATTCAGCGCGAAGGCCTGGCCATCCCGCTCAATATCGAGTACTCCGACCTGCAAGTACATCAGTGCGAATACCAGTCCTCGTGCGCGACCGTAGTGATGCTGGACTGCTCGCACTCGATGATTCTCTACGGAGAAGACCGCTTTACACCCGCCAAGAAAGTTGCGATGGCGCTCTCGCAGCTGATTCGGACGCAGTATCCGGGGGATTCCCTGTCACTGGTCCTGTTTCACGATTCCGCCGAAGAGGTTCCGCTCTCGCAACTGGCGCGCGTAAAAGTCGGTCCGTACTACACGAATACGCGTGAAGGGCTCCGGCTCGCCCAGCGCATTCTGCAGCGGCAGCGTAAAGACATGAAGCAGATCGTCATGATCACCGACGGCAAGCCTTCAGCCCTCACGCTCGAAGACGGAAGAATCTACAAGAACGCGTTTGGGCTGGATCCGCTGGTTGTGAGTCAGACGCTCGAAGAAGTTTCGAAGTGCAAGCGCGCGGGCGTGCTGATCAACACCTTCATGCTCGCATCCGAATATGGCCTGGTGAACTTCGTGCAGAAAGTCACCGAGATGTGCCGCGGCAAAGCCTACTTCACCACCCCGTACACCCTCGGCCAGTACCTGCTGATGGATTACATGTCTCGCAAGACGCGCACCATTCACTGAGACCGTGCTTCAAAGGGCCGCCCTTCCCCGGCACAATCGCGCATCTAGCCCACCCAGAGCCAGATTGTTTTTCGTGCTCTTTGCGAAACCTTCGCGCCCTTCGCGGTTAAAAGTTTGAAGGTGCGCCTTCTAACGGCACCTCAAGCGCGCTTATTCGTCAACTCTTGCACCGCCCGATATGCCTGGTCGAACGCCGCATCGGTGTATGCATACGCCGCTGCATCCGCATTTGCGATCGCAATCCGGCCATGGGGCTTCCGCGCCACTTCGCAAGGCAACTCTCCGCCCTCCAGCCAGAATGGATCCCATAACGAGTTGTACTCGTACGCGTAGCCATGCGGCCAGCGATTCACGGTAATGGCTGCAATGTCGCGCGCCGGATCGAAGCCTCCGGCACCCGCCATGCGCGCGAGTTGTTCGCGGATACGCCGCTCCATCGTCTCAAAAGTTGTGGTGTAGATTTCCATGCGGCCCACGGTGTGTTGTTGCCGTCCTGGCAAGCCGGGCTTGTTGGGCGTGCGCATCATATGAACTACCACTGGATCTTCGGGCTTCTGCGAGCACTCATAACCACCGATACTCACCGGCAAGTCCAAGTTCACTCCCGTATGGTAGCTGCCCGGCGCGTAGATAGATCTCGCCGACAGCTTCTCGAAAGCAGTCCAGTTCCGGACGGCAACGTTCGTGTAGAGCAATGGGACTTTCTGCGCCGAGGCCAGCGCCTGCTTCTGCTTTTCCGGAAGTTCGTCGCAGATGTAGGGAATCACCACGTGCCAGCAGGCCAGCACACACCGTCCCGCGCGTACCGATTGCACTTTGCCGAAAGTCGAGTAGGTAACCTCGACCTCCTTCGCCGACTGCGGATCCCCAGTGTGCTTTACACGCACCGCGGTACTGTTCAGGCGAATCCGCACCGGGGAAGAAGCTTCGTCGAGTCGCGAGTAATCCGCTTTCGCCTCAACAATGTCGGTATAGGAACTCCCCGGGATTGCGCCGGGAACCAACCGGCGCACCAGGAGCCGGGCAATGCTGGCGTTGCCGTCCGGGAAGTGAAAGAAGTATTTTTCCGCTTCTTCGTTGAAGCGCGCGTCGCGGTTCATTCCCTTCCCGATCCGCTCGCCGAGCTTCATTCCCTCGAAGCCGGGAAAACCCAGGCCCCAGGCATCCTGTGCCGCCACCGCATCGATCCCCAGGCCGAATAGGCCATGCGGGCCGGCCTGGTATAGCTTCACCACCTCGTCGTGAACACCCACTACATCGGTCAAATACTTCGCATAGCTCATACGGGCCAACCGCGCTTTTTTCTCCTCTACGCTGAGCCCTGGAAAGTAGTCCTTCGTCTCCGTGTTGAGGCGATCCAGATCTTTCTTTCCCTGTTCGGACAGGGGTACCGCTGCGAGGAATTTCTTCCAGGCCTCTGCGCCGCCTTCGGACGTTACCTCGCTCTCGCCACCCGCCAGAGGCTTGGGATTCACCACCAGCTTGTCGGTTCCGAAGGTCTCCTTGTCAAAAAAGATGGTGGACTGAAGTCCCCGAGAACTGTAGATGCTCGGCTTGACGAACTTCGAGTAAGCGGGAACGTCGATGCCCAACTCCTCGATCAATCCTCGCGCAACCGGGCTGTAGGGCGCCGGACTCTCAATGGAGAACGTTCCCCCGAAGCCCAGCAGCGTGCGGTTTCCTACCCGAAACTCATTGCGCTTCGCATGGCCGCCAAAGTCATCATGATTCTCGAGAATCAGGATCTTCGCCGAGGGTCCAGCGACCTTGCGGTAGAAGTGCGCCGCCGCCAGCCCGCTCAGTCCGCCGCCGACGATTACCAGGTCGTAAGTCTCGCCGGTCTCCGCCGGCTTGCCGGCCGAATCCCAGAAAGTCCCGTCTCGCAGACTGTGGGCCACTTCAAACGACCCCTTATGCGAGCCTCGCAGACCAGTCAGCGCCGGCGGGTAATAGTCAGCGCCATTGGTAGACAATCCTGCCCACGCCCATTCTGCGGAGGGAAGGAGAGAAGCGCCGGCGGTCACAGCAACGCCATTGAGAAAGTCCCGCCGGGTAATCTTGCGGAACATCCCCAGTTCTCGGTCACGATGATCAGCCACGGTGTTTAGGGCCCCCGGCCCGGAAGACTATGGAAGACGAGGCTCGACTCCTAGGGCTGCTTCTCTTCGTTACGGACTGCGGCTTCGGCAGCCTGGAATCCGATTTTGCTGTGGGTTCCGTCACAAAAAGGCTTGTTCGTGCTGCCTCCGCACCGGCACAGCGAGTACGCCGGCTTTCCGGTCAGGTCATACCGGTTGCCGTTGATATCGCACAGCTCGACTAAACCTTCCGGGTCCTCCACCCGGTACGGGCCATTCGGGCGGACGGTGATCTTTACTTTTGCCATGAATTCCTCCGTGCACATATATAAGGTGGTTTTGAGACTTCAGAAAAATACCACGGAGGGCCGGTTTCAGGCTGCGGCGTGCGACAAGGCGGGCAGGTTCCGGTACAGCTGCAGGTAGTCGTCGATCATTCGTTTGTGGTTGTAACGATCCCGGGCGCGCTGGTAGGCGCGATTCGCATAGGATCGGCACAACTCGCGGTCATGGGCTAGCTCTCGAATCGCGGCCGCTAGTTCCGCGGCGTCGTTGGCGCGGAAGTAAATGGCGTCGTCCCCCCAGATTTCCCGGAAGCTTGGGATGTCATTGGCGACAATGGCACACCGCGACAGGGCCGCCTCCAGCGGAGCCATCCCGAACGCCTCATAACGGGAGGTCGCCGCGTAAACCGTCGACCGGCTATAGAGCATGCGCAACTGGGACTCGGTCTGCGGACCTTTCAGCGAAACGCTGAGGTCCGCGACGTCGACCTTGACATCGGCCCGGATCGGCAGCCGCGACGACACGACGCCGGCCTCTGCGCCAACGATGCACACCGGCATTGGGTGATGGTGATGGGTCAACAGGTGGACCTGCTTGCCGGCATCCAGCATGCGGCCAACCGAGATCACTGAATCTTGCTTGTTGACATACGGATTAAAGAAGATGGGATTGCGGCCGTAATAAATGACCTGTCCCCCAGCCGGTTCCCCATAAGTGAGCCGTAGGGCATCCAGCATCCAATGCGAAGGCGCCGCCACCGCGGTCGCACCCGCCAGCCCCTCGGTCACCAGGTCGCGATATCGTTCCAGCCAGGGAACGGATTGCGGCTCGCGTTCATGGACCGCTAGCCACCACGTAAACAGATCGCCATGCGCCACCACCAGCCGCGGAACCGGCACCGGCAAGTTCCCATAGCTGAAGTGGTTGAGGTGAACCACATCCGGCTCAACCTCTTCGATCAGCGACGTCAGGTAGGCGCAGGAATCCGGGTAGTCCTGCTCATTTTCCTGCATCCACTCCAACCGGAAGGCGGTCGGGCGATAGTCCAGCCCGTGCAGGCTGTCCATCCACCCCGTCTGCTCCGGCAGCGGAACTTCCCCAAAGCTCACCATTGTGACCTGCAAGCCGCGGCTCACCAAGCCGCTGACCAGTTCGCGGGTGTAGCCCCAGATGCCGGAGATCGTGTCGGTCGTGACCAGGACGTGCATAGTGTTCCCAGGGTCGAAGCCCTGGACTGGCCTATTCTAGCGGGGTCTGCCCCCTGATCCGAAGCGATTTCTGAAGTTAGACTCTGGACAAGTCCGGTTCCGGGCTAATCCTGGCTTAGGGTAATTTCTGGAAATCTCTCAGGAAAAAATTCTACGAAAGGGTGTAGAAATTCTGTATTGACCCAAGTCCTATTCCCAGACTACGTTTAGCGCATACACGAATTGCAGGACGCGCCCCGGCAGGCGCCTATGGCATCTTGTTGCGCTGAGTTTTGCTTTGGATAGTCAACCATCGCGCTGGCAGCAAAGTTGCACTTATAGACATCAATAGCTGCTAGCCGAAGGCTTTATCGCCATTTCTCCGCGGACCCTCTGGCCCCCGAAACGTGCGGTTTTACGGCGCGCTCTTTAGCCACGGGCCATCCGTCTTGCCTTGGCGACCGAGCAACTTCCATCCCCCGGGAGGCAGACCATGGCGGACTTCTATCAGACGGGCGTCATCGCTACTCTTCACCGTCTCGGCAGTGGCGACTTAGGAATCCTGGAGCGCCAACTCGAGTATTTCTCCCGCCAGCAGCCCATCGCGCTGGTCTTGCCCGCCCTGTATTCCGAATTCGAAAAGCCCGCCATGAACACCATGCTGGCGGAGTTGGCCAAGGTCCGCTACATCCAGCAGTTCGTCCTAACCCTGGCCCAGGCTACGCGCGAACAGTTCGAAGAGGTCCAGGACCGCTTATCGAACCTTCACGGCGATGTGCGCGTCCTCTGGCAGGACGGCCCCCGGATGCAGCATCTGTATCGCACCCTGGAAGAGAACCGGCTGCAAATCGGGCCCGACGGCAAGGGTCGTCAATGCTGGATGGCCTATGGCTACGTGCTGGCCAGCCGCAAGGCCGACGTCATTGCCCTGCATGACTGCGACATCGTCAATTACAACCGCGAGATGCTCGCGAGGTTGTGCTACCCGGTGGTCCACCCCGACATCGGATTCGAATTCAGCAAGGGGTACTATGCCCGCCTCAGCCACCAGATGCACGGCCGCGTCACCCGTCTGCTCATGACGCCCCTGGTGCGTGCGCTCGAGTCGATTGTGGGTTTCCTGCCCTTCCTGCTCTACCTCGACAGTTTTCGATATCCGCTGGCCGGCGAGTTCGCGATGCAGGCCGACTTGGCGCGCGTCAACCGGCTGCCCTCCGATTGGGGCCTCGAGATCGGCGTATTGGCCGAGGTCTATCGCAATTGTTCAACCCGCCGCATCTGCCAGGTCGACATCGCCGACAACTACGAGCATAAGCACCAGGATCTTTCCCAGGGCGATCCCTCGAAGGGCCTGATGAAGATGGCCGCCGATATTTCCAAGTCGCTACTCCGGATTCTGGCAGCCGAAGGCGTGAAATTCGATGCTGGAATGATGCAAACCCTGTTGGTACGCTATGTCCGCATGGCGGAAAATAACATCAGCAAATACCATGCTGACGCAATGATTAACGGCTTGCTCTTCGACCGGCACGAAGAGGAGACCGCAGTGGAGACCTTCTCGAAAGCCTTGAAGATGGCGACCGACGAGTTCTTCGCCGATCCCCTGGGAGCACCCCCAATTCCGAACTGGATGCGCGTAAGCGCCGCATTGCCCGGATTTATGGACGATCTCCGCGAAGCGGTTGATGCCGACAATGCGACTCGTTCGGGAGTGACTCGGGTTGCGGCCCACCGATAGCCGATCCGACGCAAAATAAGAGGCGAGCCAGGTCGTGGACGATATCTTTCCAACTGAATTAAAAGCCCGTCTGGAACAGATCGGGTCAGCAGACATTGTGGTCGGCATCCCCAGCTACAACAACGCGCGCACCATTGGGCAGGTCGTGCGCGCTGTATCGGTGGGGCTGGCAAAGCACTTCCCCGGACAGCGGTCGGTGATCGTAAACTCCGACGGCGGTTCCCGCGACAACACGCGCGAGATCGTGCTCAACAGCGAGAGCGGCGCCGAGGACCTGCTGCTCATCTCGCATCCGGTCCATACCAGCTACCGCATCAGCACCCCGTATCACGGGATTCCTGGAAAAGGCAGCGCCTTTCGCACCATCTTTGCGGTGACCACGCAACTGAACGCGAAGGCGTGCGTGGTCGTCGATTCCGACCTGCGCAGCATCACTCCGGGCTGGATCGAACTGCTGGGACGCCCGGTGGTGGATTACGGGTACGACTACATCGCGCCCTATTACCACCGCCACAAGTATGACGGCACCATCACCAACGGCATCATCTATCCCATGACGCGCGTGCTTTACGGCAAACCGGTGCGTCAGCCGATCGGCGGCGAATTCGGGTTTTCCGGAAAGATGGCGGCCTGCTTCCTGGGAAAGGATGTCTGGGATACCGATGTCTCCCGCTTCGGCATCGATATCTGGATGACCGTTACCGCTATCGCCGAGGGCTTCCGCGTTGGCCAGGCTTACCTCGGTGCAAAAATTCATGACGCCAAGGACCCCGGCGCCGACTTGACCAGCATGTTCCGGCAAGTCGTTGGATCCTTCTTCAGCCTGATGGAGAGCTACCAGAAGGTCTGGCAGACTTCGCACGGCTGCCAGGAAGTTCCGATGTTCGGGTTTCCGTTCGAGGTCGGAGTCGAGCCGATCACGGTCAACACCGACCGCATGATCCATGCTCTCCAACAGGGCGTCAAAGACCTAGGCGAAATCTACAAATCGTTCCTCTCCCGGCCCACCTTGGCCGAGCTCTCCAACTTCGTGCATCGCAATGGACAGGGCTTTCACATCCCCGACCAGCTCTGGGTCCGAATGATGTACGAAGCCGCCTGTGCCTACCATCAGCGCAAACTTGACCGCGAACACCTCCTGCAGTCTTTGGTTCCACTTTACTTGGGCCGCACCGCGTCGTTCGTTCTCGAGGTAAAGGACAGCACCGCGCCCCAGGTGGAAGAGCGAATTGAACAGCTTTGCCAGGTCTTCGAGGCGGAGAAGCCTTACCTCTCCGCGCTCTGGGACGATACCGGAAAGGAGGCGCACCATGCGCAGCCTGATTGATCGGATGTTTATCGAGCCGTTTCAGCGTCTCGCCGACGAGTCCGCCCACATCATACCCGTGCTCATCATTGTTTTGGTCACCTTGATCGTGGGGGGATTTCTCGCCTATTGCGCGCGCTGGCTGACCTATCGCGTCCTGCGGGCGGCTCGCTTCGACCACCTGGTGAATCGCACCGGCTTCGGCAGCATGGTCGACCGGGCCGGCATGTTCCGTTCACCGAGCGATGCGGGCGCGCGCTTCGTACAGGCAGTGGTCTGGGTCTTTGTCGCCTTGTTCGCGCTCAGCGCGGCGAATACTCCCGTCACCAATGGTCTGGTGTCGCGCTTCGTGGACTACATTCCGAGTCTCGTCGCCGCGTGCCTGGTGCTCGTTCTCGGGGTTGCTGCCAGCAGGATGGCCTCGCGCAGCACGCTGCTGGCGGCGGTGAACGCCCAGTGGCCGGCCGCCCGCCTGATCGCCGGAGGCGTTCGCGGGCTGGTCATGACCCTGGCCATTGTCATCGCTCTTGAGCAGCTTCACATCGGCAGCATTCCCCTGCTGGTGGCGTTCGCCATCGTGTTTGGTGGATTCGTGTTTGCCATGGCCATCGCTTTCGGATTTGGCGCACGCGACTTAGCCCGCCAGTGGCTAGAGGCAAAAATTCGCGCATCGGTCGCGGAAGAGGAGATCTTCCGTCACCTCTGAAGTGATGCGCATCCTCGTATTCTCAGACCTGGACGGGACGCTGCTCGACCGTGATTCTTATGCCTGGGGCGGCGCCGCGCCCGCGCTCTCAGAACTGCGCCGCCGGCGCATCCCGTTAATCTTCTGCACCAGCAAGACGCGAGCCGAGGTGCAGCATCTGCGCGCCCGCCTGGGCAACCGCGACCCCTACGCGGTTGAAAATGGCGGCATCGTGGTCATTCCCAAGGGATACTTCGGGAATTTGCTGGTGCGCGACGGAAACCGGCATGACCTCGTTCTTCGACTCGGTCGTCCATACCAGGAAATCGTTGCAACCCTGCGTGCGATGGCCCGCGCCGAAGGCCTGTCGGTACGAGGTTTTCATCAGATGACCGCTGCCGAACTCGCCCGCGAGACCGGCTTGCCGGTTGCCGATGCGCGGCGGGCCCGCCGCCGCGAGTGCAGTGAACCCTTCCTAATTCGCGATGCAACTCGCGCGCAAGTTCGAGGCCTCGTGCGCCGCGCCCGCACGCGGGGCTTTACCGTTCAGCAAGGGGGACGCTTCTGGCATTTTTCGGCCGGAGACGACAAAGGCAAAGCGCTCCAGACGCTGACCAGCGCTTTCCAGATCGGCTGGGGCACCCAAGTTCGGGTGGTCGCCCTGGGCGATGCTGCCAACGACCTCCCCATGCTGCAGAACGCAGACCTGCCGATTCTCCTGGCATCTTTGCGAGGACAATTCGATCCAGTAGTCACTAAAGTTCTGCCCAACATCCGCCAAGTCGCCCCCACCTCGCCGGCCAACTGGAGCCGAGCAGTTCTGGAGGCGGTGCGAGAATGCGAGAGCAGGAACGGTACGTTGAACGCCGGGCGCAGCGGCTCGCCCGACCGCACCAGATGCTAGTGTCGTGAGCCCGGTCTGAGTTGAATCAATGAGGCAGTTCGGATGATTCAGTATCGGGATGAGTTCTCTCAACTGAGGTTCTGCAGGCGTTTGTGTGGCATACTCAACCGTCGGTGGATTACAAACTTGCTTACATCCGTGATACGCCCTTTCTCGTCCTTTGAACCGCTACATCCGAATCTTTTGCGTGCGACGGGCATTTTGGTGTGGGTACTGTTGTCGCTCGTCACGATGTTTTCCAGCACACCAGTTTCGGCGCAGGCACTCAGCCAAGGAAAGCCACCCGAGCGGATCATGACCGATGTGCAACCTCCGAGCCCCACGGGAAGCGATCCAAAACCTGAGGACGCCGCGAAAGCGGTTCTCGCTGCCTTTGACAAGTACGAAATTGTCGGCATGGGCGCGGCACATCGTAACAAGAACCTCGACGACTTTATTCTGGACCTTATCCGCAATCCCGCCCTACCCAGCAAAGTAGACGATCTCGTTGTCGAGTGCGGCAATTCGTTGTACCAGCCCATCCTGGACCGGTACATTGCGGATGATGATGTGGCACTGGCCGAAGTGCGGCAAGTCTGGCGCAATACTACGCAGCCGATGTGTGGCGTGTCGGCCTTCTACGAGCAGTTTTTTCCCTTGGTGCGTAGGATCAATCAGAAGCTTCCTCCGGGGAAAAGACTTCGCGTGCTGGCCGGCGATCCTCCAATCGATTGGAGCAACGTAAAGAGCAGCAAGGACATCGGGCAGTTTATGAATCGGGATCTAAGTATTGCCTCGGTCATGGAAAAGGAAGTTTTGTCGAAGCACCGCAAAGCCCTCATGCTCTTTGGCACAGCACATCTTTATCACGGCGATACAGGGCTGGGACTGACAGCAGTAGGACTCTATGAACGAGACTATCCGGGTGTGACTCTTGTGATTGCTGATCACATGGGGTTTGGCAATTGGTCACCCCTCGCACAGTACAACGACGAATTTGAATCGCGGATGGCTTCCTGGCCCCTTCCATCGCTTGTACAGGGGATGGCAGGCACTTGGCTGGCGGATTTGTTGAACAAGACCTATTCTTCCGGGGCCGTTGTCGTCAGGGAGGATACAGGTGGCTCATCCTCTCAGTCTCAAGAGGGCGTGATAAAACGATTTTCAACCATGGTGGACGCCTATCTCTATCTTGGTCCCAGGGATTTGTTGCTAAAGGAACCGAGACCGGCCGAGGTTTTTCTGAACAAGGAGTACATGGCGGAAATGCAACGAAGAGCAGCGATCATGGGAAGGGGCCCGGTAACAGACCAGGCCAATCCAGAAAAGGTTTCCGACCGTGATTACAACCCTTTCTTGTACGACCCGGAAGAATACCGGAGGATGATGCAATCGCTGGATGCTTCGCCGCAAGTGCTCCCTCCGACGTCCCCTTCTAGTCCGCAACCATAGAACAGCCAGCGACACATCGCCATGACAGTCAAGGATCGTCGTCGCAACCAGGTGCGATGAGCAGACCGGTCTCCAGACGGGTGCTATACGTTCCAAGTTGTCCACGCGCTCGAAGCACGCCGCGTTGCCCCGAAAACCCCGCTCCCCGTTAGCTTCACTTACTTTCCAGCACTTCCCGGTCATACAACGGCTGGGTCGGCCGGGCGTCATCGCGGTAGAGCTTCGAGAATTGCGCGATCTCCGCTGCGGAAACTGTCACGGGATGTTTCAGTACGAACCACGTCACATTCTCGCTGCACGGCGGAGTGGTGAGCGATCCCGGAAAGGTGTAGTAACCGCGATCCGCGGGCAGGATTTGAGACAGATTGACCTGCACATCGTTGAGCGTTTCTTCTTTTTCTTTCTCCTTGGGAAAGTCGCCCCAAAGTTCGTGTATCAGGGGATTGTCTTCGCCCTGCTGCAGTAAGACCGATACTACGGCAAGATTCCCGGCGTCGTCCTGGTGGACCAGGTGCGCCACCATGTCATAGCGCTTGCCCTGGATTCTCTCTTCGCTGGGCCGGTGAAAGTGAAATTGTTTCAGCGCGTATTTCTTCCCGCCCACCGAGATGGAGCTTCCCGGGGCGTAATTGATCAGAATGGTGTGGCCATTGTCGATGATGTGTAGCGGCGAGGACTGGTAGTCAAACTGGATGGGCGGAAGATCCGCCTTTTTTGGATTGCGAATATCAATGGGCGATTGGCGATGTCCGGTCTTGCACGCCGCAAAATCCGGGCTGAGTTCGCCCCAGTGACCGGGGCCATGCGCTGTACCATAGTCCCAGGTGTGCGCCGGCGGATGTTCCTGGGCAATACCGGGCACAAATACAACAGCGCAAACAGCGATCAGTGAAAGAAAACGGTCCTGCTTTCCGCCGCGCATACTTCCTCCGTAACCGCATCCTGGACTGGTTTACGGGCCCTTTGATCGCCCCACATTCTATACGCGCTTCTGGCTAACCATAAATCCTCGTCCCATTCCCTTGGTGCAGCCCAGGCAAACCGCTAGGTGGATACGGCGTGAAACCGAGTTGCGCAATGCCTCTCCCAGGAGCACAATTGGGCGCTCTTTTTCCGACGCACTCTGGAACCGGGAGGAGTTATGTGCATTCGACTCGCGCCTACGATTGCTGGGTTTCTTTTTCTCCTTCTAGCCTGCGCCACGCCGGCACAGAACACCCCGGACATCGCGAAGCTCACGGCCGATACCTCCAAAGAAAGCCAGGCGTGCATCGCCTGCCACGTGAAAGGCGCTGCCCCACTGGTCGTGCAACAGTGGGCAGCCAGCCGTCACGCCCAGGTGGGCATCGGATGCTACGAATGCCACCAGGCAGATAAAACACGGCCGGACGCCTTCGACCATTTCGGGCAGAGCATCTCGGTCATGGTGACACCAAAATCCTGCGGCACTTGTCATGCCCAGGAAGCGGAGGAATTCCAGGCCAGCCATCACGCACAGGCCGGACAAATCCTCGGCTCGCTCGACAATATGCTCGGGGAAGACGTGGAGGGGCCCGCCGCAGCCGCCATGGGATGTGCGAAATGCCACGGCAGCGTAGTCAAGGTGCTGGGCAACGGAAAGCTCGACCCCGCCACTTGGCCGAACGAGGGAATCGGGCGCATCAATCCTGACGGGTCAAAAGGCTCATGCTCCGTGTGCCACAGCCGGCATACATTCTCGCTCGCCATTGCCCGCCAACCCGAAAGCTGCGGCTACTGCCACCTGGGCCCGGACCATCCCCAGGCCGAGATTTATGCCGAGAGCAAACATGGAGTCACATACCGCGCGCTGATCGCACAGATGAACCTGAACTCCGAGTCGTGGGTTCTGGGCAAGGACTATAGCGTGGCGCCGACCTGCGACACCTGCCACATGGGAGCGACCTCGAAGCTGGCCGCAACTCACGACGTAGGCGCCCGCATCTCCTGGAACCTGCGACCCGAGGTCGCGATCAAGCAAAAAGATTGGGAGAAGAACCGCGAGGAAATGAAATCGGTATGCGCCAACTGTCACGCCGCCGACTGGGTCAACAACTTCTACACCCAGTTCGACAACGTGGTGGACATGGGCAACGAAAAGTTCTTCAAGCCGGCAAAGGAAATCATGGCGAAACTCCAGCAGGCCGGCAAGATCAGCCCCACGCCTTTCGATGCGCCGATCAAGTGGACCTACTTTGAGCTGTGGCACCACCAGGGACGACGGGCCCGGATGGGCGCTTCGATGAATGGTCCAGATTACGTCCAGTGGCACGGCTTCTACGAGGTGGCGAAAATCTTCTACAGCGAGTTTTTGCCCGAGGCCGAGCACCTGCTCCCCGGTGTGACGCGGGCCGTCACTGAGAGAAGTTACCATCAGTGGCTCAAGGGCCTCTCCCCAGAGCAGCGGCAAAAGATTCGCGAGTACTACCAGAAGCGGTATGAGCAGCCGCCATCGTAGCGGGTGTCTGGCTTTAGGCTTTAGGCTTTAGGCTT
>Ga0126373_10000467_pt1 | contig 26729 bp, 14 predicted proteins | sample PanSoiMetPlot_11_FD_92545 | JGI IMG/M metagenome (GOLD analysis project Ga0126373, IMG submission 92545) | Tropical forest soil microbial communities from Panama - MetaG Plot_11 | ecosystem: Environmental > Terrestrial > Soil > Tropical forest > Bulk soil | place: Panama | collected 2016-02-17 | reverse complement strand
GTTCGTTCACCGACGAAATCAAGAAGGAGATTGACACACACTTCGTAACCCGCGGGCGTGAAGTCGGAAAGGATGTAATGGTCGTACGTGGTTTTGATCCGGCTGCCTTTCGTGAATCCGTGTTTGAAGCAGATGCCTTTCGTGACGTTTAAATGGAACGAACGTGCCAAGTTCCCAGCGCTAATCGTTACGGACCGTGCGCCTGCAGAGGCAGTAACCGATGCCGCAGTGCTAGAGAGGGGGAAGGTAATGATTTTCCGTTGATCGAAATCTTCACTCGCCAGAAGTCCTTGTCCCCTTTCCTTACGATCTGACCGAGGCACTGAAGAGCGAAGATGCGTTGGCGGCTTTAGAGAACATCGACGGAGCGAAGCTTGCAAAAGAGGTCGGGTTGGTTAAGCAAGTACCTGAAGATGGAGCCAGGGTTCTTCGGGTTCAACGTGAAGCTGAACGATGCAATTAAAGACTTGCTCTCGCGCTAGTTTGAATCCTGTTGCTCAAATTTTGAATACTCATGCATTCTTTAGCACCGAAATGATAAGTGCCTCCATCTCCTTCTGCCCGATCAACGCGCTAAGAAACAGACAGAACTGAAGGGGGCGGTGTTGTAGCAGGTCCAGCAGCCGCGACCGATCCTCAATGGAGAGGGTCTTGCGATCAGCCTCGACGTTCATCGTTTCAGAGTCAGCGAACCTTTCAAAGCCGATGCCACACGTAGCGTTTTTCAAGTGGAAGAGCCGCAAGTTCTGCAAGTGCCGGGTGGTGTCCTTTTCCCTGCATCGCAGCTAGCATCGCCATCTCACCTGCTGAAGCACAAGCACCTCGAAAAACGGCTAGTTCCTGACTGTATCCTGTTGATACAACAGCATAAACTGGCTAAATCCCACGCAAAATAATACCCCAAAATCCCTTCGAAACCGGAAAAGAATGGGTCGGAAACGCTGGTGTTTGGCGCAAAGTATCGATGTTTTCAGCCAGAGGGGTTACAAGATGTAACATTCCCTTTTACAACAGAGTCCAACCTTGTAAAGGAATCCTACATCTGGCAGACATGGCGGCAGTTCTGCTTAATCGGTTGTTAAGGAAAGAACTCTGCATAGAGGGGTTTCTTCACTTAAGCAATCAGCTTCCAGACGATGAGTTAGAGGCACTGTTAGTGCTCCTACGCCAACGGTCAGCGGAGCAACAGAACCTGAAATCTTCTGGTCGGAAACAGTCCCTACCTGAAACCAATACCACTGTCACCGCTATGCGGATGACGCTGAAATCCCGGCATAACTTCTTGGAAGCAACAGCGTTGGGACAAGTTTCCCTTCCCGATGCGATCCAGCAGTGCAAAACCATGTGTGATCTCGCGGCTGGATTGGGGTTGAGAAAGATCCTGTTCGATTGTCTCGCCCTTGAGGGTGAACTTTCCGTCGAGGAACGCTTTGAACTCGGCAAGACCATCGCTGAGTATTGCCAGCTCAGAATGAGAGTCCCGACTGTAGCCCTCGTCGGTCAACCTCCTGCCGTTACGGGACTCGGTGCTCGTATCGCTTCCAACCGGGGATTGCCAGTCCGGACCTTTGTGGATCGACAAACAGCGGAAGAGTGGCTGATGTGTCAGCCATAGCCACTGGCCGCTACTCCTACGGTTTTGCCGGATCGATCTAGTCCTCAGCTACGGCGAGACACCTTCCACAACGAACCCGCGTGCTTTAGCTGCCCCTAGACGGATTGGACGAATTGCCGAGTACTCGGGCGAGTTGTACCATCGTTCGGCATCGGCAACGCTGTTGAACGCAGTGATTATGATCCGCTTGGGTTCCTCGCCTTCAAGTGCCTTCGTCTTACCACCGCGAACGAGATAGTGGCCACCGTACTTTTCAACTGTCTTCGGTACACCAGCCGCGTACTTGTCGAATTGAGCCTGATCGCTGATCGAAAAAACTTCGGCGACATAATAGCCAGCCGGCGGCTTTTGGGCATTCAGAACTAGCGTGCCGACAGAACCGATTGCAATACCAGCGACGGCGACTGCGACAGTGTAGATTTTCTTCATATGTTCTATCCTCGCTGCCTCTCCTGTGGATGTGTCCAGAGTCCCCATCGATTGTATTCTCGCCGCGAATGTTCGACAACCCTTCTCACCGGATTATCCGGCACGAAACGTAATCTCGGTTGTACAATGCTGCAAATAGAAAAGCTGGAGCTTTTAGGCAGTCCAGTTGAAGGCCATCCGGGCGTCAGACAGCTCGTACACACTCCCGTCCTGATTTACTATCGTGTCGACGAGGCCCGCAAGCTAGTTGAGGTCCTGCATTCCGGCACGGTTCGCCCCGGCAACCTTAGCCATGCCTGAAGGCAGCTACCGAGTCGCGATTGCACTACTTCACCGCGATCGTTACCGGCGGACTCGTCTCCCCGGCGATACTCAGCACCACTGGCACCTGGCTCGCCGGCGTGATTCCGCTCGGGACTGTCACGTTGATCTGATACAGGCCAACGAATCCCGGCGCGAGTCCGGAGAAGAATGGGACCGCGTTCTTGCCGCCGATGGTGACCGTCGGCGTGACCACTGTGTTCGCGGGCGGCGATGATGGAGCCGCGGCGCCATCAGCCAATGGAGGATTCACCGCGCCGAGGCCCGTGCAGAAAATTGCGAGCGCATCGCCGGCCTTCGCGGGCGCGTTTGGATCGGCTACCGCGTAACTGATCGCGTTTACAATTGCGCCCTGCGTCAGCGGATCGCCCGGCAGCGGGTACGGGAAAACGGCCGGCTCGCTAGCCGCCACGTTCACCGAAATCGGAACCGAGTACGTATTGTCGCGCTGCACGAGAATCTGCTGGCTGGTGTTCGTTCCGATCCCTACAGGAACCACCGCGTTCACCTGACCGTTCGATCCATAAAGAAGCGGAACCTGGACGCCCGCCATAATCACTGTCGCACCAGCGAGCGTTGTGCTAAGCGGCACACCGGCCGCGGATGCCGTGCCGTTGGCGAGGTTCGAGCCGAACAGAGAAATAATCGATCCAGGCGCGAGTGCCACGTTAGGGGCGAAACTGGCTCCGCTTTCGGCGGCGGCCAACAACGGCGCCGGCGAATTGTCTCCCAGTCCGCCGCTGATGACGCGCGTTCCCGTGAGAGTTTGCGCCGCGTTGGTTGCGGTGACAGTAAGCGTCACTGGGCCTGTGGTTGTGCCCGACTGCCAGGTGGTCTGCCATAGGCCGGACTGCAGCGGCAACAAGCTGAGCGGCGGATCGCCATTCGAGAAAGAAACCTTGACACTGCCCGTGTTTACGGCATTGCCACAATCGTCGCGAACCTGCGATTCCAGCGCCACCGGCCAGGCCGCGGGCACGCCGAAAGACTGGCCCAAAGTCGTAATGATGGGGACCAATTGCGTCGGCGTGCAACCGCCGGTCGCGTGCGGCTCGGTGTCCGAAGCGGTTACGGTTGCGGACGCAGCCGAAGCGACAATTGTACGCAGGCCGATGCGCTGCAAAGTGCCATCGTAAAATTGCAGCGTCAGCTGGGCATTGTAGACGCCTGTCGCCAAGCCGTTGGTCAGGGGCTGCACCACGATGCGAGTGGGTGCCGACAACGAAAGAAAACCGTTCGCAGGATTGAGCTCGAATTGATAGCTGGTGTTAGTAGTGACAACGCTCGAAACGTAGGCCTGCGGCGTTGAAGAAATGTTGTAGACCTGGATATTCGCCGACCCGGGCGAAGGCGCGCCAGCCACGGTGTGAAAGACAATTTCGGCCGGCGTGACTTGGGGACCGGGATCTTGTCCTGCGGCCAGCACGCGCAGCGCGATGGTGGCAACCTGAGGCGAGTTCGCCGCGCCTGTGGCGTCGACTCGCACCTGACCATAATAGAAACCCGGCGCAAGGCCAACCTGGTTTACTTGAACCGTCACGGCGGGCGACACGCCACCCGCTGTCGCCGTGCCCGAGGAAGGCGTGGCGCTGAGCCATTGCGACCCACCCGAAAGCGTTGTGGTAGACACGCTGAACTTCATCGCACCGCGTCCGACGTTGGTCACCGCGAACGACGCCGCGGGAATAATGCCGCCCGCTTCGACGCCGATGAACGAAAGCGCGGAATGCGACAACTGAATTTCCTGGTCGAGCGAACTGATGGTCATGGTCAGCGGCACGCTGACCGACTGGCTGGTGGTCGAACTGGTGATCGTCGCGGTGCCCGTGTATGTGCCGGTCGCAAGGCCCGCGGGGTTTGCCGTAAACGCGACTACGCCGGGCGCGTTGGGAGTCGCCGTGCCTGACTGCGGCGCGACACTCAGCCAGTTCGCTCCGCTGGCGGTGGTCACCGCGACCGAAAACGCGAGCGATCCCGTCCCGGAATTCTGAACGCGCAATTGCTCCGTCAAAGTGTTCGTTGGATTCCTCGGGAACGTGAACGTCAGGGACGAGCTGTCGATGGCGAGCTGCGGATTGCCACCCGCAGCCACCTGAAACGTTACGCTTATGTTCGTGTCCACTGGCGATCCGTTGAGCACGCCGACGGTGAGCGTGGCCTGATAAGTACCGGGCCTCAGATTCGCTGGATCGGCGCGAACATCGATCACCTGGGGAGTCACGCCGCTCGAAGCACCGATCGTCAGCCAGTCTGCTCCTTGGCTGGCGCTGACCGAAAATGCCATGCCCGGAATGGCGCTCGAAATCGTAATTGGCTTGGGCGGAGTGATCGAGCCGCCTGCCTTGCCCGAAAAATTTAAGCTCGCTGGGGAGACAGAAACCATCGGTGGCGTGGCGAGAACCTCCCGGATTCGATTCCCGGCCACGTCGGAAATCAGGAGATCGCCCTTGGAGTCAACCAGCAGGCCACTCGGAATCACGAAACTCGCCTGCCTCGCGAGCCCACCATCGCCCGCGATGATGGACATTCCGTTGCCGGCGTAAGTCTGGATGAATCCTCCCGGATTGACTACGCGCACGCGGCTGTTGACGCTATCGGATATATAAAGGTTGCCAGCTTGATCGAGCGCCATTCCGGCACGCTTCAACATTTGCATGTTGGCCTGCAAAGCCAGGCTGCCGTCGCCTGAATAACCGGGCGTGCTAGTACCGGCGATACTCTTGAGCAATCCGCCGGGAGTGATGTATCGAACCACATTACTTCTGACGCCGGCCGGTTGCTCTTCGAAGTACAGGCCGCCGACGTTGTCGGCAAGTAGCGTAGTAGGAGCTGAGACCGGGGAAGACGCGGCCTTCGAGCCGTCCGGAGAAACGGCCAGCATTCCGTTTCCCGCGACGGCGTGAATCATGTTGTCGGTTGTGATCTTGTAGATCATGTTGGCGCCAACGTCGGAGACATATACGTTGCCCGCCGCATCGCGCGCCAGTCCGCCCGCATTCACGATATTGGCCGAGAACGCGGGACCGCTGGTGTTTGTGCCACCGCCGAAAATGACGAAGGTCTGTTTGCCGGCCGGAGACACTTCGAGCAGCCGATGCTGCAGAAGCACATAGATGTTCGCGCTGTTGTCCGAGACGATACCGTTTAGGGCCTCGGCATTTCCGAGCGGCGCGTAATTCAACGCGTTGAGCACGCTGCGGATGATTCCGGACGGCGAAATCGCCCGCACTGCCGCATTGAGCGTGTCGAGAACGTAAATTGTTCCATCCGGCGTTTGCGTCATCTGTGCCGGACCCTCGATGAAAGCGTCCAGCGCCGGGCCTCCATCGCCTCCGAATCCATACGTGCCGTTTCCGGCGAGCGTCGTAAGAAAGCTGTGCGTGTCGATCTTCACGACGCGCCCGTCGCGGCTGTCGGCAACGTACAAATTGCCCGCGCGATCGATTGCGAGTCCGCTGTTGTCATTCCCGCGGCGTCCCGCGATATACGCCTGGCTAGCCGGAATGTCGGTAGTAAATATTGTCGGCATGGGATTCGTCATCAGCGTGGTCGTATTGCCAGAGAATTTCAACAGGAACCCGCTGAACGGCGCCAATACGTAGACCGTGCCAGTCCCATCAACAGCCACGCCAGTGGCAAAGCCTAGATTCAGGTTCAACGGCGCGATGCCACTAGCTGGCTCTTGATTACCTCCGCCGGCGATGGTCGAAATGATTCCCTGTGGCGTGACCCTTCGAATTCGCGCCGGGACGCTCAACCTGTCGCCGTCAACTACATAGAGATCGCCCTGCGTGTCAAACGCCAGGCCACTTGGCCCCGAGAGAGTAGCTTTGCTAGCCGGACCGCCGTCGCCCGCGAAACCACTAGTCGCGTTCCCCGCAAACGGCTGAATGGTCCCGTTCTGAAGCGACATCACCACGATTCGATTGTTCTCAGCGATATATAGATTTCCAACATTGTCGAGTGCCAGCCCGTTGACTGGACCCAACGCCACTTGAGTAGCGGGCGTGCCGTTGCCCGGTCCAAGCGTTCCACCGCCGGCGATGGTGTTGATGTTCCCGTCCGGCGTCACTTCACGCACGTAGACTCCGTCGCCGAAGAACACGTCTCCCGTGTTGTCCACTACAATTCCGCCGAGCGAGACCGCCGCCCCTACCCCGGTGTATTGCTCAGGAGTGTCGGTCGATGCGATGGCAGCGGACTTAGCGGGCCCGCCGTCTCCGGAATATCCCGCGATGCCGTTGCCTGCGACCACCGACAGCGTCCCATCCGCCGCGGCGATCTTCAGAACGAGGTGCTCCAGCGGATCGGTGAAATAAACATTCCCGGCCGTGTCCACGGTCACGCCGTTGACGTAGCCGATGGGGACATTGGTGGCTAGTTGTCCGCAACCGGTGAAGGTCGGATCCACGCCCGCTATGGTCGTGATGACGCCCTGCGCGCGGAGCAGGGTCGGCATTAAGGAGGCGGCGAGAAAGAGAAGAAGGCGTGCGTTTCGGACGATGGCGAGCACCGCACTGGGCTGATTGCCTGGGCTGGCCATTGTCGCTTTTGGAGACCTGCCGCGTATCATAGCACCGCCGGTCTCCACGCTTGAATCAGCGGAATGCCTGAGGCGTACCGGTGCCGGTTTATCCCAGGGCGCGTTTGGAGAAGCCGATGCCGCACTCGGTCAGGAATTTGGTCGGGCTTTCGCCGCCCACCATGATAAAGATGAAGTCATTGGCCACTTCCTCAACCGTTTCGCCGGTCTTGATGAGCACCGAGCGTTCGCGGATCTCTGTCACACCGGCGGTGAAGTACGCTTTAACTCGGCCCTCATCCATGGCCTTGCCGATCTTTTTCTGATTGCGCGGTTTCGCTTTGCCGAAATCGCCCATCCGATGCACCAAAGAGACCTTGTTCCCAAGATCTGCGCGTCCGAGCCCGCAGGCTGCCTCGATTCCGCTGTCGCCTCCACCCACGATGCAGATGGATTTTCCCTTGTATGAATCGGCGTCGAGCAGATTGTATGCAACCTTGGAAGTATCCTCGCCTGGGACACCCAGCTTGCGGGGACTGCCGCGCTTGCCGACCGCAAGCACCACGCGCGAACCCCTGTACTCACCTTTCGACGACTGCACCACAAAGTGCCTGTCGGCCTGCGTGATGCGCAGCACTTTTTCGTCTTCCTGGATCTTAAGCCCAGTCGCTTCGATGATCTCCTGCCAGCGCTCCAGTAGCGACTCCTTGGAAGTATCCTCCATCCACAGTGGCCCGTAGACCGGGATCATCACCGGTTCGGCCATCACGAACTTCTGGCGTGGAAAATTGCGGATGGTGTTGGCTTGCGTTCCTTGCTCGAGTACGAGCACCCTCAATCCTTCCGCCAGGGCGGCGAGTGCAGTGCTGGTGCCGGCCGGTCCCGCGCCGACGACGATGACATCATAAGGCGCAGCGCTTGGCTCGGGGCGTTTCTTCAGGATCGACTCGACCACTTTCTTGCCCTGGTTGATCGCGACTTTGATCAGCGCCTTGCCCGTGATTTCGCCAGCGAGATAGAGTCCGGGCACGTTAGTCTCGAGGTCAGCGTCGTAAATAGGCAGCTCGACTGTCTGCATCGCGCCGCCGGCCACGAGCACGATGGCCTCCGTGGGACACTCTGCCGCGCAAGCCGCGAATCCGGTGCAGTCTTCCAGCCGCGCGGCGATCGCCTTCTCATTGACGATTTCGAGGACGTTGAACGGACACACATGCACGCAGGTCCCGCAACCCACGCAGAGCTCGAGGTTGATCTGGGGTCGCTGCGTCCCAGTCGGGTTCTGATTGTCCGTTGGTTTCGGTTCGGGCGCGCCCGCCGGTGCGACAGCCGGAGAGTCGATTTTGGAAGGCTCGACCGCAGCCGCCACGCCTCCCGTAACCGGTGGGGGTCCGCTTACCGCAGGCGGCGCTGCATTCACCTTCCTCTCGATCTCTGCGTGGAAGCGGCCGTACTTGATCCGGACGTTGCCTACTGTAGCAGCGAAGAAGAACAAAGGCACCAGGCACAGCGCGCCAACGAACACCAACAGCGCGCTGATTCGGCTCGGGTCAAGAGTTGCTTTCGCCGGCGTTGTGTTCTCGAAGCGGTGCGTCGTGAGGATCGCCTTAGCGGCCGCACCCGGATGCTCGACGTGGCAGCTATAGCACCGCTCGCCGAGCGTCGCTTGCGGCCCGAAGCCATGACACCCGAGGCACCGCATCCGGATGTCCTTTAGCTCTTTTTCGCGTACCGCCGGCTGCTTCGCGTTTGCTTCGAGAAGACTAGGATCGCCTCCCGTATGGCACGCCGCGCACGCTGCTTTCAGATTGGCGTGCTTGTCGTGCATCGCATCCCCCGCCTCGAAATGCACTTCCAACGCGACCGCGGTTGGAACTTTGAGTCCAGGCTCCGGCGGCGTTTGCTTCGCGAGGATTCCCTTTTCTGCGGCATGAACCGTAACATGGCAGCCGGCCGACTGGCAGCCTGCGCTCACGTCTCGCGCCAGGTCAAACTTCGCTCCTCGATGCTCGGAATGGCAGCTCACGCACACCGCCTGAACTTGTGCGTGAATTTCACGCGGCTTTTCGTCAGAATGGCAGGCTTGGCACTGCGCATCGGCAACGCCTTTGAATCCGCCATGGCACGATTCGCAGCCGAATACGGCATGCGCTTCCGCCAGCGGCCCGGGGCTGTACGCCGAATTCCACTTCTTCGCGAAAGCCACCGCGCCCCAGCCCAGAACGCCCAGCAGGAAAATACCAAGCAGAGTGGTTCGAAACCGGTTCGGCAGAATATCGGAAGTCGGCACCCAGATCGGCGCCTTGGCCTGCAGCCAGCGCGGGAGCGCCGAGATAGCTTCCGACGGTTTGGCCTGGCCGCCTTCGGCATGCGGCGGGGCGACGACCACCTCTTTGTATTGGCCCGGTACGTTCTCCGGCGCCGCCAGCAATTGCTCGGAATGATCCTTGACGCCGAGGAAACAAATTTCCTCGGTCAGCGAGACCGTTAGCTCAAACGGACGGATCGTGATCACGTCGCCGGACTTCACCTGCGTACTGACCACGCGCTGTCCGTTGACGTAAACGCCGGCGCCGCTCGATTTATCGGTCAGCCAGATGCCGTCCTCGCGCTTATCGAGCTCGGCGTGCACCGCCGCCACCGCAGGATCGTTCAACTGCACCGGGCAGATGCTCTTGCGCCCGATCAGGACGCTGTCTTCGACGATTACCTGCGACCCGTTTTCGTCCGACGCCCGCTGGACAACGTAGCGGAACAAGTGTCCGATGTTCACAAACTCGCGCACTTGGATCCGATTTTGTCCCGCCACGATGTCGTCGCCGGCCTTCAGAGCGACCGAGTCCACCCGGGAGCCGTTTACGAATGTCCCGTTCTTTGAGTGATTATCGATCAGAAAGTATTCTTCGCCACGACGCTTGATGGCGAAGTGTACGCGGCTCGTATCGTCGCCTTCGATCACGAACTCACACGTAGGCTGCCGGCCAAACCAGGCGCGGTCGAAATTCAGCCGGATAGAATGGCCGCGCTGGCTCCCTTCGACGAAGATCAGTTCGAGCGTGTTGTGCCGCTGGGAAGCCACGGAGTCCTCAGTAGTAGAGTTGCGTAAAGATATGGATCGCAGCGAGTCCGAACATCGTTCCGGTACAAACGATGTGAAACGTGAGCCAGCCGCGCATGGTCCGTTGGAGTAGGATCTCGGCGTTCATCTTGTTGACACGCAGAGCGTACTCGATGGCGCGTTGGAAGGCCAGCTGTTCCTGCCGCTTTAAGCTCGAAAGCTCGCCTGCGTGCTCTTTCTGAAAGGCCGGCAGCTCTTGCGCGACGGTGGAGCGCCGCCGGTAAAAGCGGAACATGCCTGTCCACGAGGACGCATCCTTTATTAGGCCGCGCTCCACGAGCGCCCGAAACTCCGGCGATCCGCCCGCCGCGAGCTCCAGCATCCCTTGCAAACACTCAGCGCGGACCAACAAAAGGTCCTCCATGATCGCAGGGTGCTCTTCCATCTGGGTCAGAAGTGGCGGCAGCGTTCGCGAGAACCACCAGCCCATCAGACCACTGACAACAGTGAGTGAGAAGAATGCCAAGAGCCAGGTGGAGAGCGGTCCGCCGGCGCCGAATCCAGAGTGGAATAGGATCGCGAAGGCTGATAGGATGCCCAGGTAAACGTGCGCCGTAAGCCAGACCGACACTCGTCCAGCACCCTGATAGGCAATCCGCTTGCGCGCGCTGAGCATCGCAGCGAGCACAGCGGTCGCGATCCCGATCCAGCCGAGCGCGAGCACCAGGCCGTGATAGCGGTTCGGCGATGGCTGCCGATGGGCTGTGTAATACCACCATCCCAATCCCGCGATTCCTAAACCCGTGAAAAGCTGCCACAGGCGTTCGCCCGGCTTCACCGGAGGCCGTCTCTTGGAAGCGATCTTCCTCGTTCCCGCTGCCGGCATACTTTTGGCGGCGCTCACTGCGCGCCTCTGAGCTCATGCAAATATGCACTGGCATCCATGCGTTCTATGGCGTCATACGGGCAGTTATGCACGCACCCATGATTATGGTTGTAGTCCTGGCACAAGTCGCACTTCACAGCGATCCGCCGCACGACCGCCTTCTGATTGGTGGCTTCGATCTCGTGCATCATCGGTTCGTTTTCCGGAGTTTTCCAGAATTTCAGGTAGCCGCCGATCATCGGCGCGCCGGTAGTCTGCTTAGCCAGCTCGCGCTCACCGTTCACTTCCGCCATCGAGATATTGCCGTAGGGACAGCGGCGGGCGCAGTTGCCGCATCCGATGCACGAGTCCTGAACGATCACTTCGCCGTTGACGTCGCGCGTGATCGCGCCCGTCGGGCATCCGATCATGCACTCCGGGTCGAGGCAATGCATGCATGACGTCGTCACCAGCAGCGGCTCCAGCACGTTCGCCCGCTGGCGCATCGGCGCCTCGAAGAGCATCCCATGCCGGGTCAGGCGCGAGATGCCATCGTGCAGCTCCGCACAGGCTTTGACGCAGTTGCCGCAGCGCGTGCAGAGATTCAAATGGATCACCAGCGCCGAAGTGGCCTTGATGAGTCCGCGTTCCACCACCTCTCCGACGAATCCTAAGGCCGAAGATCCTCCCTGCGCCGGTCTGTCGTGCTGCCGCTGGCTTTCAATTTCAGCAAGCCGGTCGGCGAACTTCTCATCCTTATTTACTAGCGCGAAGAAGTCTTCCTTCATCACCTGGATGACTTCCACCTTTCCCATCGCGATGACGGAGGCGTTGCGCGGCTTGTTGCTGATAAGTGCCGTTTCGCCGAAGTAGGCGCCGTCCTTCAAATAGGCGACCGTCCGCTGCTCGCCGCCCGCCATATGTTTCACCACTCGGACGAAGCCTTCCCGAATCAGATAAAAACTATCCGCCTCCTCGCCCTCTTGAATAATCGGCTCATGCTTGGCGAATATCCTCAGCTTGGCCTTCTTCACCAGTTCCTGGATGATGCGCGCATCGATCTGAGCGAATTCGGGAATCGTCCGAAGGTGGTTCGCTAGCCCTCGCTCGATGTAAATCTGGTCCATTGTCGAGCGGAAAGGTCCGGGCTTCTTAATCCATAACTCGAAGGCCCGGCGCGGGACTTCAATGCACAGACACGGCTCTTGTGCCGTAACCGTTGCGTTCCGGGGCAGTCCGCTGATCAACGTCATTTCGCCGAAAAAGCCACCCTGACCGAGAGTTGCCAGTCTCCGCGCTTCCGGTCCTAGAGTGACGTCGACGCTGCCTCGCGTCAGTATGAAAAAAGAGTTGCCGAAGTTCCCTTCGGTGGTGATTCGGTCGCCTGGCGAGAACTCTCGGAGCGCGCACTCAGCCCCGCCCTCGAACGGCGCCTTACCCAGCCATTCGGTAAGCTCATCGGGGTCCTTACCCTTGAAGAGCTCCATGGATCTCAAGACACCAAGGATTTCCGGCGTTACTTCCTGCTCAGTCATCGGTATTCCATCGATGGCGTTCTTGCTGACGCCGCGCCATTGCTCCCCTGGCTGCGCCATTTTACGCTAGCGCACAGCAGATCATTCTAACGCAGAATCGCTCGCGCTCATCGCAAAAAATGCCGTACTGGATCGGTACTACGGAACTACTCTTCGAATATCGCTTCGGGCACTCTGTCTTCGTACTTCGAGCCTCCGCAGTCGTCCAGTCTTCTATGTGCTTTGAAAAGCAATTCCGCTTCATCACCCACTAACTTCCGCGTTCGCTTCTCTATTGCGAAAGACTTCTTGAATGCGAAAGAATTCTTGACGAAGTGGGTAAGGGCGCGTAAACTGATGAAAACTTCCAGTTGTTAGGACACTCGTGAGAGGAACACGTTCGTTCGTCAGCGCGGTAGTCTTATTGGGCACGTCGGTTGTTGCTTGGGCGCAAAGCTCGCCTTCGACACCGTACGTGCCGGGCGTGACTTATCAGACCACCAATCCGAATTATCCACAGCCCAATCCCTTCTACTTCGAAGGCAGGATCGATTGGAACCTGCTGAACATCACGACGCCGAGCAACGCCTGGGAATACGCGCAACGCGGCATCTATGAGCAGGACGACCTTCAGAACAACTCGCTGGCGATCCAAGACTATCAGCAAGCGATCTCGATGAACAGCCTTCAGAACGGAACTTGCCAGATTATCACCAAGGCGCTTCCGACTACGCCCGGTCCAATCAGCCCGGCTCCTTGCATGTTCACCGTTCGCCTCCGCTTGGCGGGTTTGCTCAAGGAGAGTGCGACGCAACAGGCGATCTCTCTCTATCGCGAAGTGACGCAGATCGATCCTCTGCGCCTGGGCGTGCATGCCGCCATCGCCGAGACTTATGCTGAGATAGCCGCGGCCGAAATCGTTCCTGCCAGCGCCACCGCGGATCTCAATCAGGCTGTCACGGAATATCAAGCCGAGTTGGCGCTCTCGCCGATAACTCCACTCAGCACTGCACTTACTGGCGACACAGCCAATAACGCGCACGTACATTGGTCGCTCGCGGCCATTTATCACACGCTCGGCAATTCGTCGCAGGAAGCCAGCGAGCTCAACCTCTATCTCCAGGCTACTCAGTGGCACAGCGACACCTATCCTTGGCGGATCGCGTTGGCGAAGGCGCGATTGGCCGGTCTGGGAGTGACTCCTACTTCTAAAGACGCTCGCCGGGGTGTTTTATCGGCCAAGCCATGACCTCGAAGAGCGGAAGGCTTCGATCGCCGCTCTTCGGAGGGCGCCCGATTTTTACTCGCCGGTGCGCAAGACTCATTCTGACGCTTTCGATTCTCGCGTCCCCGGCTTTGGTATTTGCACAAGCGGACAAGCCGGCTGCTAAGGCGTCGAGCGGCCCTGCTCCGACCGTCGACGACATGTGGAATTCGCTTCTGCAGGGTGCATCCCCCGCGCCCGCTGTCAAAGATCCGGCTCTGACCCCTCCGCAGGTTGCAGGCAAGGTCACATCGTCGGATTTTGTCGATCATTTTTACTTCGAAGGCCGAACCGACTATTTTCGTTACGACAGCTCCTTCAATAGCGGTACGCCCACGATCACCGGCATCATCAATGCTCCGCCGAGCGAGACATTTAATCCCGCTGGTTATCCGTATCCATCCATCTTCCAAGGCGGAGCCAACCGCTACGAGACGCTCCTCGATATGGGAACCCAGGGCTTCGGCAACGAGCGCATCGACACCCATTTCACGCTGCGCCAGGAGCAGGACCTCACAACCGTCAACCCGGGAGCGTCGGCCGCAAACATCATCGAGACGTTCCCGAATAATCGAAGCTACGAAGTCCTCGAAGCTTCGGTGACGATCCACGGCAGGCCACAAGACGGCTTTTGGTCCGGCCTCACTACCCAGATCGGCCGGATCAACATCTACGGCGCCGAACTAGCCTCGCTCGACGGCGGAGCCGTCACGCTGACTAAATCGCGCTTCAGAATCACGGCCTACGCGGGGCGGCGCTTCACTTTTTTCAGCGAGCCGGGTCCGCGAGCAATCGGCGGACTCAACTTCGAGTTCCGAATCGATCCCGAATCGAGCTTCGAGTATGACGGCCTCTGGTATATCAAGGGGTCGCACACCTTCGCATATCGCCGCCGGATTCGCAACGCATGGCTTTGGTATACGGATTTCCGTTTAGTGGGCGGCTCGGCGGGCCACATTAGCACGCAAGTTGCGTACGCGCCCACTAGCGGTAAGACCACCTTCCGGGTCAATTATTTCCAGGAACTCACGAACAAGGACTACTTTTACGACTACACCGAGATCGCGCGCGATCATGACAGCTATACCGTAGTCCCAGCCCTGAACATCGGCCCGCTCGCCCAATTCAGCCAGTTCATGATCGATGCGCACCGGACCATCACGCCCCGTCTGCGCGTGGGCGGCTCGGTCTGGATTCGTGAGTTGCTCAACGACAAGGACCAAGGTCCGTTCGACACTTCATTTCAGGACTATCGCATCGGCGATCAATTTTTCCTGCTCCGCAAAACTGAGATCTTCACTGAATATCATCAGCGCAATTCCGACCGGCTGAGTCCCGTGACGTCAAGCACGCTCGACAACATCAGCTTCACCGGCGAAACCGGCATTAAGGATCTGACCGCTGAGATCCGGCAATCGTTTGGCGAGGGTAGATTCGGTCTGAGCGGCGGGGTCTATTATCGCCGCGTGAACCTCCAGGATCAGTTTTACGTTGAGAACGGTCTCCACCAAAGCGGTTGGTTGGCCGGTGCCTGGTGGAAAGTAAATTCTAAGCAGCGCCTGTTCGCGGACTACAGCCTGGACAATGATTTCTTTCTGTTCACGCCCGATCTGAAAAACTCGCGTGCTCTGCACGTAGGAATGGCTTGGAAATATTGATCTCATGATCTGGCCGAGAATCATCGCGAAACGATTGTTGCTGCCGTCGGCGGTAGTTCTTGCGGTCGCCACCGCCGCTTTCGGCCAGGCTTCCTCGTCCGCTTCAAGCAGCGGGCAGCCTGGAGCCAAACCTGCTCCTGTATCCGTTTCGGCGAAGAAGGCCTCCGGCCCTCTCTTCGGACCGAATCACGAGCCTTACGTGCACGCCATTCACATGGAGAAGCTTGGGAGCCTTGAGTGCTCGCTGTGCCACACCGCGGAAAAAGACGGCTCGGTCGAGCTGAAACGCCCCGGCCACGACCAGTGCACCGCCTGCCATTCAGACGATTTTGACAATAACTACGCGAAAGCCCGCGCGACGGTCTGTTCGGCCTGCCACAGCTCAACCACACGTAGCAAAGCCGATGTCCTGGCGTTCCCGCGTTACAAAGGAACACGAGCGATTTTGTTCCGCTTCTCGCACGCCGGCCACGTCGATAAGAAAGCGCGAAAAGACTCGGCTACCGGCTTCCGCGCCGACTGCACGTTCTGCCACAAGTTCGATCCGCAGGGAATCTTTGCGAAATTCCCCGGCCACACGGAGTGCGCCACCTGCCACTCCAAGCCCGGCGTGACGCCTCAGCTCACCCCCGCGCTCGATGCAGCTGGGTGCGCCGGGTGCCACACTCCACAGGAGATCGAAAACCCTGGGTTTACTGAGCAGCGGCGCTTGATTACGCAAACCGCCGTATCGGGTAAGTACATCGACATCAAGTTCACGCATGTCGCGCACTTCGCCGCGAAGGAGAAGTTCAATCTGGATTGCACAACCTGTCACTACGCAGTCCCGGGCAGCACCAGCTTGTCGAACTTGACCTTGCCGAGCATGACGGACTGCGTGGCCTGTCACGACACCTCCAAGAGCATTCGAGCCGAGGCCAGAATGTCAAACTGCCAGACCTGTCACGCCGATACGGTCACGGGACTGTTTACGCCGGCCAGCCACACGCGCAACATAAAGCCGGTCAGTCACAATGAAGGGTTCCGTTTCCATCACGAGGAGGCTGCTTCCTCTCCGGAAGGGAACTGTTACGTTTGCCACCAGAACTTCACTTCTAGTGTCAGCGGCGCCAGTCAGTGTACCGCCTGCCATCAAGTCATGAAACCGGCTTCGCATACCGCGCGCTGGAAAGAAGACCTGCACGGGAAATACGCCGGAGCCGAGCGGGCGTCCTGCGCGACGTGCCACCAAGCCGACTATTGCGTACGTTGTCACAACGAGCTGCCGCGCAGCCACGAGCCTCTTCCCGTCTTCGCCGGCGGCGCCCACGCCACTTTGGCGCTACTAGACACGCGTGCTTGTTTCACCTGCCACACTTTCCAGAACACATGCTCGGAGTGTCACACCAAGCAGCTGACTCCCCGGACGAAACATTGATCAGGCGGACCGAAACTATGTTGAAAGGAATCGGATCGATCGAACAGGGATGTATTGCGGTTGTGCGGGGCGTGCTAGTTATGTTGTGTTTCGCCGCAGCGCTCTTCGCCCAAACGCCCACCGGGAACCCTGCCGGTGTAGGTTTTCCCTTTCAGCAACTGAGCGATGCGTCCGGTGAATGCAAAGCCTGCCATCCGCGCCAGTACTTCGAGATGAAGCAGGCGGTCCACTTTGGCTACCGCAATGTCAGTCCGATATTCAACGGTCTGGAAGTAGCCAGTAACTTTTTCACTGGTGGATTAGTTCGGCCTGTATACGGCGACAGCACCAAAGTCGGTTCGAGCGGCGCGCCGTTGAACACCAACCTCTTTACAACACCTCAATTCACCGACGTTCTCCAAGCCGATGCAGGTTTCTGCTACACCTGCCACCAAGCCTTGATGGAATTCAAGGGAGAAGATCCCAATATGCGCCAGGTCCCCGAAATCGATACCGGCGCGAACTTCCACCCCGATCTTCTCAGGCCCCTGCGCGACTACCATATCCTCGATGCCAACGGGAATCAGGCTCTGCCTCTGACTCCCGGCGGCCCGCTGCCAACCGACGCTGCCACCTGCGGCGTGGACGGAGGCTGTGCGGGCGACCCGCTCTCCACTACCGGTATCACTTGCGATTCTTGCCACGATGTCGCCGGCCCGGATCTGAATCGCAGCTTGCAGGGTGACGGCTTCGCCAACATGGCCATGAAGCTGAACTTGACCACTGAGAAAGTGGGGCAGTTCACCGGCGCGGTGGAAGTCAGTGAGAACTTCCATATTGCCAGCAACGATCCCAACAAAATTAATTACATCAATAACTCCGCATTCTGCAACGCTTGTCACGACGTCCGTGTCCCGCGCCCCCTTCCCGGCGACCTGCAGCACAAAGAAACCGCCGTCAATCCGGGCGGGAGCGCGGTAAGCTATTTCCGTCTGGAAAATCTGAGCACGGAGTGGCAAACGGGTCCGTTTGCAACGGCTAACAACCCGTTCGGGAAGGTTACGATCTGCCACGACTGCCATACGTCGCTGTTTCCTTACAATTCCAACTCGACCTATCAAGTCGGCGATATGAAGGTTACTGCAGCGACGCCCGGCATCTTCCCGGTCAACTTCGCGGCTGTTCCCCAAGTGCCATTTACCTGCGAAAACCAGTTCGGCCTGCCATTTGGAGTCTTCTGCGATCCTCCAGCCGTTGGAACAATCGGGACTTTCGTCAACAATCCGCTGAGTACCGACATTAAGAATGCGACGCAGAGTCGGTTTCCCCTCCAGCAGCGCGTCGTGTCGAGCCACTACTTCACGGGCGTCGACGTTCCCCTCTTGCCCTGGCTGGAGCTTACGACTCGTCTTGGGGCCGATGTCGCCGACCCGATCACCGGCTCCACGGGCATCAACCCCGACGGAACTCCGGGTGGAACGGCGATCGATCCGAACGGCATCATCTGCACGTTGGACGACCCGTGTCTGAACGAGTACGGGCAGCCTCGTTCGTTAGAACTGCGCCGCAAGGCGCTGCTGGCGAACGCCGTCCGAATCAGCCTGCAGCACACCAATCCGACGGTGACTGTTGGTGGAGTCTTGACAGTAAACGCCGAAGCGGTCGCCCTCACCGGACATCGCTTCCCAGCCGGTCTCTCTCAGGAACGCACTACCTACATCCAACTCAACGTGACCGACGATAACGGCTTCTTGGTGTACCAGTCCGGTTACGTGGTCGATAAGCCGCATCCGCAGACCGGCGAGATGGCCCCGGACGGCAACTTGAACGACGAGGATCTCGAAAATATACACCTCGTCGCCGATCCTGGCCGCTTCGTGGTCCCCTATCAGCCCGGCCCCGCCAACAACGGCCACACCAACGAGGTTCTCGAAGATGGTCCCGACAACGGCCCCGATGAACGCGTGTTTTTTGGATCGAACGAAGGCCTCGTCCTCTGGCGCAATGAGCTGCAGAAGATTTATCTTCCCGGCGAGGCGATCGGCCGCACCGATGCCAAGGGCAATCCGATCGTCGCCATCGCGCCTCATCTCGAAGAGGTTCTTAGCGCCGATCTATGCAACACGGTGGACAATTACCGATCGCTCCAACCGTTGCATCCGAGGACCTTCCTTTACAACATCCAGCTGCCTACCGCCCGGGAACTCGCGCAAATGGGCGTGACGCTGAAGGGTCCGCTGCATGTCCACGCCCAAGTGAATTACGAGCATTTCCCACCTATGACGCTTCGATTTGTCACGCGTACCACCAGCGCCGAAGGCCCGTCCGGCCACGATATGAACCTGTTTAGCGAGCAAATGCTCGATCAATTCCTGGAAAACATCCAGAATATCGCCTCAGACGACTTTACGGTAACCCTAACCAGTGCGCAGTAAGCGGGCCTGACTGCTAGAACTCAACGTCGCTCGCTACTGCAGACTAATCGTCGTGTCTGCCGACGCGATGCTCTTCAGATTCTTCAGCAGATCGTCGATCCGCTGCTCCGACAGCAGATTGAAATCGTTGCCCCCTGGCCCACTGGCGCTTGTCGTCCGCACCAGGAACCGCACGAACAACGGCGGGAAATGCTCATAGTTTATCTGCGCGTGTACGTGCAGCGGGCCATGGATCGTCACGCCAAGCTGACCGAGCTCTTCCTTGCTCGGCAGCGCGATGTCGTAACTGAACGTGCGCGGCGTCAACGGCTGTAGCGACCGGAAGTTGTCCACTGTATTCGCGAACGCCGCGCTGAAGGTCTCCTCGTAGTGCGGATTCGTAGCGACAATGGCGTTTCCATTCGCATCCGTTCTTCCCACGCTCGCTCCGCCGCTGAAAATGTGGGTCAGCTCGTTGCGGAATAGCACCAAGCCTTCGTGATTGCCGAAGTATAAACGCGAATCCGGCCCGTCGTCCGGACCCGCTTCGAACACCTGATTGGTATGACCAGCATTGGCGGTGCTACCCGCCGGATATGGTTTCGTCTGATCGCGATTGTGATTGCCCGGATCGACCACCGCGTGGATATGCTCCAAGTCCTCGTCATCCAGGTTGCCGTCTGGCTGCATCTCACCGGTGTCCGGGTGCGGCTTATCCACCACGTATCCCGACTGATACAGCAAGAAGCCATTATCATCTGTAACTGACAACTGAATGTAAGTCGTCCGTTCCTGCGAAAACCCTGCCGGCAGCCGATGGCCCGTGAGCGCGACCGCCTCCGCCCGAACCGTGAAGGTCTGCCCGAGGCTTGCCGTCGTGTCGCTCTTCGACAAGCTGATCCGCGCCGCTGCGTTCAGTAGATCGTGGCGCCGCTGCGCAAGCGAATTGGGAACGCCATATTCGTCCACTCCCGGCTGATACGGATCCGGATAGTCGCCACCCAGTCTGGCCTGCAGCTCATTGGGATACAGCAGCGGAACGTCCACGCCCGTGAAGTGATGATTCACCACGCTGCGCTGCTGCAGCGGAAAATCCTCGAACGTCGAAATCCCCGGCACCGCGGCAAAGTTGTTGAACAGGATCCCCGGCGTTGGGCTGGTCACCGTCATGTCGCCAACTTTGTACGTCGACGTCCCAGCGTAAGGAAATGCCGACATGTGGCAATCCTGACACCGGATCACCTTACCGAACGGATTGTTCGTGCTGTTGTATGCGCCGATCTGAAACTCCGAGCTCAAATTTTCCAACCGGAAGTATACGACCGAGCTATTGCCGGTGTTCACGTCATATTCGATGTGCTGTAGGTCACCTGGCGCCGCCAGCGGAACGCGTACGTCGTGACAGCCGTTGCAGAACGCCGAGCTGCGAAGGAATGAAATCTTGTCCGTTTCGTTGCTCGCCGTATGGAAGAATCCTTTCACTGCCACTGGCTGAAGAAACGGCCCGACCTTCTCAATCGTGTGACCGAATTGGATGCTGTTGTTCGCAAATCCGTCGCCCTGCAAGCTGCGCTGCAAGTTAGGCCCCTGCACGTTGTGGCACATGTCGCACGTAATGCCTGCCGCTCCAAGCGATGCCTGCGAACCGGCCGGCGGATCACCGCCGATTGTCGACGGAAGAATCTGCTTGCCGTTGCTGTCCACTAAGTGATAATCGCGTAGCGGCCGGAAGATTTCAGGCACGAAATTCGTGCCCGTGCCCGCCAATTCGGGAACCTCCCGAAACGCTGGATTCGTGTCCGCCTGCGCCATAAACGGCCCGTTGTGGCAACCCAAGCAAAAACCAGCACGCAACTGGTTGACGTTCTGAAATACCGGAGTTGTATAGAAGTTCGTGTTGAACGGAATCACGGTCCCGTTCGACAACGTCAAGGTCTTGCTGCTGTCCCCATACACAGGCCGCAACAAGCCACCATTCAAAAAGTTAGCCGACGCTTCCAGGCCGTTGAAGAGCGGGCTCACGTTCCGGTAGCCCGATTTCACCGAGCTTCGCAGCTCGTCAAATTGCCTTTGATGACATGGCAGACAATCTTGCGGGCGCTGGTAGTTCTGATTCAGGAACCCTGCATCCACAGGTCCGCCCACGGGCGTCTGGCCCGCCAAAGGTGCCAGTGCCCCCAGAAACACAAAGCACGAGTAACCCCGAAACGTACGCATGTTTTAGATTTGGCCTTTGAAAAAGTATGCGCCAAACCACTCAAGGTTGCAAGACTTGCGTGCTCGTACCGCTTACTTACGGTACTGTGGCACGCCTGTCGCCTGCGTTACCCTAGAGTAAATTAGGACGGGGACCGGATCCCTTAGACTTGTAATTCAGTCTTTAAGGGGATCGCATGAAATTCCTCCGCGACTCTGGCGTACTCCGAGTCGACCGAAAGTATTGGACTCAGCCGAAGTGAGCGATCGAGTAACTCAAATCACCCAGAGAGATGCACCTCGCTTGGTCGCCGTGCGTGGCCCGGTGAAAGGATCCGTTTTCGCTTTGCCGGAAGGCGAGTTCTCTGTAGGCCGCCACGCCTCCAACAGCTTGTGCCTCGAGGAAACCGCCGTGTCCCGCCGACATTTCCTGATCCAGCGCGCCGGCTCATGCTGCACCATCAAGGATCTGGAAAGCCGGAACGGCACCTTCGTCAACGGCACGCCCATTACAGAACAACCCTTGTCGCAGGGCGACGAAATTCGAATCGGCGGCTCCATCTTCTGCTATCTCGTCGACCCGGATCGTCAAGTAGCGCCTCCCAAGCTCGACACCAAAACGCGCGAACTGCGCTTCGAAGACTCCGCCTACCTCTCTTCCGGCGACCTCACCAACCTTCCCCCGTCCGCTCGCGCGCTCCACGACCTCCGCACTCTTCTGCGCATCGGCACCATGCTGCACTCATTTCGCGACACCCTGAACAAGGGCGATGCGCCGGCCGCAGAAGTTCTACGAACCCATCTGGAATCGCTTCTCCCCGACATGATCCCTTCCAGCCGCGCGGGCGTCTTCATACCCGGCGCTTCCTTCGACCAGTTGCCCTGGAAGCCGAACGTCGAAGTTTTCGACCGCGCCTGCCGCGAGCGCGTCGCTATATGGCTGGACGATGCCGATCGCGCCGGTCTCTCCGCCATGGCGGCGCCGCTCATGGTCCGCGGCGAAGTGGCTGCCGTGCTTTATCTCGAATCCGCCGATACTCGAAAAAAATTCGACGAAGGCCATCTCCAACTGCTCAGCGCTGTCGCCAGCATGGCGGCCGTGGCCTGGGAAAACGCCACCATTCTCGGCTGGTTACGCGAAGAGAACGAGCGGTTGCAATCCGAGCTCAAGGTGCGACACGACATGGTCGGTGTCAGCAATAAAATGCGCGATCTTGAGCGCCAGATGGCCAAGGTCTCCGCATCCAACTCCACCGTCCTTATCCTAGGTGAAAGCGGGACCGGAAAGGAATTGATCGCTCGGGCCATTCATCGCAATAGCCTGCGCGCTTCCGGGCCCTTCGTCGCGATCAACTGCGCTGCGCTTACCGAAAATCTTCTCGAGAGCGAGCTGTTCGGTCACGAAAAAGGCGCCTTCACCGGCGCCATCACGCAGAAGAAGGGAAAGCTCGAACTGGCTGCGGGCGGCACCGTTTTTCTCGACGAAATCGGCGAGCTATCCTCGTCGCTCCAGGCCAAGCTTCTCCGGGTGCTGCAACAGCGCGAGATGGAGCGCGTCGGCGGAACTTCCACCATCGCGCTCGATATCCGCGTACTCGCCGCCACCAATCGCGACATCGAAGCTGAGGTCAAGAGCGGCAAATTCCGGCAGGATCTGTTCTACCGGCTCAACGTCGTCACGCTGAAAGCGCCGCCGCTCCGCGACCGCCCCGACGACATTCTGCCGCTCGCCGAGCATTTCGCCAAGAAGTACTCCGCCGACTGCGGGCGCAAAATCACCGGCCTTGCGCCCGAAGCCAGAGCCCGATTGCGCGCCTATGACTGGCCCGGCAATGTCCGCGAGCTCGAAAACGCCATAGAACGTGCCGTGGTATTGGGTTCCACCGACACAATCCTAGTCGAGGATCTGCCGGAACAAATCCTCGCCGCTCAATCAGCCTCCACGAGCGGCGCCGGTGCATATGAAGTAGCTGTCGACGCAGCTCGCCGCCAGGTGGTCCTTAACGCCTTCGAACGCGCCAATCACGATCACGATGAAGCCGCCCGCATTCTCGGCCTGCACCCCAATTATCTGCACAAACTGATCCGCACCATGAACCTCCGCGACGCCTTGAAACGGGCGGCCAAGTAGCAAACGGTCTGATATCCTAAAGCTACGTGCGCGTTCTCGTTGCGTTCGCCCTCTTTCTCTCGCTCAGCGCCGCCGCACCGCCGTCGCTGCTCGATATCCTTAACGCCGAACTCCAGCGCAATTTCACGGCACTCAAGCAAAAGGCCGATCCCGCGCCGTACTACATAAGCTACACCGTGACTGAGGACGAGTCCCAGCTCCTCAGCGCCAGCCTCGGTGCCATCGCGGGCGAAACTACTCATCACCTCCGTTATCTCGACACAACCGTCCGCATCGGCACTCCCAAACTCGACAACTATCACGTTGTGAAAGGCGAGCGCGCCCACTTCACCAGCGGCGCCGTCGTCCCGCTCGACAACATCGCCGGCGCCATCGATCGCCGCCTCTGGCTCGAAACTGATCGCACCTATCGCCTCGCCTCACAGCGCTTGATCGAGATCAAGTCGAATAAAGAGGTCGAGCTTCAGCCCGGCGAGCAGTCCGACGATTTCTCAAGCGAAGATTCCGTCACCGCCCAGCAACCTCCGCCGCCGCTCCAACCCATCGCCACCGAATGGCGCGATCGGTTGAGAAAATGGTCCGGCCAACTCAGCGACGTTCCTGGCGTCCTGAACTCCGGTATCACGATCGCGGTCGACCGCGAAAGCAAGTACATGGTCAGCACCGAAGGCACGCGGCTCCTGCACGGCCGCACCTTCGCCAACATCTCGATCAGCGCCGTAGCCAAAGCCGCCGACGGTATGGACGTCTCAGCCATGGAGGATTTTCAGGGCGCCGAAATGGATCACCTGCCGAAGCCCGAAGTAATTGAGGCTGCGGTGAAACGCGTCGCAACTGATATCAGTGGCCTCCTGAAAGCTCCCGTCGTCGAGCCTTACGCTGGCCCTGCCATCCTCTCTGGCCGTGCTGCGGGGGTCTTCTTCCACGAGATCTTCGGGCATCGCGTCGAGGGACATCGCCAGAAGGATGAATCCGAAGGCCAAACCTTCACCAAAGCCATCGGCACTCCGGTGCTCCCGGATTTTCTTTCGGTCTCCTTCGACCCGACTCGAAAGACCATCGGCGCCACCGACCTGAATGGCACCTACTCCTATGACGACGAAGGCGTGCGCGCCCGCCCGGTCAACGTCGTCGAGAACGGCATGTTGAAAACCTTCCTGATGTCGCGCTCGCCGATTCCGGGCATCGAGCACTCAAACGGCCACGGCCGCCGCCAAGCCGGACTTGAGATCGTCTCGCGCCAATCCAACCTGATCGTCGAATCGAAAAAGAAGGTTTCTGACCGGCAACTGCGCGAAATGTTGATCGCCGAGGTCAAGCGCCAGAACAAACCCTACGGTCTTTACTTCGACCAGGTCACCGGCGGCTACACTACGACGCAGCGCCGCGGATTGCAAGCGTTCACCGTCATCCCGTTAATCGTCTATCGCGTCTATCCCGACGGTCGCCCCGACGAACTCGTTCGGGGGGTCGACATCGTCGGCACTCCGCTCACAAGCTTCGCCAACATCCTGGCAACTTCCGACCAGCTTTCCGTGTTCAATGGCTATTGTGGCGCCGAGTCCGGCCAGGTTCCGGTGTCGGCGGTCTCCCCCGCGCTTTTGGTCTCCTCGATCGAGATCCAAAAGAAGGATCACTCCGTCGATCGCCCGCCGCTGCTGGACCGGCCCACTCTCTAGACCGATGCGCCTCTCCCTCTCACTCGCGTTACTAGCCGCCTCAACCGCCTGCGCCCAGGATTCCGATCCGATCCTGCACGCGATGAAGGACGAGATGGCTCGCTCCAAAGAGCTCCGCATCATGAACCTCGATCCGGCATATTTCTTCTCCTACCGGATCGAAGACACCCATTCCTTCTCCGCCACCGCAAGCTTAGGCGCGCTGATTTCGAGCGGCGAGTCCCAGACCCGCATCCCGCTCGTCCAGGTCCGCGTAGGTGACTACAATTTCGATAACACCAACCATATCTATTCGGACGCCTACGCCGGCCCGCGCTACGATTCCACCCTCCCGCGCGACGACAACTATAAAGCTTTCCGCGACGTTCTCTGGCTCGCCACCGATCGCGAATTCAAAACCGCCGAAGATGCCATCGCGCGGAAGCGATCCTCACTCAAAAACATCACGTTGCCCGACCAGTGGCCCGATTATTCGAAGACTCCCGCGGTCGAAGCGATTCTACCCTTCCGCCGCACGCCCGTCGACGCGGCTCTCTGGAAAGATCGCGTCGTTAAACTCTCGGGCATCTTCACCGACTACCCGCAAATCCTCACCTCCGGGGTCGAAGTGCAAATCGGCCAGTCCATCAACTATGTCCTGAACTCCGAAGGAACGGCGGAGCGTACGCCCGAAGATCTCGCTTCGGTCCGCATCCAGGCCCACGCGCTGGCTCCCGATGGCAGCGCGGTTCGCGACGGAGATGTGATCGATGCCTTCGAAGCCTCCGGCCTTCCCTCTGAAGCCGAATTGCGTCGCAAGACGACCGACGTCGCCGAGCACGTCGCAGCACTCGCGAAAGCTCCGGTCGGTGAAGCCTACGACGGCCCCATTCTTTTCGAGGCTCCCGCCGCCGCTCAGCTCTTCGCCCAGCTCTTCGCCGACAACCTGAAGCTTACTCGCAAGCCTGTGGCCGACGGCGGCCGCAATGCCCGCTACATTCCCAGCGAATATGAAGGCCGCCTTGGTTCCCGCGTCCTGCCTGACTGGATGGACGTTGTCGACGATCCGTCGCAAACCGAGTGGCATGGCCAAACCCTGCTCGGCCACTATCTCTACGATGTCGAAGGCGTCGCGCCGCAGACCCTCGCGCTGGTGGACAAAGGCGTGCTTAAGAATTTCCTGCTCACCCGCACGCCTGTCTTTAAAGGTTTCCAATCCTCCAATGGTCACGCACGCCTCTCCGGATCCTTCGGTGCGTGGGCGCCCGGCTTCGGCAATTTGATCGTGCGCGCTTCGGAAACCAAGCCCGCAGCCGACATGAAAAAAGCGCTGCTCGATCTCTGCCAGCAGCGCGACAAGCCCTACGGCATTCTGATCCGCAAGCTCGATTTCCCATCTATGGCCTCGATCGATGAGTTCCGCCGCGTCATCGCCAGCGGCTCACGCTCGGGCGGTCATCCGGTCGCGCTACCGGCGCTGGTCTACAAAATCTATCCCGACGGAAAAGAAGAGCTCGTTCGCAGCGTGCGTTTTCGAGGCGTCTCAGCGCGATCTCTACGCGACATCATCGCGGCTTCCGACGAAAGTGCTCTCTTTAACTTCACCGATTCCAACGCGCCCCTCGCCCTAGTCGGGGCAGGGAACTACACGACTACTTCTTCGGTAATCGCGCCCGCGCTCTTGTTCGACG